>OGNF01002560.1_pt1 | contig 13583 bp, 11 predicted proteins | sample 1573321 | NCBI WGS metagenome assembly OGNF01 (sample SAMEA2581911, study PRJEB24529) | metagenome | biome: Human gut stool | place: China | collected 2011
CCGTCCTTGCCCGGAGCCAGCTCGACCCATGCGCCGAACTCGCTGCGGATGTTGGAGACCTTGCCGTAGTACAGCTCGCCGACCTCGGGCTCAAAGACGATGTTCTCGATGGTCTGGCGCGCGGCGCGGCAGGCCTCGATGTCCTCGGAGGCGATGAAGATGGAGCCGTCGTCCTCGATGTCGATCTTGCAGCCGGTGTCGGCGCAGATCTTCTGGATGACCTTGCCGCCGGAGCCGATGACCTCGCGGATCTTGTCGGGGTTGATCTTCATCTGGATCATCTTCGGGGCGGAATCGGCCAGCTCCTTGCGCGGCTCGGCGATCGCCTTGAGCATGATCTCGTCGAGGATCTGGAAGCGCGCCTCGCGCGTCATGCGGAACGCCTCCTTGACGATCTCGTGCTTGAGGCCGTCGTTCTTCAGATCCATCTGGATGGCGGTGATGCCGTCCTTCGTGCCGGCGACCTTGAAGTCCATCTCACCGTGGAAGTCCTCAACGCCCTGAATGTCGATGAAGGTGGTGAAGTCGTCGCCGTCCTGGATCAGGCCGCAGGAGATGCCGGCGACCGGCGCCTTGATGGGCACGCCAGCGTCCATGAGCGCGAGCGTGGAGCCGCAGATGGAGCCCTGCGACGTCGAGCCGTTGGACGAGAGCACCTCGGACACCACGCGGATGGCGTACGGGAACTCCTCGACCGGCGGGATGACGCACTGCAGCGCCTTCTCAACGAGCGCGCCGTGGCCGTACTCGCGGCGGTTGGTGCTGCGGGCGGCGCGGGCGTCGCCAGTGGAGTACGGCGGCATATTGTAGTGGTGCATGAAGCGCTTTTCTTCCTCTTCCCAGATGGTGTCGAGCTTCTGCGCCATGGACAGCGTGGCAAGCGTGGCAATGGACAGCACCTGCGTCTGGCCGCGGGTGAACAGGCCCGAGCCGTGCACGCGCGGGATCACGCCGACCTCGGCATCGAGCGGGCGGATCTCGTTCATCTTGCGGCCGTCAACGCGGTGACCGGCGAGCAGCCACTTCTTGACGATCTTCTTCTGCATCTTGTAGAGGATCTCGTCCATGAACTGCATCATGTCCGGATGCTCGTCAAGATACTTCTCCTGCACGGCGGCGATCCACTCGTTCACGCGCGCCTCGCGCACGTTCTTGTCGTCGGTGTCCATGCAGTACTCCATGGCCTCCATCTCGTTGGCGCACAGGAGGTCGAACAGCTCCTCGTCAAAGGAGGCGTGCTCGTACTCGAACTTCGGCTTGCCGATCTCGCTGACCATCTTGTCGATGAGGTCGAGCACGGGCTGCAGATGCGCATGCGCCTGCACGATGCCCTCGTACATGACGTCGTCCGGCACCTGATCGGCCTCGGACTCGATCATGACGATCTTCTTGTGGGTGGCGGCGATGGTGGTGATCATGCGGTTGGTCTTGCGCTCTTCCTGCGTGGGGTTGAAGAGGTACTTCTCCCCGTCCCAGCCGAGGACGATGCCGGCGATGGGGCCGTTGAACGGCACGTCGGAAATGCTCACCGCGGCGCTCGCGCCGATCATGGCGGTGATCTCCGGGCTGCAGTCGCGGTCGACGGACAGCACCTCGCAGGCGATGATGACGTCGTTGCGCAGGTCGCTCGGGAAGAGCGGGCGCATCGGGCGGTCGATCAGGCGGCTGGCCAGCACGGCGGGCAGGCTGGGCTTGCCCTCGCGGCGCATGAAGCTGCCGGGGATGCGGCCGACGGCGTAGAGCTTCTCATTGAAGTCCACGGACAGCGGGAAGTAATCCACACCGTCCTTCGGGCGGGCGGAAGCCGTGCACGTGACGAGCACGGTCGTCTCGCCGTAGCTGACGAGGACGGCGGAGTTGCACAGCTCGGCGAGCTTGCCGGTCTCCATCACGAGGGGACGGCCTTCGTACTCGATCTCGTAGCGCTTGTAGTTGGGGAACTGCTTGTGCGTGGTGATGATCATGGTTCTGGTGCTCCTTTCTTTTGTCAGCGGAAACGCCAGAGCCAGCACTTGCATCCGCGTCCCATACGCGATGGGGCGCAGATTCAAATACTGGGCAGCGGCGCTCCCGAAAGATGAACATTCGGGCGCGGACGAAAAAAGCAGGGGGACAATATGAAATTATCCCCCTGCTTTCAAACGTTCATACCCTTCGGAAAAGCCGAACTTACTTGCGGATGTTCAGCTTTGCAATGATCGCACGATAACGCTCGATGTCCTTCTTGGCGAGGTAGTCGAGCAGACGGCGGCGCTTACCGACCATCTTGTACATGCCCAGACGGCTGTGCTTGTCGTTCGGGTGCACCTTCAGGTGCTCGGTGAGCTGACGGATGCGCTCGGTGAGGATGGCGATCTGAACCTCCGGCGAGCCGGTGTCGCCCTCGTGCGTCTTGTTGGCTTCGATGACTGCGGTCTTTTCGGTCTTGGTGATCATGGTGATACATTCCTTTCTTTATTTCGTATCCGCTGGCGCAGAACCGGGCGGAAAGGAACCGCTGCAAAGCGGCCAGGCCCCGGATCCGGGCACATGGACTGTCTTACAATAGCACATCGCGGCGCGCTTGTAAAGATTTATTTTGCGCCCTTGCCGTGCGCGGCCTTCATGCGGCGCTCATGGTCGAGGATGCGCTTGCGGATGCGCAGGCTCTTGGGCGTGACCTCGAGCAGCTCGTCATCCGCAAGGAACTCCAGGCTCTGCTCCAGGCTCAGCTTGCGCGGCGGCACGAGGCGCAGCGCATCGTCAGAGCCGGCGGCGCGGGTGTTCGTCAGCTGCTTTTTCTTGCAGACGTTGACGGTGATGTCCTCCTGCTTCGGCGACACGCCGACGACCATGCCGGCATACACGGGCACGCCCGCGCCGATGAACAGCTGGCCGCGCTCCTGCGCGTTGTACAGGCCGTAGGTAATGCTCTCACCGGTCTCGAACGAGACGAGCGAGCCGGTGTTGCGGCGGCTGAGGTCGCCCTTGTACGGGGCGTAGCTGTCAAAGACGGAGGCCATGATGCCCTCGCCCTTCGTGTCGGTCATGAACTCGTTGCGGTAGCCGAACAGGCCGCGCGCCGGCACGAGAAACTCCAGCCGCGTGCGCTTGCCGATGGGCTCCATCTGCTGCAGCTCACCCTTGCGGGCGCTGAGCTTTTCGATCACGGAGCCGACCGCATCGGTCGGGACGTCCGCGACGAGGCGCTCGATGGGCTCGCACTTCTGGCCGTTGATCGTCTGGTAGAGCACGCGCGGGGGCGAGACCTGGAACTCATACCCTTCGCGGCGCATGGTCTCGATGAGGATGGACAGCGACATCTCGCCGCGGCCGGCGACGTTGAACGAATCGGTCGCGCCCTCGAGATCGGTCACGCGCAGAGACACGTCCTTGAGCGTCTCGCGGTAGAGCCGCTCGCGGATCTGGCGGCTGGTAACGAACTTGCCCTCGCGGCCGGCAAACGGGCCGTCGTTGACGGAGAAAGTCATCTCCATCGTGGGCGCGGAGATCTTGACAAACTCGATCGGCTCGACGCAGCTCGGCGCGCAGATCGTGTCGCCGATGGTGATGTCGCCGATGCCGGACATGGCGATGATGCTGCCGGCCTCCGCCTCCGTGACGGGCACGCGCTGCAGGCCCTCGAACTCATACATGGACACGGCCTTGGCCTTCTTGGCCGGCGCATCCGGCTGGTGGTAGTTGCACACAGCGATCTCTTCGTTCTGGCGGATGACGCCGCGCTCGATGCGGCCGATGGCGATGCGGCCGACAAACTCGTTGTAGTCGATGGACGACACGAGCATCTGGAACGGCGCGTCGACATTCTGTTCCGGAGCGGGGATGTACTCGAGGATCGTCTCGAACAGCGGGCGCAGATCCTTGCCCGGCACATCCGGGGAGTAGGACGCGGTGCCCTGACGGCCGGAGCAGAAGAGCATGGGCGAGTCAAGCTGCTCGTCGGTAGCGTTGAGGTCCATGAGCAGCTCCAGCACCTCGTCGATGACCTCATGGATGCGCTGGTCGGGGCGGTCGATCTTGTTGATGACGACGATGACGCGGTGGCCGAGCTCGAGCGCCTTGCTGAGCACGAAACGCGTCTGCGGCATGGGACCCTCGGCGGCGTCCACGAGCAGGATGACGCCGTTGACCATCTTCAGGACACGCTCGACCTCGCCGCCGAAATCGGCGTGACCCGGCGTGTCGACAATGTTGATCTTCGTGTCGCCGTAGCGCACGGCGGTGTTCTTGGCCAGGATCGTGATGCCGCGCTCGCGCTCCAGATCGTTGGAGTCCATGACGCGCTCGACGACTTCCTGATGTTCGCGGTATGCACCGCCCTGCTTGAGCATTTCGTCGACCAGCGTGGTCTTGCCGTGGTCAACGTGGGCGATGATGGCGATGTTTCTCAATTTCTCCATTTTGCACACTTCCTCAAAGAGAATCACATATTTTTAGATATTTCTGTTTGCACAAATTTGCATTTTAGCATGGAAAACCTGATATTGCAACACTTTTTCGTGTTTACATTCCCCGAACGGCATGATAAAATGTGCCCAGATTGTAAATTTTCCGTTTTGAGGGGAGCAAACGATGGATTCCAACTTCTTTGCGCTCATTTCGCGTATGCGCTATATCGCGCGCTGGGGGCTGATGCGCAACGCCCTGCCCGAGAACATTCAGGAGCACAGCCACATGGTCGCGGTGCTCGCGCACGCGCTCGGCGTGATCCGGCGCGACATCTTCGGCAAGCCGTGCGACGTCAACGCCCTTGCGACGGCGGCGCTGTATCACGACGCGTCCGAGATCCTCACGGGCGACCTGCCGACGCCGATCAAGTATCACAACGCCGAGATCATGTCGGCCTACCACGCGGTGGAGGGTCTGGCCGTGCAGAAGCTGCTCGGTATGCTGCCGCCGGAGCTGCGCGCGACCTATGCCGATGTGCTCAGCGAGGACAAGGACGGCGACATTTACCCGCTCGTGAAGGCGGCCGACAAGCTCTCGGCCTACATCAAGTGCATCGAGGAGCGCAAGGCCGGCAACAACGAATTTCTCTCCGCCGAGGCGCAGACGCGCGCGGCGCTCGATGCCTCTCCCCTGCCGGAGGTGCAGTATTTTCTGCAGCATTTCATCCCCGCGTTCGAGCGCGATCTTGACGAGCTCGGCGCGATCGGTCAATAAGGAGGAACACTTATGCGTGCAATCGTAACCGTGATCGGAAAAGACCGCGTCGGCATCATCGCCGATGTGACCGCCCTGCTGGCGCAGTACGGCGTGAACGTGCTGGACATCAGCCAGACGGTGCTGCAGGAGTATTTTACGATGATCATGCTCGTGGACGCGTCGCAGTGCACCGTCCCGTTTGCAGACCTCGCCCGCGCGCTCGACGAGGCCGGCGCACAGCGCAGCCTGCAGATCCGCGCCCAGCGCGAGGACATCTTCAACGCCATGCACCGCATCTGAGAGGACACAGCCATGATCAACCGCAGTGAAATTTTGCAGACGATCGCCATGATCGACCAGCAGCATCTCGACATCCGCACCATCACGATGGGCATCTCCCTGCTCGACTGCGCGGACACGGACATCACGCGCAGCTGCACGAAGGTGTACGACAAGATCTGCCGCCTCGCGGGGCGGCTCGTGCGCACGGGCGAGGATATCGAGGCCGAGTTCGGCATCCCGATCGTGAATAAGCGCGTGTCCGTCACGCCCATCTCGCTCGTCGCGGCGGGCTCGGGCGCGCAGTCCTATGTGCCGTATGCGCAGGCGCTCGACCGCGCCGCGCACGAGATCGGCGTCAACTTCCTCGGCGGCTTTTCCGCACTCGTGCAAAAGGGCATGACGGACTCTGACCGCGTGCTCATCGCCTCCATCCCGGAGGCGCTGGCCGGGACGGAGCTGGTGTGCGCGAGCGTGAACGTCGGCTCGACGCGCGCAGGCATCAACATGGACGCCGTGGCCGAGATGGGGCGCACCGTCAAGCGCGCCGCCGCGCTCACCGCCGATCAGGGCGGCATGGCCTGCGCCAAGCTCGTCGTCTTTGCCAACGCCGTGGAGGATAACCCCTTCATGGCGGGCGCGTTTCACGGCGTGGGCGAGCCGGAGTGCGAGGTGCACGTCGGCGTGTCCGGTCCGGGCGTCGTGCAGCACGCGCTCAGGAGCGTGCACGGTCAGCCGTTCGACGTCGTGGCCGAGACAGTGAAAAAGACGGCCTTTCGCATCACGCGCATGGGTCAGCTCGTGGCGCAGGAGGCATCCGCGCGGCTGGGCGTGCCGTTCGGCATCGTGGACCTGTCGCTCGCACCGACGCCCGCCGTCGGTGACAGCGTGGCCGCCGTGCTCGAGGAAATGGGGCTGGAATCCGTCGGCGCACCCGGCACGACGGCGGCGCTCGCGCTGCTCAACGACGCGGTGAAAAAGGGCGGCGTCATGGCCTCGTCCCACGTCGGCGGGCTCTCGGGCGCGTTCATCCCCGTGTCGGAGGACGCCGGCATGATCGCCGCAGCCGAGGCCGGACGCCTGACGATCGAGAAGCTCGAGGCGATGACGTGCGTGTGCTCGGTCGGTCTGGACATGATCGCCGTGCCCGGCGACACCACGGCCGAGACCATCTCCGCCATCATCGCCGACGAGGCCGCCATCGGCATGGTCAACAACAAGACCACCGCCGTGCGCATCATCCCCGCGCCCGGAAAGCACGTGGGCGACACGGTGGCGTTCGGCGGGCTGCTCGGCAGCGCACCGGTCATGCCGGTCAACCGCTGCAGCGCGGCCGAGTTCATCGCCCGCGGCGGACGCATCCCCGCCCCGCTGCACAGCCTGAAAAACTGAGAGGAGAAGAAGCCTTGACACAGGAAAAGATGGATCGCATCAGCGAGCTGACGCGCATCGCGCGCGAGCGCGAGCTCACGCCCGACGAACAGGCCGAGCGCAAGGCGCTGCGCGAGGAATACATCGCCGACTGGCGGCGCAGCACGATCGACGTGCTCGAAAACACGTACATCGACCACGGCGACGGCCGCATCACGAAGCTGCCGAAAAAGCGCACCTGAGCGGTGCGTGCGACAAGTGCGGCACATCGTCCCTTGACAAGTGCGGCAGTTCGTGTTATACAAGATATCAGAGCGCCCCGTCAGGGGCATTACCGGAAGGAGCCTGAGCAATGCGTCTTTGCAGCTGCAGCAGCATCCCGGCCGCGGTCTGTCCGACGGCCTGTTGTTGTCGCGCGCAAAACTGCGTCGCTTTCTGCCGGTAGCATTACGGCCGCGGGATCGCGCCCGTATGGTATCCACATGGTTTTTACGCAGGAAGCAGCGCGCTTCCTGCGTTTTTTGTTTGCTGCCTGTGGAAAAAAGAAGTAGATTTGAAAAGGAGAGTGCCCATCATGACGCAAAAAAGTCTGCTGCACGCCGTCGCCGCGCAGATCGCCAACGGCTACGAGACCGCCGAGGTGCCTATGTACAGCGAGCACCTGCGTATGCCCGACCGCAAGGTCATCATCAAGATCATCGAGAACCTGCAAAAGGTGTTCTTCCCGGCGTATTTCGCGGGCGGCACAGTGTCGCACGTCTCGGCCGAGACGTTTGCGGAGTTCCTGCTCGGCGAGATCTATACCGACCTGCGCGAGCAGGTGCATCTGGCCTTTTCCAACACGATCGCGGACGAGAGCGAGCTGCGCGAGCGCACAAACGCCGTCTGCGACCGCTTCCTGTGCCGCCTGCCGCAGATCCAGGCCATCCTCATGAAGGACGTGACCGCAAACTTCGACGGCGATCCCGCCGCCGGCAGCAAGGAGGAGGTCATCTTCTCCTACCCCGGTCTGTACGCCATCTTCGTCTACCGCGTCGCGCACGAGCTGTATGAGAGCGGCGTGCCGCTCATCCCGCGCATCATGAGCGAATACGCCCACGGCGCGACCGGCATCGACATCAACCCCGGCGCAAAAATCGGCGAATACTTCTTCATCGACCACGGCACGGGCATCGTCGTCGGCGAGACGACGGTCATCGGCGACCACGTCAAGCTCTATCAGGGCGTGACGCTCGGTGCACTCAGCCCGCGCCACGGTCACGCCGTGACCGGCAAACGCCACCCGACCGTCGGCGACAACGCCACGATCTACTCCGGCGCGTCCATCCTCGGCGGCAAGACCGTCATCGGCGCAAACTCCGTCATCGGCGGCAACTCGTTCATCACCGAGTCCATCGCCCCGAACACGAAGGCCAGCACCGAGACTCCGCGCATGATCTTTCGCGTCGCAAAGCCGCAGCCCGGCGGCGAATAAGCCCCGCTGACAAAGCCGCGCTGACAAAAACCTCGCACCCTTTGCGCCCTTTATCAAAAAGCATCTCTTTTTGGCAGCCTCAAAAAACACCGCAGACCGGTTGGTCTGCGGTGTTTTCGGTTTGGTTTGCGCGCTCACAAAATGCCGATGCCGATGCTCAGCACCGCGCCGACGAGCATGATGCCGATGCCGGCCAGACACAGCACCACCACGACGGCGGTGCGCATCTGCCGGCGCGAGGCGATCGCCCCGACGGTGAGACCGAGTCCCATCAGCATGGACACCGCGAGCACGAGCCACGCACCGCCCTTCATTTGCAGAGGGCGACGGCGGTCTTTGCCGCGACGCGGGCATTGTTGAGCACGAGCTGGATGTTGCTCTCAAGGCTGTCGCCGCCGGTGAGTTCCGCCACGCGCGCGAGCAAAAACGGCGTGGTCTCCTTGCCGTGGATGCCCTGTGCATGGCTCTCGGCGAGCGCCTGATCGATGGCCTTGTCGATGACGGCCTTGTCCATGGCGTACTGCTCCGGGATGGGATTTGTGACGAGCATACCGGTCTTGAGACCGAGCGCGCGCTGCGCCCGGAACACGGCGGCCAGATCCTCCGGCGTGTCGACGCGCGCGTCGACGCCGAGCCCGCTCTCGCGGGTGTAGAACGCGGGCAGCTCGTCCGTGCCGTAGCCGAGCACGGGCACGCCCTTCGTCTCGAGATACTCCAGCGTCAGACCGAGGTCGAGAATGGCCTTCGCGCCCGCGCACACGACCATGACCGGCGTCTGCGCCAGCTCCTCAAGGTCGGCAGAGATGTCCATGGTCGTCTCGGCGCCGCGGTGCACGCCGCCGATGCCGCCGGTGGCAAAGACGGAGATGCCCGCCATGTCGGCGATCATCATCGTCGTGGTGACGGTGGTCGCACCGTCCATGCCGCGCGCGCAGATGACCGGCAGGTCGCGGCGCGAGACCTTGGCGACGCCGCGCCCGGTCTTGCCGAGGTAGGTGATCTCCTCCTTGGACAGACCCGCCTTCAGGCGGCCGCCGAGGATGGCGATGGTGGCGGGCACTGCGCCGTTGTCGCGCAGGGTCTGCTCAACGAGCAGCGCCGTTTCCACATTTTTCGGATAGGGCATTCCGTGCGAGATGATCGTGCTCTCGAGCGCGACGACCGGGCGGCCGTCCGCAAGCGCCTGCTGCACCTCGGGTGCGATGTCCAGATATTTGTTCAGATTCATATCAAAAGCCTCCTTGTTGACTCTTCGGATCGGTTCGCCTTTATTGTAAAAGCTTTTCCGGAATTGTCAAGCACGAGCTCGCGGCGCAGCCCGCGCAAACTGCGCAAAAAGGAGACCGCCGAAGCGGTCTCCTCATAGACATTGCGCACAAAGGCCCGGTCAGGCCGCCATCGGCGTCGGTTCCGGCGTCGGAACCGGCGTCTCGGGCTCGCCCGGCTGGCTGGGCATTGCCGCCGTGAGCTGCTCGAGCGCGAAGCTCAGATCCGTCGTGTAGAGGGTGCAGAACACCTGCGCGAGCTCTGCACGGGTAAGCCCTGCGTCCGGTCTGAAGCAGCCGTTATTATCGCCGACCATGAGTCCGCTGATGCGGCAGACGGCGACCGCCTCACGCGCCCAGGAGGCGATCTGATCGCCGTCCTCAAAAGTGCCGAGGGCCAGCTTGATGTCGTCCTCGGTGAGGATGGAATCATCGCCGAAGAGCATACCGCAGATCATGACCGCCAGCTCCTGACGGCTGATGACGTTATCGGGGCGGAACGTGTTGTCTTCAAAGCCCGTGGTCACGCCGTGGTTATAACCCCAGATGACGGCATTGGTATACCATTCGCCCGGCGCGATATCGGTCAGCGGGCATTTCATGCCTTCCACGCTCGGCTTGTCCGCGAACGCATAGAGCACCTGCACGACCATGGCGCGGGTCGTCACGGCGTTGGGGGCGAACCGGTTGCCGCCCATGCCGACCATCAGCTCGGATGCCTGCGCGAAGTCGACGGCAGACTTATACCAGCCGCTCTTGGCATCGGCAAACGTGTTGCCGGCGATCTCCAGACCGGCGACCGCGTCATGCAGCTCGGTGCACAGCGCCACGCGCTCAGCCTCGGTCTTGGCAGCGGCCAGCTTGGTCTCGACAGCGGCATAGGCCTTGTAGCTCTCGGCCGTGTAGGAAGCCTCGCCCATGACCAGGCTCTGCACATCGGCGATCGCCGGGCCGACACCCTGATCGACCACGATGCGTCCGGCGGGCTCGGCATAGGCCTCACCGATCACGCCCTTGAGCTCCTTCGTGATGTATTCCATGACCACTTCGTCCAGCGGCAGGCCGGTGTCGAACTGGCTGGTGGCTGCGGCAAACGCGTGGTACGTGTCGCCGCCGCCGGCTGCGAAGTTGTTCGTGACGACGGCATAGGTGGCCTCGGGGTCAAAGTCCTTGCCGTTGATCGAGCCGATGCTCACGCGGTTGATGGTCTCCGGACCGTAGTACGTAGAGCCCGGATAAGGCTCGGCGTTCGCGTCGTACTTCTCATACGTCGTGACCTTGAACTGCATACCCGCCACCTGCGGGAAGCCGCCGAGGGACTTCGGCGTGCAGTACGTGCTGGCCTCGAGCGCCTCAAGCAGCTCCGCGCCCTTCACGTAGACCACGGCAAGCGTGTTGCCGAACGGCAGCACGGTGTTGATGTTCTTCTTCGTGACGTCGCCCACGCCGATGCTCGCGCGGATGCCGCCGCCATTGGTGAGCGCGACCACATTTTCCGCCGGAACGGTGAGCTCCGTATCCTTCAAGACCTTCCAGAGCATGGCGTCCGTGATCAGGTCGCCGAGGTTGGTCTCGGAGTCACGGTTGCCGTCGGGCGCCTTCGTGCCGTTGAGCGCCACCTCGCTCACGGCGAACTTCTCACCGTAGGCCTTGTCGATGGGCTCCATGATGGCCTTGGCGGCCGCAGCGACGGTCTTGTCGCGCCCTTTGTAATCATAGACGGTGACGTCCTTTTTATCGACCGTCACCTTGTGCCAGATCTTTTCGAGCTTGTTGCTCTCGATCTTCTTCGTGGCGTTGTCGATGACGATGACGCCGATGTTGGCAAAGGCCGTGCCGGTCGACTGGATGGGCTCACCGTTCAGGCCTTTGGTCATGACGGAGTGCGAGTGGCCGTCGATGATGAAGTCGATGCCCTGCACGTTCTTGGCCAGATCATAAGAGGTATAAGGCTTGGAGCTGTCGTCCACACCCAGATGCGCAAGGCAGACGATGAGGTCTGCGCCCTTCGCCTTCAGGTCTGCGACCTGTGCGGCCGCGCAGTTATAGAGCTCCTTGCCGTCCGCTCCGGCGAGGAACTTCAGCCCCTGAATGAGCTTGGGGTTGGCCTTGGTCTGCGCTTCGGGGGTCTCGAGACCGAAGAAGCCGATCTTCACGCCGCCCTTTTCGATGATGGTGTTGGCGTCAAAGATGGTCTTGCCGTCGGCACCGAGCACATCCGCGCACAGGACACGGAACTTGGCAGCCTTCATGTTCTCCATCAGCTGCGCATAGCCGTAGTCAAACTCATGGTTGCCGAGCGTGGCAACGTCGTAGCCGGCAGCGTTCATCATGGTCACCGCGTCCGCGCCCTTGTTGACGCTGACATAGACGGTGCCCTGACTGTAGTCGCCGGCATCGGCAAGAATGACTTCCGCGCCCTGCGCTTCATAGTCCGCCTTCATGGCTGCCATGGCCGCATACAGATCGATCGCACCGTGCACGTCGTTCGAGTGCAGAATGACGGTCTTTCCGTCCAGCGGCTTTGCCGCCTCGGCCGCAAATGCCGTGCAGCTCAGGCTCAGCACCAGGCAAAGCACCAGCAGCAGCGAAAGCAATTTCTTCATGTGCTTCATGTGATATCCTCCGTTTCATATTTTGGGGTATCGCTCCTTTGATTATAGCATCGAATGATAAAAAATGGGACGGTTTGTGCGCAAAAAACACGGCAAATCTCCGGGGCATTTTGACCAAATTTACCCGACGTTTTTTGTCCTTTCGTCAAATAACCGCTGTTTGGCTCGTTTTCGCCTTTCGCCATTTACAACCCCGCCGTCCGTGTGATAAACTAATATGTCATTGTTTTTTGAAAGGAGCCGAATCATGAGCTACGCAGACGAGGTGTTCATCCGCAACTGCCGCGATATATTGGAAAATGGTGTCTGGGATACCGACCAGACCGTGCGCCCCCACTGGGAGGACGACGGCGCTCCGGCGCACACGGTCAAGAAGTTCGGCATCGTCAACCGCTACGACCTGTCCAGGGAGTTTCCGCTGCTGACGCTGCGGCGCACCTATTGGAAGACCGCCGTGGACGAGCTGCTGTGGATCTGGCAGCAGAAGTCGAACAACATCCACGACCTGCGCGGCCACATCTGGGATCAGTGGGCCGACGAGACCGGCTCGATCGGCAAGGCCTACGGCTATCAGCTCGGCGTCAAGCACCAATATCCCGAGGGCGAATTCGACCAGGTGGACCGCGTGCTCTATGACCTGAAGCATAACCCCGCCTCCCGCCGCATTCTGACGAATATCTACACGTTCGAGGATCTGCACGAGATGGCGCTCTACCCCTGCGCATATTCGATGACCTTCAACGTCTCGGGCAACACCCTCAACGCCATCCTCAACCAGCGCAGTCAGGATATGCTCGCGGCGAACAACTGGAACGTCGTGCAGTACGCCGTGCTCGTGCATATGTTTGCGCAGGTGTCCGGGCTGCAGGTGGGCGAGCTGGTGCACGTCATTGCCGACGCGCACATCTACGACCGCCATGTGCCGGTCATCAAGCAGATCATCCAAAACGAACCCAAGGCCGCGCCGAAGTTTCTCATCGACCCGTCCGTCAACGATTTTTATGCCTTCACCCGCGACAGCTTCCAGGTCGAGGGCTACGAATACAGCGAGTTCACGGGGAAGATCCCCATCGCGGTGTAAGGAGGGCCTGCCATGGATGCGATCGTTGCCGTCTATGCCGACTGGGGCATCGGAGCCAAGGGCACACAGCCACTCGTGATCCCCGCCGACCGCCGCCGCTTCCGGGAGCTGACGATGGGCGCCGCCGTGATCGTCGGACGGCGCACACTGGAGGATTTTCCGGGCGGAAAGCCGCTGCCCGGCCGCGAAAACTTTGTGCTCTCGCGCCGGAACATCACGATCGAGGGTGCGCAGGTGGTGCATTCCCCGGACGAGGCCGTGGCCGCCGCCGCGCAGCACGCGCGCTGCTTCGTCATCGGCGGAGACAGCGTGTTTCGGCAGATGTTCCCCCACATGACGCGCGTATACGTCAC
>OGNF01002561.1_pt1 | contig 13581 bp, 9 predicted proteins | sample 1573321 | NCBI WGS metagenome assembly OGNF01 (sample SAMEA2581911, study PRJEB24529) | metagenome | biome: Human gut stool | place: China | collected 2011
AAGAGGAAAAAGAGAAGATGAACAAGAAAGAGATTAGTATAATTAAGAAAAAAGCGAGAATAATAGTGTGATAAACAAGATAACAAAAACCCATGCATTGTACACGAATGAACCTTGAGCGTTGTCAAAGATGGAATAAATCATCACAAGGAACATAATGGCTGTACAAACTTCTACCGTGAACATGATAGGGTTTTTCACCATGATTCGGGGATTCAATTTAACGAATGATTGTTTTAAGCTCGTTAAAACTTGCTCTTTTTCAAACAAAGAAGCTGATTTATTATTTTTCATATCTATCGTTCTGTTATTATAAGCTGAAATGTTCTGCAATAGTACTTAATGCTTGAACCGGGAAGAATGACAGAGCTGCAACGATAAAGATGACAGCGAAGGTCATGACACCGAAAGTAATGGTATCGGTTTTTAAGGTTCCTGCACTTTCTGGTACATATTTCTTGTTGGCCAATAATCCTGCAATGGCAACTTGTCCTACGATGGGAAGGTATCGGCTGAGTATCAATACTATAACGCAAGAGTAGTTCCAGAACCATGTATTATCGCCCAAACCTTCGAACCCGGAACCATTATTGGCGGCACAGGAAGTAAATTCATAAAGCATTTCGCTTAGTCCGTGGAATCCCGGGTTATTCAACCAACCGCCTTCGTTTTCGACAAAGGAAGGTGCATGGACATATAAATAAGCCGCTAATGAGGTTCCTACTAAGATGACAAATGGGTGTAACAAGGCAACGATCGTAGCGATTTTCATTTCTCGAGCTTCTATTTTTTTGCCGAGGAATTCGGGAGTACGACCAACCATCAATCCACTGATAAATACGGCGATAATGATAAAAGTAAAGTAGTTCATCCAACCTACACCTACACCACCGAACCATGTATTGATTTGCATGTTCAGCATTTCGATCATGCCGGAGAGAGGCATGGTAGAGTCATGCATACCGTTTACAGAGCCGTTGGAAGTAATGGTGGTTGTCACGCTCCAAAGCGCCGTGGCAGCAGAACCCAGTCGGACTTCTTTTCCTTCCATAGCACCGTTGTCTTGTGCTATACCCATTGCGCCGATGCGCGGGTTGCCACCTGTTTCTTGGGATACATTTATCCATACCCCGGCTAAGTAAGCAAATAGCATTATTCCGAAAATACTGTATGCTAATTTCTTTCGTTTAAGGTAAAACCCAAAAGCGAATACCATAGCCATAGGTAAAATCAATATGGCCCAACATTCTATCATATTAGTGAGATAGGTAGGATTTTCAAGAGGGTGCGATGAATTTACTCCGAAGTATCCACCTCCATTCGTACCTAATTGTTTGATGGGAACTATCGCCGCAGTAGGACCTTGCGATACATATTGTGTTTGTCCTTCTATTGTAGTCACTTCCATCTTTCCGTCAAAGCCCATAGGGGTCCCTTCTATAATCAGTATGAATCCGATAACGAGGCAAATAGGAAATAAAACACGGGTACAGCTCCTTACTAAGAAGTACCAGAAGTTTCCAATTGTTTTGGTCGTTTTAGCGGCCAATGCTTTCATGATACCTGCCATTGCCGCCATACCGGTTGCAGCGGTAATGAATTGGAACAGCATGATAACGAATAACTGGGTGAGATAGCTTAGCCCACTCTCTCCGCTATAATGTTGTAAGTTACAATTCACGAGGAAGCTGATACATGTGTTGAATGCCTGATGAACAGACTGTCCTAAATTGCCGTCTGGATTTAGGGGCAGTGCTCCCTGAGAAACTAATAATATCATTCCCCAGAAAAACCAAAAGAGGTTTATCACGAGCAATGCTTTCAGGAATTGTTTCCAGCTCATCTCTTCTGTTGGATCGACACCTCCCAGTTTGTACATGATTTTTTCGATGGGAGTCATGAAGTCCGACCAAACTTTCTCACCTTTGAAAACCTTTGAAATGTATTTCCCGATGGGGTAGGCGAGTACGACCATCAGGACAATTTGTGCAATAACACCTAATATCTCTGTATTCATTGTGTTTAATCTTTATAAATGACTAAAACTTTTCGGGTTTTACTAATACATACATCAGATACCCGAACATAATTACGCTGATAATAAATAATGCAGTGTACATGTTAAATCTCCTTTTAATTAAATTTTTTCAAACCAGTCTATGCACTTATAGAAGAGCCAGAAACAGGCAATTCCACTGAGTATACAAACTCCAAAACCTAATGCGTCAAATTCCATGTTACATTTTTTTAAGTGAATACTAAATTATTTTTTTTCGGTTTGGGGTATGCCAAAGTTGTGCCAATATTGTTTTTGAATATTTTAATTGGTTCATAATTAGTATTATAAATGGAAAGGGAGCATCTGGCGAACAGATACTCCCTTTTCATTTTGGTAGGGCTGTGTATTATTTTGAAAAGAATTAGAGTTTATATTCTTCTATTTTTCGATATAAAGTGGTAAGTCCTATTTTTAGGAGTTTTGCAGTTTCGGTTTTATTGCCGTTCGTATAGTCCAGTACTCGGGCGATGTGGCGTTTTTCCATAGCCGATAATTCGAAACCACTATTATTGCAGCTTTTTTCCTTAAAAGCTGCATTTTGTATTTCTATGGGTAAATCTTCGGGGTGTAACTCATCACTTTCACAAACAACAAGACTCCTTTCGATAACGTTTCTGAGTTCACGCACATTGCCTTTCCATTCTTGTTGTTCGAGCATGTCGATGAATGCTTTGGAAACCGTTTTCGAGGAATGGGTCATTTTTTCGGATAAGGATTGTACAAACGCTTCGGTTAGAAGCCTAATATCTCCCGGACGTTCTCTCAACGGCGGTAAATGGATTTGGAAAACTGACAGCCGATAAAACAAATCCTCCCTGAAATGCCCTGCATTTATTTCTTCCGGCAAGTTTCGGTTGGTTGCTGCAATGATACGAACATTTACAGATGTCGGTTTGGTTTCACCTATTTTGATATATTCTCCGGTTTCTAATACTCGAAGCAACTTGGCTTGCAACTCTATCGCCATCTCTCCGATTTCATCTAAAAATATCGTTCCGTTGTGAGCCTCTTCGAAAAGTCCCTTTTTGTCTTTCAAGGCTCCGGTAAAGGAGCCTGCTTTATGTCCGAATATTTCGCTTTCCAAGAGTTCTTTGCTAAATGCCGAACAATTTATTGCAACGAAATTTCCTTTATTTCGTTTGCTCTCGTGGTGAATCGCTTGGGCGAAAACTTCCTTTCCTGTACCGGTCTCTCCGGTTAAAAGAACCGGTACATCGGTTGATGCCACTTTTCGTGCCAACGCGATAGCTTCCAACAAAGGCTTTGACTGACCAAGAATAGAATTGAATGAATATTGCTGAAAGGTTTCTTTTTCGGGACGATTTTTTACTTCGTTAGTTCGAGCTTTTTCCATAGCCCGACTAATCAGAGGAATAATTTTGTTATTGTCGTCACCTTTGGTTATGTAGTCGAAGGCTCCGTTTTTTATGGCTTGTACCCCGTCGGGTATATTTCCGTGGGCTGTTAATAAAATGATTTCCGATTCGGGCGATATTTTTTTAATTGTTTTTATGAAATCTACACCATTCCCGTCGGGGAGAAATACATCGCATAAGACAACATTGGGAGAATACTCCATTTGTTTTACTGCTGCCTTACAGTCTCCTGCCTGTAAAACTTCATATCCTTCCAGCCCTAAAATGCGGGCTAATAACTGTCTTATCTGTGGTTCGTCGTCGATGATTAGAACCTTATTCATAATATTCTCATTCTTATTCATGCGTGCAAAGATAGGATATATTTTTGTTCCGAAAAAGCAGATACAGAAAAGGCGAGACATTGCATGTTCCCGCCTTTATAGTTTATGGAAGATTTATTAAAGAACAATTTTAAATGTCGGACCGTACCCTTCTATGGAGATGAAATATATGCCATGAAGGAATCCTTCTATACTGAGAACCGTTGTTTCGTGTTCGGCTGAAATTTGTCGGCTCAAAATGCCTTGATCGGTATATATCGAAATCAATTTTCCAGTTTGAATGCCGTCAATTTGGATTGCGTTATTGTGTCTGACAATAGAAATATTTTTATGAATATTGGTTATGGCCGAGGAGGTAGATAGATTGACCGAGAAAGCATCGGAGAATGCAGTTTCCATAAACGAATGTGCCTTTACACGTACAGTGTAATCTTTTTTATCGAGATTAGAGAAACTGGCCTTCTTTTCGGTAAGTCTGGTTTTCGTGTCGACAACTTGTCCATTGGCAGATAATTCGACACTCCATGTGTTACCGTTGGTTCCATCCCATAAAATGTCGAATGAATTTTCGGTTTGATTTTCTGTCCGTAGATTCGTAGGAGTCTGCGCTACTGTTTCCCAACTGTAATCGGTATCGATAGCGCCCATACACCATGCTTGATTACCTTCGGGCTCTGCTAAGTTGGCCGTGTGGTCTCCATTACCTTCTGCGAAATTGAAATTTTTAATCAGTCCTGTCGTGGACGGTTCTACTTGTTTCTGATAATTATTTTTTATTTCTTCTGCTGTGCGGGCTACACTCCAAAGTCGAAAGTCTGCCATTTTGCAATTGCAAGGATTGCCCCACGGAGCAGTTCCCAAAAAAAGAGGCTTTCCATCGGCTTCCGTATTATATCCTGTTGTATTCTCCTGTGTTCCGGCTATTTCACCGTTAACATAGACAATCATCTGACTTCCGTCGGCGACACAAGCGATGTGAGTCCAGTTCTCTTTCCAAGAAGTAGGATCGATCCATATAGATGCTCCGTCCAACTGAAATTTAAACCACCCGTCGAATCCTAATGCGAATCCCTTGTCGTTGTGCATATTGCTAGCGAAAAATCCGGTACTATTGTCTATATATAACCATGTTTCTAAAGTCATTTGATTAGACCCGATTGTTGTTTCCAACGCATTCATACCGGCAGCCGATGTTTTGAAAGAAATAGCTCCGATGTCCGCTTTTGTAGGCATAGCTGCAAAAAGACAAGCTGTTATTAAACCTGCGATTTTGAATGAAGTAATTGTTTTCATAGATTTGAAATTTAAATGATTAAAGAATTATTTACTGAGAATTTCTAAAATGGATTTTCTGAATTTTTCTATTTCTGCATTGTTTTTCGAGTATTTTTCGGGCGATTGGTATATAGATTGGAAAAGGGTTTCGCTTTTGGCTCTTCCTATTTTCTTTTCGAGCTTGGCAAGGTATTCATAGTCTTCCATACTGTCTCTCCAACGTTCCATTCGTATTGATACTACGGGGCTTGTGCTGTTGAAATATTGGCCGGGGTAAATCAGCACACCGTCGCCCTCGGGGAGGTCTTTGCGAAAAGCCAATGTGTCGGATTCGGCATAGGCATTGACTGCCCAATATAGGAATCCGGTGGTACGCTCTTTCCAGCTACGCCATAATACAGCTCGATGCTGGTATCCGTCCATCGTGAGCAATAGATTGGGCTGCTCTTCTCCGGGGCCCATGCAGACATAAGTCCACCATTCTTCATTGTCTCGGAGAAGAGAACGGCATGTGTCTGCGTTGGCTTCGTTCGCTTGTAAAGCCCAAGCGCTCATACTGAAAATTTGAGTGTCTCCTCGCCAAAGGTCGAATACGGAAAACAACCGGTCTTTGTATTTCCCGTCTTTCGGTCCACAGTAAAAGGTCGTGAGGACCTTTGCTTCGGGCATGAGCTTGTGTATTTCTTGGGAATATTGACCGATGAGGTGATATTCTTTCATATAAGCAGGTTCGTCCCATAAGTAGAAGTAGGATTTATCGAGTAAATCGGTTTGTTTTAATCGCTGCAACAAGCTGTCCAATTCGTTGTGTGACAGAGAGTGGTAGGGGACAGCGAACCGATTGAATCGTTTGTCCGATAGGAAAGGAACTGTTCGCTTGTCGTTCCATTTCCACGGAGATGAAGATGCCTCATGTTTCATGCTGTTGGCCAACCATGTGGAGAAATAGGGATTCATGCGATAATCAAGGCATAATTCTGCCCATTCCAGTTTGTTTTGCAAAGTTTGTTCTTCCGAAGTCGAGTCGATGAGATTCTTTTCTATGATACCGAATGCTGCTGGTAACGAAGGTGTCGAGGGTAATGCCGTGTCGTACACTTGCAGATCGATTTTTATTTTTTGCCGTTTTCCGTTACCATCGATCGAAATTTGTTCTTCGTATTTCCCCGGTCGGGTCGACTCGGCCGTACGGAATGTAATCCATAGTTTAGCGATAGAGTCGTTTAAAGTAACTTGTTCTCCATCTATGGGGACTAAGGCATCGTCGAATCCATATACCGATTTGATTTGCCGACAACTATATCGGATAGAATTGTCGGCATTTTCGTTTCGATGTATTTTATAGGTCTCTCCCGGACAGCCTTTGAAAACGATTTGGATATGTTCCGCTTCATTTTTAGCGAGGAATAACGTGCCGGAATTTTGGGGTTGAACTTTATGAAAATCAGATGCTTTGTCGGTCGAAGGTATAAGGTAACATTCGATTGTTTGTTGACAAGAGATTAAAAAGAATGTACAGCTTATGATGAGAAGCCGATAGAAAAGGTGATGTTGCATATCGAAATATTTATTCTGTGATGTTTTCAATTAAATTTTTACGTAGAGCCAATGCGTATTTGCTTTGATCTGTGTAGTTCGAGGGACTCTTATAAACGTTGTTGAGAAGAGATAAGGCGGCCGATCGTCCGAGTTTTTTTTCGTACAAGACCAGCATGTCGTAATCTTCGGCTCCATCGCGCCATCGTTCCAACCGGACAGAGGTACAAATTTTGTTTGTGCCGAACGATTCACCGGGATAGATGAGTATCCCGTCTCCTTCGGGCAGTTCAGGGCGAGGTCTGAGGGGATAAACGCTGGCGAATCCGTTGACGACCCAATATAGGAATCCGGAATTTTGTTCTTTATAATTACGCCACATGGTTGCCCTGTTACCGATAGCGGTAGAATTTGAGGCAAGCCCCGGAGTGTTAGACATGCACACGTAGCTCCACCATTCTTGTCCTGATTTTAATTTGGCTTTGCATTGCTCCGAGCGATTTTCATTATCCTGCAACGCCCATACGCCAGTACAATAAATAGATGTCGCTCCATTTAGAATGTCGAATACGGCGAATAAATCGTCTTTGTGTTCTCCGTCGGTAGGGCCGCAATAGAATGTAGTGAGCACTTTGGCTTCCGGTGCATATCGATGAATGCGATCCGAAAGAGTTTTGATTTGTTCATATTCATTGGTCTTTGTAGGTTCGTCCCATACATAGAAAAATACTTTGTTTAGCAATCCGGTTTCGCGAGCTTTATTCAGCATCATCTCTAACTCATCGTCGGATAACCCATGCGATGGCAAGGCAATACGGCTAAAACGTTTGTCTGCCAAGTATTCCCAAGTGCGATCGTCATTCCATGCGTATGGCGAGGAGAAACATTCGGTTTTCATCGTTCCGCTCAGCCATGTGGAAAAGTAGGGCGATATGCGATATTCCAATAAAAGATCCGAAGCTGCTTTGCGCTTTTCTATTTTTTGTTCTTCCGATAGACCGGTGAATATGAAGTTTTGAGGGTTGATTCCGAATACCGAGGCAATAGATGGAGTTTCTGGCAAAGATGCGTTAACGACATTAATCGATATAGCTACGGCATATTCTTTGTCATCGGTTTTGAATCGTATGATTTCTTTATGTCGTTTAGCCTCGGCTTTGGACCTGACTTTAAAAGTGAGCCAAGCTCGCACTACTTTGTCGTCGGGTTCTATTTCGTTATCGCAAGGAATCAAAACATCGTATTTCCCGTTGAAAGCTTCCAGTTTCCGACATTGAAATTCAATGGCATCGTTGTTGCCGATACGTTCTATTTTCAGACTTTTTTTACTATCGGTTTGTATAACGAGCTGTACACTTTCGTATTCGTTACGAACCATATTTATATCGTATCGGTTTTCTGGATCCGAGTTGGAATAATTTTCTATGTTATCCAGACTGTTTAATAGCCAAGTATTGGTCGCTATGGAGGGAACGTCGTTGTCCGAATTTTCTTTTTCACCCGGCCCGTCGTCTTTACAGGCGGCAAGTAAAAACGAGAATAGTATTATATAATAAAAATGTGATGATTTCATACCTACAAGACTATTTAGTTAGTTTAATCAGTTTTACGCCATGCGCAGGAACAGAAAACGAGACTGAGTTATTTTTGATTTCCATTGATTCGTTTTTCCACAAATCGGTGATGTGACCGTCTCCGATATAATTTATGGTTTGTAGTGGAAAGGTGTAAGATTCTATATCTTTATCGGTAGTGTTAAATATGGCGATATAGTGGGTCAATTCGTCTTCGCTTTGAGCATACCAAGCGATTATTCCATTTCGATCGAACAATTCTTTATTTCCTTTGGAATATTGATTAATGTCAAGTACCTCTTTATTTGTAATCAAGTTTAGCGTGAAATCGTCTATTTCGGGTAGATTACAGCCAATCATCAGAGGGGATCTAAACATGGCCCATAGTGTGAGCATTGTGTATTGTTCGTCTGGTGTAAAATTACTCATTCGGGGAGTTCCTCTCATGGCTCTTTGTGCCATTGGGCCTATGGGGAGCATATCGGCGTCGGGCCAGTGCCCTTTACAAATATACTTTTGCCATTTCCGGCAAAGTGGAAATTGTTCTTTCAGGGCCTCCCAGTTGTCCCAGAAATCTTCGGAAATGCGCCATAGTTGGGCTACGCTTTGCAAATGTTTTATGTTCTCGACAGGGGCAGGACCAGGAGAAAGGCTCAGGACGATGGGCCTTTTCCCTTTTCTTGCGGCTTTGGTTATCGCTTCTATTTCGTCGTGTGCATAAATGGGAGATAGTAAATCGTCGGCCTTTACATAGTCTATTCCCCATGATTCATAAAGTTCGAAAAGCGAATCGTAGTATTCCTGAGCTCCGGGCTTACTCGTGTCTATCCCATAAAATCCGAAATACCATTTGCATCGAGAATCGGTATTGACAATGTCTCGTGCTCGATATGATGTCCCTTTTATGGGTGTATTAGCTTCGACAGCTTGAATGGGAATGCCTCTCATGATGTGTATACCTAATTTTAAGCCTCTGCTATGCAGATAATCGGCGAGAGGTTTCAACCCTTCTCCGTTTTTTGCAGATGGGAATTTTTCCGCATCGACGATGAGGCGTCCGAATTTGTCGATGATTTGATGTGGCGTTGCCGATTCATATTGCTCCAAAGTCTCCATGCCGGGCGCATACCAACCGGCATCGATAACAATGTATTCCCAACCGTATTTTTTCAGATTTTCGGCCATGAAGTCGGCATTGGCTTTAACTTCGTCTTCTGTTACAGAAGTTCCAAAGCATATCCAGCTGTTCCAACCCATCGGTGGGCGTTCGGCTAATATTGCGGTGGATTCCGGTTGGTTGGTTTTGTTGACGTTGGTGCAATTAGAACAAAGTAGGAGTATGAGTAGCCCTATTGCAATTGAGGTTTTGATGTTCATGATATTCAGTTATCGGGGTTAGGATAAGTATGTTATACGTTATTGCCGAATCCTTCGGCAATAACGTATAGCGATAGTTTAATCTAATACGCAGCGGACACTATATCCTCTGTTCCTGTCGTAAGGATAAAGGGCGGCTCCTGAATCGTTAAGTGTGAATCCGTATGTTACTCCCTGATTGGGGAAGTTTACGGGATCGGGATTCCACGGGTACACATCTCCGGCATTAGGATCCCAATAGCTTTTTTCTTTTAATATGGTGGCGGGCATAGTGGGGTCACCGCAAGCATTGATTAAGAAGTCCCATTCAGTTTTAGTCGGTATGTGCCAACCTTCGGGCGCTATACCTTGAATTTTTTCACCTTCTTCTGCTCCACGAGTGCCCCGCATGGTGGCGGTCCATGTGTAATACCCTCCGAAAACTTTTGTCCAAGATTCGTCTTCTCCTTCTTGGGGAGTATAGAATTTTACATCATTTTCTCCAAGAGGAGTTCCGTCGGAATAGGTCGTCGCTCTTAAATTGTCGGCCAACCATACGGCATAATCTTCGGATATAGGATCGAAAACACGACATACGCGATATTCTTCGTTGTCACGAGGATCGATGAAAGGTTTATAAAAACGGAACAATTTCATGCTGCGAATTTCGCTGCGGGACAAGGTTCCTTCGTTTTCACTTTCGACCGCCCAATATAATTCACCTCTTTTGTATTCGCCTACGCCCAGTTTACCGAGTAAGTCGTCGAGGTCTTGATGGGTGAGAGATGTGTACATTTCGGTTCCGATATCAATTCTCTCGATGTTGTTCATCTCTTCATCGAGGCTGAATATAAGAGCGTATGTAGCTCCTTCTTTATCGCCTTCCCATTCGAATTTCAGTTTTCGTGTAGGATTTTCGTACAAAAGATCAAACTCTTCCAAATCGTCGGGCGCGTATAGTGTAATGTTACTCTCTTGCCCTTTGGGGTCATTGTCATTGTTGTCCTCGGAACATGAGGTCGTAGCAATGAGTAGTGCTGCTGTTAAATAAAAAAGTGATTTTTTCATTGTAATTGTGTTTTTAGGGTTGATGAATTATTTAGTGATTTGTATAGTACCGATTTGTAGCCAGTCGTTTATGAATTTCCCGTTTTTTACGGCAAGATTCAATCCTGGTTTTTGATTTTGGGTATCGTCTGTAATGGCAACTGCCAATATGTATTGTCCGGCTGGGACAATTAAAGATTCGCTGGTTTTATACGTTTTATCGGTTCCTTTTATCCATGCCGACGGTTCTGCGTTTTCATCGGTGATCCATTGTTTTATTTCATGGCTTTCGGGATCGAGTAGGGCAAATGAAACTTTATATTTATAGTTCCATCTTTTGTTATTGTTGGGACATACGCCTACCCCGCTATTTCGCCATGTATGCTTTATGGATAATGTATTTCCCATTTGTACCGATGCTGGATATTCTATTTGGATAGGGGTTAATCTGTATCCACCGTTACTAATGAAGTCTTTTACCAAATCTTTGGCGTGGGTTATCCAACCTCTGGTTTCGGTAGCCTCTCTCAAATCGAGTGTATTGGCATGTCCTCGTATAGCGTCTTTATAAGCCTGAGCATAAAAGTCGGACCATGATTTGAATTTGTCGGCATAAAGCGGATCGGTGTTCCACGGTTGATAGCTGTCGGAATTTCCTCCCCAATAGCAGCCTTCGGCTATGAATGCTTTTTGTGGGAAGAGCGAGTTGATGATATTGACTTCTGCATCTTGGAACCAATAACTGCCGATTCCGTCACGGCGAGTCAAAAAATCGTGTTTGTCGATAGCCAATCGTTTTTCATATTCGAATCCTATTTCTGTTCCAAAGTTCACGACAAGTAAAACATTTTTGAAATTCTCGGCATATAGGTCTGTAATCCATTGATACACTTTGAATTTATTATTGTTGTTCAAATATTGTACGTGATGCCCTTCACCCCACCAGCCTAAATTGTAAGCGTCGATAAAATCTACTTGTTCGGGATTGTCGAACTCTTTGGCGAAAGCACGGATAAAATTCCCGAATTTTTCCTGAAAGACGGGGTCGTCGGCATAGGGAGTCCAGTCGTTGTTTTCATTTGCAGGGTCCCAGAGCTTATGGACTGCATAACCTTTGGCTCCGGCCTCTCTTACGAAGTCGGGAGTACCGTTATGAATATTGTCTTGTCCGTCGATGTAAACTCTGAATGCCAATTTCAATCCTCGGTCAAGGGCGCCTTGAATGAGCGCTTTGAAATTCTCGTCATGTTCCCATGCGTATTTACCTTCTTCTGGTTCGAGCTCAGACCATCGGGAACGCCAATAGAAAATAGAAGCATATTTTTCTGCTGCGGCTCCCTGTTGATTCCAATAGGTATTCGCTTGTGCGACGTAGTCGTTTGCATCGTCGTATAAAGTCCAACCCGATGCTGGATTGCGGATAAGTGTATTTAGGTCGGGTTCGAACGAGATTATTTCATCTCCCGATTGTAGATTGTCTTCGCCACTGTTCTTTTCACTGCACGCTGTAAGATTCATGCAGATACAAAATAGGAATAAATTAGGAAACAGATATTTAAAATTTAATTTGTTCATAACTAAAAACCTTCGTTATTTTTAAGATTTGGATTTTCATAAATTACCGATTGTGGTATTGCATATAGAATGTGTTTGGGTTCGGCCATAAGCTTGCCACGAGCAATGGCATTGGATATTAGTTCTCCATGACGAATCAAATCGGGGCGACGCATGCCTTCCCAACAAAACTCCCAACCTCTTTCTTTTAATAGGTGTGCTCTGAATGCATCTTTATCGGTTATATCATTTATCTCCTCTTGGGTCGGAACGTATATTTCGTTCAGAGCTTCGGCTCTGGCCAATATTACTTCGGCATATCGGTTTATTACGTATTCGCTGGCATCCCATTGCCCTGTCGTGCTAGGATTTTCTTGGTATTTCATTGGAACAGCACCCGGTTTACCCGTGTATTCAGTACGGCGGTCGACCATCTTTTTTCCATTCCAATAGGTCGCCAACAAAGCATTTCTCCGTTTGTCTTTGGGATCATAGGTGTCGTAAAAATCCCAGGGAACAAGGAACCCTCCCCATTTAGTCAATGCTATTCCGTTTTGCGATACATAATCGGCGGGTAATGCATGTGCGAGGAAACAGTTTCCTAAACCGCCTTCGGGGAAATTGGGTATCGGGAAAATTACTTCGCTGTTCCTTTGATTCGAAGGAGACCATATTGACATGTAATCTTTTTGTAGGGAGTATTCTCCGTCTTTTATCATGACTTCGGTAATCGAATCTACCCGATTCCACCACATCATAGCTTTGCCTTCGTCGTTTCGATAGTGGCGTTCTTGACCGGCTTCATGCATATAGAGTTTCAACATATACATTTGAGCGATACCTTTGGTCATTCTCCCGTATTCGCTTGCCGCGAGCAGACTGGCCGGTTTCAAATTTTCTTCTGCTTCTTTTAATTCAGTGTCTATGAAGTTGACATACCATTCTATCGAGGGCCGTTCTGGCATATAAGATTGGGCTTTTTGAGGATCGAGGGCTATATCTGGATCGGTAATTAATGGTACTGTTCCGTAGAGATCATATAGATCATATGCCCACATAGCTCTGAGACATCGGACCTCGGCCATATATCTGCGTTTTATTGGAGCGGATATAGATATTTTTCGCATGCGTTCCAGCAGAGAGGTTGCTTTGGTAACAGCGGGAACTAGTCCGGTATAAAATTGCCCTAAATCGGTTGTTTCGGCAGTCCACAGAAAATCGAGTTGTTTGTCCCATACCCAGTTGCAGTCACATTCATCGGTACAACCGATTTGCATAGTTAGTAGAGAACCCCATGCACAATTATAGCGATCCCAGCCTCCGCCACGTAGTTCGTGGTATATCCCGGTGACAGCGGCTTTGACATCGTTTTCGGTAGTCATCACGTTATCGGAGCCAAGTTGATCATAAGTTTCGTTTTCCAAAGAGCACGAATATGCTGCTATGAGAAACAGCGAGGAGAAAAATATATGATCAACTTG
>OGNF01002573.1_pt1 | contig 13554 bp, 10 predicted proteins | sample 1573321 | NCBI WGS metagenome assembly OGNF01 (sample SAMEA2581911, study PRJEB24529) | metagenome | biome: Human gut stool | place: China | collected 2011
CCGTTAAGCAGCTCAGATACGGCGCGGAGCACGTTGCTGTCCATGCGGTTGACAATCTCGAAATAGGCATTGTAGCCGAGAGCATCGCGCGCAATCAGAGCTTTCAGTTGATTAACAATCAAATCGTGGGAAATGTTGATGTAATACCACCGGGCCTGAACACCATTTCGAGCCGCGAAATTCACGAACTGACGAAGCAGAACATCGTCGGAAGGCAAGCTCTTAATAAGCTCTTCTGCAGAAGCTTTACTCTTCAGAGCCTCGCGGTTGGAGTCTACATAGTCGAAAGCGAACTTCTGAAGAAGTCCGGCATTTGCTACATTAATATAATAAGACGTTATGCCCGATGTGTCGTTCGGCACGAAAATATCCGGCATAATGCCCCCGCCTCCATATACTTTCCGTCCGTTGAGAGTTGTGAACTGCAGCGATTCATCAAACTTGATGGAATCAAGACTGAACATCTCTCCGCGGTTGTAGCGGTCGATAATATCATGGCCGTATAGGGCACTGTTGGAGTAATCCTTCTGAATGCAGCGCCCCGAGGGCGTATAATAACGGCCAATGGTAAGACGTACGGCGGAACTGTCGGGAAGCACCGACTGGCGCTGTATGAGCCCCTTGCCGAACGAACGGCGTCCGACAATCAGAGCGCGGTCGTTGTCCTGAAGCGCACCTGCGAAAATCTCCGACGAAGAAGCGGAGAACTCATCGAGGAGTACAACAAGCTGAGCATCCTTGAAATTGCCGTTCCCATCCGCATGTACTTCCTGGCTTGAGTAGAGATCACGTCCACGGGTGGTGACAATCGGCTGACCTTTCTCAAGAAACTCGTTCACCATAAGGAACGCTATCTCCATGAAGCCACCGGTATTGCCACGCAAATCGATCACGAAATCCTGCGCCTCCTGTGAGCGCAGGTCGGTAAGTGCCTTCCAGAACTCATCGTAGGTTGTACGCCCGAACTTGTTCACCTTGATATATCCGATTCCCGGACTGACGATATAAGAGGCATCGACCGTATTAACCGGAATGTCGCCTCTGGTGACGTCGAAAGAAAGCAGTTTCTTTGAATTGCTCCGTTTTACAGTGAGCTGTACGCGGGTATCCCGCGGTCCACGCAACTTCTTTATGACATCCTCATTTGTTATACCGACTCCGGCCACGTCCTCACCGTCGACTTTCACGATGCGGTCGCCGGGGAGCAGTCCGACCTTTTCCGACGGGCCACCTGACGTAACTTCGATAACCGAAATAGTATCGTTGTTGATCATGAACTGGATGCCGACTCCGCAAAACGAGCCGTCGAGGTCGTCGTTGACGGCCTGCAGTTCGGAAGCAGGGATATACGCCGAGTGTGGATCGAGATTTGCCAGCATTGACGGAAGTGTCTTTTCCAGTACGCTGTCGAGATCTACCTCGTCGACATAGTCCTTACGGATAAGATTCAGAATGGTCTGAAATTTTTTTTGTGTCGGGGTAGGACCGCTCTGACGGTTCACAATATCACCGGCCAGGAAACCGACGATAAAAGCAATAGCCACAATCAGCGGAATCCAGACCGAAGCACGCTTAAGATTGTTCATTTTACAATTGTATCGTTCAAATCCGGCATATGCACACATTCCACACCGGCCCGCTCGAGCAAATCGATTCCGTCGGTGATACGGTATAGCTCGTGATATACAACTCTTCGAATACCGGCCTGAATAATAAGTTTAGAGCATTCCATACACGGGGAGGCCGTTATATACAGCGTGGCGCCGTCGCTCGAATTATTGCTGCGGGCAACTTTAGTTATTGCGTTGGCCTCGGCATGAAGCACATAAGGTTTGGTAAAGCCGGATTCATCCTCACACACATTTTCAAATCCCGAGGGAGTTCCATTGAACCCATCGGAGATTATCATGTCGTGTTTGACGATGATAGCACCAACCTTTCTACGCTGACAATAGGAATTCTCAGCCCAGATGGCCGCCATGCGGAGATATCTGCTGTCGAGAGCCCGCTGCTTTGCTTTGTCCTGCATAAAATTATCTGACAGATAAATAAAGGCATCCGGAATCTTAGTCCGTCGAGCCGCTTATCGTGCAAAGTTACGTAGTTTTTTTATCCCCGCAATCAACCGGCGTCAAAAATAATGTCCGCACACGATTTTTCCTCAAAAAATTCATATGATACACCCGATGATTGCGATAAGAATGCCAAGGAAAATCAAACCGAGACCGACAGTTTTTATCCGGACCCATTTGGTCTTAAGGGCGTCCGTCAGTATAGGATTATTCTTTGACTTGAAAAACGCATAGGAATATTTCATTGCGTAGGCCATTGTAAACAAATCGCCCACAATATTTATTCCGATTCCTACATAAATCAAAACATCCTGCATGTACTTACAACGCGACTCCGGAGCAAGATGTTTAGTCAACGGAATGCGCTATGCGAGCAACGATTCAATAGAGCCGGTAAGACTTGCAAGCGAGGGTGCGACGACGTCGCAGTATGGGCGGATTGCATCAGCCGGATTGGTAGTTGCCAGACCAACGACTTTGCACCCTGCGGAGCGTCCGGACTGAAGCCCCTGGAAAGAATCCTCGAAAACAAGACAGTCGGCCGGACTGACGCCGACCTTACGGGCACCGACAAGATATGGCTCGGGGTCGGGCTTGGAATTGCTGACATCCTCGGCAGTAACAACAGCATCGAAATGAGGAAGAAAGTCAGGATGCTGACGTGAGAGGAAGTGCATTTTCTTTTCGTCGCTGCTGGTTACAATAACAGTCTTGAGGCCACGAGCACGCAGTGCGTCTACAAATTCCAGAGCCCCCGGGAAAACAGGGTAGACAACCTCATTTTCAAACTCATGAAGCAAGCGGTCAACATCCTTTCTGACTTCCGGGTCAGAGAAATGAGTCTCCAGAATATCCTTGAGGGTCGTACCTTTTATGTCATAAGCAAAAGTTGGCGAGGGGAGATGGTGAATCTCGCCCACACGCTGCCAGAACTGGGTATATAATGTCTCGGAGTCAATAAGGACTCCGTCGAGGTCGAAAAGAGCGGCTTTCTTCATATAATTGAAAGTAGATCAGTAACCGGATTTAAACCGGATGAATCCGATGTTGCAAATGCTAAGTATAACGCCGGGACGGCCAAATGAATTGCAAAGATACAACTTTTAACACTAACGAATCGCCAAAAGTGGCTAAATTTGCATTATAATAAATGACGGCAAACCGTTTGGCAGACGTTTCAACACAGCAGATATGTCGAAATCATATAATTCCACGCAAACCGCCTCGGTCAACGCTCCGCGGCAGTCGGATCCCACAACACTCGGCACGCTGCCGATTGGCAAGCTCCTTGTGCAGTATTCCATTCCTGCCATTATCGCGAGTGTCGCCGTCAGCGTCTACAACATCGTCGACAGTATATTCATCGGAAGGGGAGTGGGTCCCATGGCAATCGCCGGACTTGCCATTACACTGCCGCTGATGAATCTTGTGATGGCTTTCTGCACGCTTATTGCCGCCGGCGGCGCTACAATTTCCTCCATTTTTCTCGGGCAAAAGAATGTGGGAAGAGCTACGGATGTTGTCAACAACGTGATGACGTTCTGCCTGATCCATTCGATTGTGTTCGGCGGAGTGACCTTATATTTTCTTGACCCGATACTTCGCTTTTTCGGTGCGACGCCCGAAACAATTATATATGCAAAGGAATTCATGGAGGTAATCCTCTATGCCACTCCCATATCCTATGTGTTTATCGGATTGAACAACCTGATGCGCGCCACAGGCTATCCACGCAAAGCCATGATTTCCGCCCTGCTGTCGGTAGTGGTAAACGTAGTGCTCGCGCCTATATTCATCTATACCTTCCACTGGGGAATCGCCGGAGCGGCGTGGGCCACCAACTGCGGACAATTCGTGGCGTTCATATGGGTGCTGAGCCATTTCCTCTCCAAAAAGAGCTATGTACACTTCAACCCGCATTGCAGCTGGCTGAACATCACTATTCTCAAAAAAATATACGCAATCGGTCTGTCGCCGTTTCTGATGAACGTCTGCGCCTGCATTGTGGTGATGTTCCTCAACAAGGCGCTTCTCGACTATGGAGGCGCCGACGGCAACCTCGCCATCGGAGCCTTCGGAATCATGAACAGGACGACGATGTTTTTTGTGATGGTAGTGTTCGGAGTGACACAGGGGATGCAGCCTATTCTTGGTTTCAATTTCGGAGCCGGGCAATGGGAACGCGTCAAGCAGACATTATATAAAGGCATATGGATTGGTGTCGCCATTACAACAATCGGGTGCGCACTGACGGAGGGCATTCCAGACTATTTAAGCCACTTGTTCACAGTAGATGAATCGCTTATTAAAATAGCCCGCGAAGGTTTCCGGATATACTTTATCTGCTACCCGGTGGTCGGCGCACAGATTGTGATTCAGAATTTCTTTCAGTCAATCGGCAAGCCGCAACTTTCCATATTCCTGTCGCTTACACGCCAGCTACTGTTTCTGTTACCGTTTCTGTTCATTCTGCCGAGACACTTCGGAATTCCGGGCGTATGGGCCTCAATGGCCGCAAGCGATATGCTGGCATTCATCGTGGCGTTTATCACCATGATGATAATGATGCGGCGGCTCGGACGACGATACTCTACCCCGACCAGATAGCTTACCCAACCAGATATATGCAACAGACACTCGAATTAAGACTCACGCCGGAAGTCGCCTACGTACCGCTGCGGCTGACAGCTGCCGTCTCGACACGCCTCGGCATAGATGTAAACCGCATTACCGAAGTACGCATTCGCCGACGGTCGATCGACGCGCGACAGCGTAATGTAATGGTAAACCTCTCGGTTGACGTTTTTATTGATGATGCGCCTCCGGCTCCAGAAGCGGAACTTCCTGCGCTCCCCTCGGCGGGAAGTGTTGCAGAGGCAAAGCCGATAGTGATAGTAGGAGCCGGCCCTGCCGGGCTGTTTGCCGCATTGAAGGCAATCGGACTCGGACTACGGCCGATTGTTCTCGAACGGGGCAAAAGCGTAGAGGAGCGCAGCAAGGATATGGCGCGCATCGCCCGCGAGAACATCGTGGACCCCGAATCGAATTATTGCTTCGGCGAGGGGGGTGCCGGCGCATATTCCGATGGAAAGCTATATACCAGGAGTAAAAAACGAGGCTCGGTGGAAGAAGTCCTCCGGCTTTTTGTAGCTCACGGCGCATCTCCTGAGATTCTCGTCGACGCGCATCCCCATATCGGCACCGACCGACTGCCACAGGTAATCCGTGCAATCCGCGAAAGCATAATCCGCGCCGGAGGCGAAGTACATTTTTCCACACGCGTAGACCGCCTGCGGATTGCCACGGATGAAGTCGGTGCAAAACGTGTAACCGGGGTGGAAACGGCCGATGGAACCTCCTACGAAGGGCCCGTAATACTGGCCACCGGACATTCGGCCCGCGATGTATACCGTGGGCTTCTGGCCGACGGAATCGCTATCGAACCCAAAGGGATTGCTGTAGGTGTACGCCTCGAACATCCTCAGAACCTGATTGACCGAATACAATACCATAATCCGGGAGGACGCGGGAAATATCTTCCGGCCGCAGAATATTCCATGCTGACGAGGGTAGACGGCCGTGCAGTCTATAGTTTCTGCATGTGTCCCGGCGGGTTCATCATACCCGCGGCAACAGGGCCGGAACAGCTCGTGGTAAATGGTATGTCGCCCGCTTCACGCGGCACCAAGTGGGCCAACTCCGGGATGGTGGTAGAAGTATTGCCGGAAGACTTGGAGGAATATGCCGAATATGGGCCGTTGCGCGTAATGGCATTTCAGGAAGCCATAGAAAAAAGCTTTTTCGATGAGGCCAAAGGGAGTCAGAACGCACCTGCCCAACGGATGCACGACTTCGTGAACTCCAAAAACTCACAATCGCTTCCGGCTACATCCTACGCGCCGGGCATACATGCGGCTCGCATCGACAAGCTGCTGCCTCCATTCATAGCCCGACGCCTTCAGAAAGGGTTCGCCGAATTCGGTCGGAAGTCGCGCGGATTCCTGACCAACGATGCAGTGCTTATCGGCGCGGAAACTCGAACATCCTCACCGGTAAGAATTCCGCGCATGGACGATTCTCTGCAACATATCGGAATCTCAGGTCTGTTTCCATGCGGCGAAGGAGCGGGATATGCGGGCGGAATCGTATCGGCAGCAATCGACGGCATGAGATGCGCCACAGCAGCCGCCGACTATCTCAAAGAAAACGAAACTGAATAAAAACTATTGGGCTGGAGGTTTGTTAATAAGTATAGAATAAATTAAAAAGAGGGATGCCGGATGAAGTAAAGCAACTATTCCGGATTCCATGAATACTTGAAAACATCAACAGTATGAATTTCAACAGTTTCACCATCAAATCGCAAGAGGCTATCCAGAAAGCGCTGGAATACACCCGCTCTGCAGGCCAACAGCAGATTGAACCAGTACACCTGCTGAAGGCCGTAATAACGGAAGGCGAGTCGCTTGTGAAATTCATCTTTCAGAAAATAGGCGCCAATCCCGCGCTCATCAGCCAGCAGATCGACCGCGAAATCGGAATGCTTCCGAAAGTGAGTGGAGGCGAGCCATATCTGAGCCGCACCAGCAACGACGTGCTCCAGCGTTCGCTCGACATCGCCAAGAAGCAGGGCGACGAATACGTGACCCTTGAGGCCATTCTGATGGCACTTTTTCAAGTCAACTCGTCGGCATCGACAATTTTAAAAGATGCCGGGCTGAGCGAGAAAGAACTTCAGGCTGCCGTAGATGAACTCCGCAAGGGAAAGAAAGCGACCGACCAGAGTGCTGAGGACACCTACAACGCCCTGAGCAAATATGCCATTAACCTCAACGAACGCGCACGAGCCGGAAAACTCGACCCGGTAATCGGCCGCGACGATGAAATCCGCCGCGTGCTTCAGATTCTGAGCCGCCGAACCAAGAACAACCCGATGCTGATAGGCGAGCCAGGCACCGGCAAAACAGCCATCGCCGAGGGACTGGCCCAGCGCATCGTGCGCGGCGACGTTCCCGAAAATCTACGGTCAAAGCAGATATTCTCGCTCGACATGGGCGCCCTCGTGGCCGGCGCGAAATATAAAGGTGAATTCGAGGAACGCCTGAAAGCCATCGTGAACGAAGTTACCCAAAGCGACGGCGAGATAATCCTCTTCATCGACGAGATCCACACTCTTGTGGGTGCCGGAAAAGGGGAGGGCCGCCAACATCCTGAAACCGGCCCTTGCGCGAGGCGAGCTCCGCAGCATCGGTGCAACCACACTCGACGAGTATCAGAAATATTTCGAAAAAGACAAAGCTCTTGAACGTCGCTTCCAGAAGGTGATGGTCAACGAGCCAGACGAAATGAGCGCCATCGCAATCCTCCGCGGACTGAAAGAACGCTATGAAAACCACCATAAGGTGCGCATCCGCGACGAGGCGATTATCGCAGCCGTACAGCTTTCCGAACGATATATAACCGACCGCTTCCTCCCCGACAAGGCCATCGACCTGGTTGACGAAGCTGCCTCAAAACTACGTCTGGAAATCGACTCAGTGCCGCAGGCACTTGATGAGATCAGCCGCATGATTGCCCAGAAGGAAATCGAGCGCGAGGCCATAAAGCGCGAAGGCGATAAAGCGAAAGTGCAGGAAATCGAAAAGGACCTTGCCCGCATGCGGGAGGAAGAGAAAGAATTCACGGCAAAATGGAAAGCCGAGAAAGACCTTATCAACCGCATACAGCAGAACAAGATTGACATCGAGCAACTGAATTTCGAAGCCGACCGCGCCGAGCGCGAAGGGGATTATGCCAAGGTCGCAGAAATCCGGTATTCAAAAGTACAGCAAAAAGAGGCCGAGAACGCTCAGATTCAGGAGCAACTCAAGGCAATGCAAGGGGAGAAAGCACTCATCAAAGAGGAAGTCGACGCAGAAGACATCGCCGATGTAGTATCACGCTGGACAGGCATACCCGTCAACAAGATGGTGCAGAGCGAAAAAGAAAAACTGCTCCACCTTGAAGAAGAACTCCATGAGCGTGTAATCGGCCAGGAAGAGGCCATTCGCGCGATAGCCGACGCCGTGCGCCGTTCGCGCGCCGGTCTTAACGACCCGCGCCGACCTATCGGCTCCTTCATATTCCTCGGAACAACCGGTGTGGGCAAAACCGAACTCGCCAAGGCACTCGCCGAATACCTTTTCGACGACGAGAACATGATGACACGCATCGACATGAGCGAGTATCAGGAGAAGCACGCCGTGAGCCGACTCGTTGGAGCGCCTCCGGGATACGTCGGTTACGACGAAGGCGGTCAGCTTACAGAAGCCGTGCGCCGCAAACCATATTCAGTTGTGCTGTTCGACGAAATCGAGAAAGCACATCCCGACGTGTTCAACATCCTTCTGCAGGTACTTGACGACGGCCGACTCACCGACAACAAAGGCCGCATGGTGAACTTCAAGAACACCATAATTATCATGACCTCCAACATGGGATCGAGCGTTATCCGCGAGAACTTCTCGAAGATGACGCCTGAAAACAAGGATGAAGTGATTGAAAAGACCAAACAGGAAGTACTCGATATGCTCAAGCAGACAATACGACCTGAATTCCTCAACCGAATCGACGAAACCATAATGTTCACGCCGCTCAACCGTCAGGAAATCGAGGAAATCGTCGGGTTGCAGGTAAAGAGCGTGAAACGCATGCTTGAAGCCAATGGAATTACACTTGAAGTAACTCCTGCCGCACTGAGCCTGCTTGCCGACGAAGGATATGATCCGGAATTCGGCGCACGACCCGTGAAGCGTGTGATTCATCGTCTCGTGCTTAACCGCCTGTCGAAGGACATATTGGCACAGACCGTAGACCGCTCGCGTCCCATCATAATCGACGTGGCTAACGACGAGCTGGTATTCCGTAACTAAAAAACATTGCGGGAATGAAGCTCAGATGCGTCCCGCACCGCTTCCGGCTTCATTCCCGTTTTATAATATTTTGCTCTACAATTATTTATTTTTCAAACTATTAAAAGGGATAACGAATTATGAAAAAGTTTTTCAGTATCATGCTGATGCTGTTGCCGCTTACGATTTTAGCGACAGCCTGCGACGACGATGACGACGACATGCCGAACGTAGGGGTGCAGTGCACTATATCCGGAGGGGTCTTTGAAGGCGACGTAATTTACGTCACGCAGGGGTCGACCCTGCGCATCGACGGATTGACATTAATCAACCACACCGACAAAGACGCAGCGATGGGAGCAGTAAATTATTACTGGGACCATTATCTGGTGGGAACAAACCCGACAGCGCCTTACGAACTCGAACTTGACACCTCTGATTTGCAGCCGGGCATACACCTCCTCCAGGCACAGATGCCAATCTATGTAGTTGACTACCCAATCTGCTGGGGATATATTCAGTATGAGGTCTATATCGTAACCGATGAATCTCAGATTCCAGGAGATGGAACAGAAACATCGAAAACCGTGAGCGGTGTAATCAAAGAACGTGAATAACCCTCATATACCATATATATGACCAAGGCCTGTAGGAGATCATTCCCACAGGCCTTGTCTGTAATATAGAAACGTAGGCCATCTTCAAGCTTTTTCCGAGAGCTCAAGCCATCGCATTTCTTTTTCGTCGATAATACTTTTCAGTTGCTCATAGCGAGCGGATTTCTCCGCAATATCCTCTATAGGGCTTCCGCTTTGAAACAGGGATTCAAGCGCGGAAAGTTCGTCGTTGAGCGACTTCAATTCCTCCTCAAGCGCCTCGAATTCCTTCTTTTCCTTAAACGTAAGACGTTCGGGGCGGGAAGAGCGTCGGGGCTTAGCTTCTGCGCAGGCTGCCTTTCTTTCCTGCGCGACAGCTTCCGCAGCCGTGCGCTCGGCTTCCTGACGGGCTTGCCATGCCCTGAATTCAGTGTATGTGCCCGGGAAATCCTTTACAGAGCCATCGCCCGGCAATACAAAAAGATGGTCGACGACATTATCCAGGAAACGACGGTCGTGGCTCACGACAATCAGGCAACCGCCAAAATCGGCCAGATATTGCTCAAGAATACCGAGGGTTGCTATGTCGAGATCATTGGTGGGTTCGTCAAGCGCCAGGAAATTAGGCTGAGACAACAGGACCGAAGCAAGATAGAGACGAGCACGCTCCCCTCCGCTAAGTTTCCCGACAAGTTTCTGCTGGTCGGCCGGAGAAAAAAGAAAATACTGAAGGAATTGCGAGGGATTCACACGGATTTCGCCGCCGTTGAGCACGATGTCGTCGGCGACCTCCGTAATCACATCGACCACGCGCTTACCCTCATTGAAACTGATGCCATCCTGACGGTAATATCCGAATCTGACTGTGGTACCAATGTCCCACTTGCCTGAATCCGATTCTATTTCGCCAAGAAGCATCTTGATGAAGGTGGACTTGCCTACACCATTATGGCCTATGATACCGACCTTTTCATAACGCGAGAACACATAACTGAAGTCATCAAGTATGATATGAGACCCAAAACGCTTGCAGATATGGGTGGCTTCAAATATTTTGGAGCCGATATATCCGGCCTTGACGTTCAGGGCGACATCACGCTGGCGAAGGTCGACGGCAGCCTTTTCCTTAAGATTATAGAAATTGTCGATACGGAAACGGGCCTTACCGGCCCGCGCCTGCGGCTGACGGTTCATCCATTCCTGCTCCTTGCGCAAGGTGTTCCGCACCTTGGCCAGTTCCGCCGTCATAGCATCGATTCGCTCGGCACGCCTGCGCTCATAATTGGCGTAATTACCCTCGTATATATAAGTGGTCGAGCGGTCGATTTCGATGATTCGCGAGCAGACACGATCAAGGAATTCACGGTCGTGTGTAACGAGCAAAAGCGCGATTTTCGAACGCTGGAGGAATTGTTCAAGCCATTCAATACTCTCAATATCGAGATGGTTGGTGGGTTCATCAAGCAGGAGCAGCTGAGGGTCGCACATAACCACGCGGGCCAGAGCCACACGTTTCCGCTGACCACCGCTCAGCTGGCCGAGAGGCTTCTCAAACTCGGAAATGCCGAGTCGGCCGAGCGTCTGGCGCAGACGGTCGTGATAGTCCCATGCAGCAAGATTGTCCATGTGCTCAGAGGCGGCAGCTACCCTTTCGTGGTCGGCAGACGCCATTGCAGCCTCATACTCGCGCACAGCATTAGTGACCTGGGAATCGATGTCCAGACACCACTGGATAGCGTTCATCTCCGAGGGCATATCGGGCGATTGCTCCAGATACGCCATACGAAGGGCCGAAGTAGGGGTAACGCTCCCGCTGTCGAAAGGCTCCAGCCCGGCGATGCAACGCAGCATTGTGGTCTTTCCCATGCCGTTGCGGGCAATAATACCGACCTTATCGCCCTCGTCGATTCCAAAAGTGGCATCGGCAAAGAGCATCCTGTCGCCATAGCTCTTAGTCAGGTTTTCTATCTGTAGAAGGGTAGCCATATAAACGAAACAGACATATCTGCATTAATACCGAAGCAGTCGTTTAGACTTCGGGCATTTGAATTACAATGCAAAGATAACCATTTCGCCGCGGAAACAGAGAAGGAAACTTATGGAAAAACAAAGGAGCAATCCAATGGAGGTGCCCCATGGGGTCTTCATTTCTTTTGTGTCAACAAAATATGACGTCGGTAAGACGATGGAGACATGCCTGTGGCCTGCTTGAAGGTACGTATGAAATAGTTACAATCAGAATAACCTAATGAAAATCCGATTTCCTTGACAAGCTTTTCGGTATGAGCCAGCTCAATCTGCGCTTTTCGCATTTTGAGAGCGCGAATATAATGAATAGGCGATTGTCCAGTCTCCGATTTAAAAATATGACTTAGATGATGTTTGGAAGTATTGACCGCTTCAGCCAGATGGTCGAGCGTAATTTCCTCGTGAAGGTGGGAACTGATATAGGAACGAACCCGAGCCACACGTTTGCCACCACCCGCTGCCGTTGGAAAAGCACCCTTTATCCAATTCGACATTATCAAAGAAATCAAAGAGTTGTTGAGGAGTTTTAAATGGAGAGGACTATAGTTTCGCTCCTCCAGCATACCTATAAATGACCGATGTGTATCGTATTGTCTGGGATCAATATTATATAGGGAGAGTGAAGGATTCGTGTCAACAAGCAACTCAAAAGCCTGTCGACACATTGCATTCCCGTGCAAATATTCGGGGAAACGCCAATAATCGGTGATTAACCTGGAATCACCCCTGTCAGGTTCATATACATGGAGATAGTAATGATCCATTTGGCCATCGCATCTATTGGAATGGCGCGTGTAAGCCGGTATAATATACATATGATCAGGCTCCATTTTAACATGACGGTCGGGAAGCAGAATATGCCCTGAGCCTGAAACGACATAGTACAGGCGCGTGAAAGGACTGCATACATCCTTATAATTCCATTCCTGCCCAACCGTAAATCGTCCGGCATTCAGAAGAATCCAGGAAGGGATTCCATTGTGATTCATATAACCAAGCATGTTGAACTTCTGTAAAGTTAGTGCTTGCAGGCGAAACCTGCAAGCACTAACAATATAAAGTCTCATGATAATTAATCTGGAGTCTGATTGCGGTCAGATTACAATTTTAAGTGCGGCATCATGGGCTTTTACAATAAAAATGCCGGAAAGATGAGAACAGTCGACACTCGTTCCATAGGATGAGATTACTTTCGTTCCTGTCAGCGTATAGACTGTGATGTCGGTAGGAAAAGACGAAAATATGGTTTTATCAAACACTTTCAGACCTACAGTTTCACTATCAGTTCCTACTATTCCACCAGTTCCATTGATATTTCCAAGCAGCTTTATCTCTTCTGCGCGAAACTCCTGGCAACTACCTCCATTGGCGAGGTCGGCCTGCCATCCAACGTAATAATCGCCGGCAGCCGGAACAGAGAACTTCATGCCAAAGAATTCATTGTTCAGTTTGAATGAATTTATGTCGGCATGAGCAAGCGCATTAAAAGGAATAGCCGAGGTCTCGGAAAGTTCGGGAGTAACAAAAGTATAGGCTTCATGGAGATTATACAGAGCATTATATCGTGCTCCGAAATAATAATCCCCCTTATCAAGATGGATTTTGCGATAGATTCTGGCATTTGTCAGACTCCCATTTTCATTTTGATTGCGGTCCTCCCAAATTCCAAGCATCAATGAATATGAACTGGAATAGTGGTCGAGACCCGCTTTAGTTCCATCATTTCCATTCGGGATAGAGAAATTCTCAACAATCCAGTTTTTAGGAGCGGCGAATCTTGTTCCCTTATCTTCTATTGGAGTGAAATCTTTTGACTCTAAGCACTTTTCAATAGTAAAATCGGTAGAATAGCCGTCAAAAGATGTTGCTGTCGGATTCCTGGAGCCCAGAAACTGCGACCATTCAAACTTCAAAGGGAAGTAAATAGATTTAATATCGGCAGGTGTAGCTGCTTTTGCTTTGGCCAGT
>OGNF01002580.1_pt1 | contig 13506 bp, 18 predicted proteins | sample 1573321 | NCBI WGS metagenome assembly OGNF01 (sample SAMEA2581911, study PRJEB24529) | metagenome | biome: Human gut stool | place: China | collected 2011
AACAATGGCACAATGGATTGAAACGAAGCTCCGCTACGACAAGATGTGCGAGAACGGAGTGGTCAAGAAAGTAAACGAACCTTATCTGGTGGACGCGCTGACGTTTGCAGAGGCCGAGTCTCGTATCATCGAGGAGAGGGAGCCGTACATCAGCGGCGAATTCACTGTCTCGGCAGCAAAAAAAGTGAAAATATCCGAAGTCATAGGAGACATGGATGCAAGCAGATTCTACCTCGCAAAAGTAGGCTTCGTCACGATAGACGAGAAAAACGGCGTAGAGAAGGCTGCTGTAACGCAGCTGCTCGTGGGCGATGAAGACTTCCAGGCAGCTTACGGAACGCTGTTGGTAGCACTGCGCAAGTCAATGAGCGATTGGAAAATCCTCTCGCTGGCCGAGACAGGCATCCTGGAAATCTACCCGGCCAAACTCTGAAACGACAACAAACTACATTTATAAACCATTTAAACCCCATTTGAACAATGGCAAAGAGACAGAAAAAGACAGTAATCAGCGGCGTGAGCAAGGATGCCGCCGAGGAGGCGTTCGCCATCTACGCGAAGGCAAGCGCCGAGCGTGCGAAAATCAACGCCGAGATCGAACTGAAGTGCGCTCAGATCCGCGAGAAGCAGCAGGAGCGACTGACCCAGCTCCAGGCGACACAGGACGAGGCATTCGACACGCTTCAGGCGTTCGCACTGGAGAACCAGGCCGAGCTGTTCAGCAGGAAGAAGAGCCTGGAGATGGTGCACGGCGTCATCGGGTTCCGCACCGGCACTCCGAAACTGAAAACGCTCAAGGGATTCACATGGGCGAGCGCCCTGACACTGGTCAAGGAATTCCTGCCCGGGTATGTGCGCACGACCGAGGAGATCGCCAAGGACAAGATGCTGGCGGAGCGCGAGAAAGACGTGATCAAGCCCGGCGACCCGCTTGGTCCCGGCGTACCGCTGGCGGAGGTCATGGTGAAATGCGGCATCTCGGTGGTCCAGGACGAGTCGTTCTATGTAGAACCGAAAAGCGAGGAATAGCGTAATGGAAGTGCGCAGAGAATTCAACCGGGACAACATCGAGGTATGCCGGCACTGCAAGAACGAAGGAACGATAACAGTCGAAGACTTCACCCCGGAAGGGTTCTATGCCGGGAACCACAAAGAGACGTGTCCTACGTGCGGCGGGAGTGGCCTTGTGCGGAAGCGCATCACGGGGGTCGTGACCGTCGAGCCCTACGAAAAGAAGACCCCATGAGAAAAGCGAAAGCCACCATCCGAAAAGGGACAGCAGCCAACACCGTGGAAAGTGTTGCAAAGATAGCAAAAATTTTCGGAACGTGGAGCATAAACCGCACAAAAATAAACTTCTGCGCATCCAGCGCGTCTGCGACATCACCAGAGAGCACTACGAAGAGGGAAACCTGGCGAAGTGCTACAAGATGGTATGGCGGCGCTATGTGTACCCCATATATCCGATGTGTTACCACACCTATCTGAGCTATCTGCGCATAGGACTCGAGAGCTTCAAGGAGCCGCATGACGACGAGCCGCCCACGCTACCGAATCTATTTGACTGAAAAAGGAGCCGCCACCGGGAAGACCGATGGCGGCGTTTTTCATACCATTTCGGGACCGAACTCCGGGGAGAAAACCTCTCCGGAATTGAGCGTAACCAGCAAGGGAGTCATGACGGATCCATTCTCAAAGAGCGCCGAGGCATCGATGGCATGTGTGCGGAAGGAATAGATGTCGTCGGCGACGCGCTCGAAATTATGGTCAGTATCGGTCTCGCAGTGCTGGAAAGCCGAGAACGACAGGCCGCGACCGTCGGCCTTCAGTCCGAAACCCACCAGGCACTGCTGGAGAGCGCGGCCCAGGAGAAAACGGGAGGACCACTCGCGTCGGTAGTCGGAATTCTGCTGGGCGAGGGAGCCGGTGACCAGATGGAGACGGACGGTGAGGTCGGTGTGCTTGGCATTACGTCCGGTAGGAGTCCAGGGCATTGGGAGGAACTCCACGAAGAGGGCCGGCGTGGCGAAGGGGCGCATCTGAGCCATGCGGTCGACATTGGCATTCCAGAAGCCGACGAGAGAGAACGCCGGTTCGGCGGGAAACGGGGCCGTGTCGCCGGGCGCGGGGTAATGGACAAAGAAGTTATCGCCTTGGCGGCGGACGCGGGCCACACGGGCCTCTATTGCGTCAAAAACACGTAGTATCATCTTCTATTGAATCTTTCAGAGAGGCGTTGCGAGAACTCCTCGAGGTTTTTATTGACTATGGCGCCGAGAGCCTCCTGAACCTTCGGGTCATCGCCGATGAACTGACGCTGCGGCATATTGACCTGGCGGGAGTGCTGGCGCACCTGATAGGAATTGTCTTTGGAGGAGCGCCGGGAATGAGCGCGTACGTTGACCGAAAAGCGGCCTCCCTCGTTGTGGAGGGCAGTGTATGGGAGGTTTGAAGAGAACACGACCGCCATGCCGCGCACCATGGATCGAATGGAGCCGCGCATATTGCCGGTAACGATTAGGATGGAGCCCATGCCCCGGCTGTTGAGCTTGGAAACCTTGGTGGGTTTCCAGCGGCGGCCGAAGAAACCCTGCTGCTCGAAATTGCGGTCGAACAGTTCGGTGAGCTTGACGCGGGCGTCGGCAAGAATGCGGTCGTAGATATTGGGCATAGGCTAATCGATATTGGGACAGGCAGAGCCGATGGTAACGGCGATAAGGCCGAGCTTCGCCTGGAGGCGGTCGTTCTTGTCATCGATGAGGTTCCAGTCGATGGCTATGGGCTGCTTCTGGGAGATCTGCTTCCAGAGCGCCTCGTTGAGCTCAACACCGAGACAGAGCAAAGCGGCCGCCACCTCGGTGCGGGAGAATTCTGTTGTTACTGTAATTTTTTCGTCCATTCGTGAGAAAATATTGGGGTTAATGATTGTTATATCAGAAAAAACCGCTAACTTTGCGGTGCAGGGGGTGCAACCGTCCTTAGGGATGCGGGCCTCCTGTTCTTTTTTATGGCGTTATCTCATGTACAATCTGTGTTCCTTGAATGCAGATTATTTTTTTGAATTTAAGATACTGCCCGTCGTGGAGGTGCTCAAGACCATTGTAACGAGCAAGAGCATTATTAAAGACATCGAGATCAAAACCGTCCTCCTTGAAGGCAATAATAGCGACCTCGGTTTTCTTTTTTGCGGCGCAATGCTTCAATCCGCGCAGGACAGCATTTGACGTAAAACTGTTTTTGCCTGCGACCTCGAATTCGAGTCCATCCCAGGTTCCTTCCGTATACCGCTTTTTGAAGACAACTCCCGGTTCGGGGCCGAGAATAACACTGTGTCCTGCCTTAAATCCGGCCTCCTGAGCGTTAGTCTCAAAAACGCCGCTCTGCTTGTCGAGGTGGTGGTCGACATGGGTAGCTTTCAAGCCTCCCGTCCGTTCATCGAAAGAGACGCCAGTGTAATCGGGATCATTCCTCAACTTGTCATAATTTGACTTCGCACATGTCACGGCAGCCTGACAACGGATTTCGGCGCACACCCTGCATTTTGCGCTTGCCGGATTATAGGCAAGGTTAAGATTCTTGTAAGAGCAGCCGGCGCAGCCCTTGGGGAGGTAGGGATGCTTCGGAGGAAAGAGCTTTAACTGCTTGCCGGGATTGTAACGGAATATCTGCTGTTTAGGCTCGGACGTGCAGGCCTCGCCGGCGGCGATGGCGGCAGACGAGTCTGACTGCCGGTAATCGTCGTGGAGGACCTGGACCACGTTGCAACGGCAGTTCCATCCATTGGGGGGCATATAAGACTCCCAGAACGGGTCGGAAGGCGGCAGCGTGGTACCGTCGAGAGCAGCGTGAGCCTCGCGGACGCGTTCGTCTCCGGCGGTGCGGTACTGGAGATTGTATCGGTCGCCGTCACGTGTGATGTCGTTCCACTTGACGGCCATCTGCGCGGAGCGGACGGCGTGGTTGTATTCGGCGTAGAGGTAGTTGGTGTTATACTTCCTGTCGATGGCGAGGACATCGCGGCGGAACTGATCGTAAGGCTTTACCTTGCCGTCCGGATCCGTGAGAGCCAGACCCACCTCCGAGAGGGAATGATAGGTCTTGAATCCGGAGAAGATGAAAGCGTTGTTTCGGAGCGCGGCAGTCAGTTCCGGAGGCGTCTCGGTGGAAACGGCGTAATTGATGGCGACATCAAGGGAGCCGAAAGTCTCCTTGATAAGGTCCTGAACCTCCGGGGCGGCGAGCATTTCGGGAGTGAAACCATGCTCCCGGAAGACACGGTGGGCGGCACGCTCGAAGGCGGCATGGTCGAAAGTAAAGCCACCGATATCGCCATCGGCGAGGGCAAGCTGCTGCGGGCCGTAGAGAGAATCCACGGCACGATGGAACAGGCGGTAATGGTCGGCTTTCTTTTTGCGGGCGTCGGGGCTGTTCCCGTTGTTTTGCGGGTCATCGCCCCCTACTCGAAAAAAGAGCCGTCGCCCTGTTGCTTTGTCCCGGTGATGGGGATTTTGTACTTGTCGATGAAGTACTGCGGGTCGACGTCGAAATACTGGAGGAGCATACGTTCGAGCTCACGCTGCTCCGCAGGGGAATAAGTGGCGGCATCGTCCCAGTCGAAGAATCTGCCCTCGAGGTCGAAACCGTGGCGGATCATGAGAGGGATCAAGCGGTCGTTGATGATGTACTTGAGCAGGACGGCGTCGGAGGCGCACAGATCCTCGAACATAGCAAGGTGCGTCTCCGACTGTGAGAGCGACGAGCCGGACTCGAGCGTCATGGTCTGGCCGATGATACCCTTGGATATTTCCGAATTGCAGCGGTCCATACGCTTGTCGTAGACATTGTATGCGTCGCCGCGCGTGGATTCCTTAATGTCGATAGTAGTTCCTTCGGGGAACAACGCCCAACCGGCGGCGCCCATAGACTCGAGCATGTCCTGGATGCGGATACGGTCACCGGGGTTCTGCGAGGTGGTCGTGGCCACGCGCATAGGCATGCCGAATATCTCGCCGAAGGTGTCCCAGTAAGCGCCCATGTGCCGCTTGGAGAGGCAGTGGGGCGCGCACTTGAGCAGCAGACCCAGGTCGTAGGCGTCGCCGACCTCGACGCACCAGAGGGACAGCGGCCCCTCGCGGTAAGGAATGCCTTTCTCCGGCTCGTCGTTTGAGTCTTTGAGCAGCACACCGAACTCCGGCACGACGTGTCGGCGCGGCACGAGCTGGACTTCCGAGAACCGGCGGGAACCGGCGGCGTCTGTAATGACATCGCCAAGCTGTATCAGGGAATGACCCCACAGGCGCGACTGGAGCGCATAGAGCAGGAAATCGTAGAACCACTGGCTCTCGAAATATCGGGCGGCCTCCTCGTCCACGTTGCCTTCGGCGTCCTTGATTACGAACTTCTTCAGCAGAGTCTTGCCGAAGCGCTGCTGGACGCAGCCCGACAGATGCATGTCGAGCATCGCGTCATCGTAGATGTCGTAGAGGGCGAGCCTCTTGGGATTCTTGAGGTTGAGAGCCATCTGGTGGGCGCGGCGCCACCGGCGCGTGTCCTGCTTCTGCAGGGCGCGGTCCTTCCGGTCGAGCATGATGATGAGGCTCTTACGTTTCTCCATATTGCCGCCGACCTCGTTATTGGCCCTTGCAGCGAGTCGGAGGGACTCTATTGTAACGAGCGACGAATCGCTCGAAGGTATGATGTCGGTTGCCATTGTCAGTGTTTTATTTTGTCATCGATCATATTTGAGAAATCCTCCTTTTGGGAGGCAGTGGCGAGTATAGCGGTCATCGACGCCTTGTAGGCGGCGCCGCCGTCCATCGGGGAGGGTACCCCGGATTTAATGGCATTGAACAGAGCATCGATCCTGCCGGACATTATCGTGAGCTGCTTCTTGAGGTCGGTGGCGTTGGCGGTCGTTTCCGAGCCTCCGTTCCAGGTGGAGATCGAGCCGTCCATTTCAAGGGTAGTTCCGTCGACATCGAGCTTGAGGGAATCCTCTGCGATGTTCGCCTTGACCTTTCCGTTGACAATGGAGATGGACTTATTCTGGACCACAACCTCCGTCTCCCCGATAGTGAAGACAGCTTTTGTGTACTGGGCGGCAAGGAGCACCACGGCGACATTCGGGGACATAAACCCGACAACCACATCGGTGCCCTTTTCCGGGAAGCGCACGAGGCCGACGGTCCCGTTCTGGTCTGCCTGAAGATTGACACCGACAAGGGGCGCGCCCTCGTCGATGGGAGTACAGTCGACAGTGCGGGCATCCTCGTCCACCTCATCGACTGTACAGACTTGCAGATACATCTCGGTGCCGGAGAGCGCAAGCTGTCGTATAGAACTGCGAATGTCCATTCAAGTTAATATTTATATTAATCGGAGCTGAAGCTTCCGGGCAAAAACAAAAATTTTACTTCACTCCGCGGCTCTCGGCCCGAGGGTTATATCCTGCCGGAAGCCCCCTGAACCATAGGTTATGGTATTTTTCTGAATCTGATATTTCCCCTTCCGTTCGCCGTCGATCTTGATGCCGATGATGTCGAGCCGGTCAAGGAGCATGTGCCCGAATGTCTGGAATGATCCGGTCAGGCCGTCGCGTTTCAGACGTTCAAGTTCCTGCTCGCCCCAGGCCTTCGCCTCCGCTTCCGTCTTGCCGTAACAATGCAAAGTCCGGCGCTCGCCGTCGGCATCTCCAACCTCCACCTTTATCTTCTTTTTATTGTCAGGCTGGAGACTCACCACTTTCAGCTTTATCTTCACGTCCTCCGCCTTCTGTTCGTCGAGGGAGGAGTCGGATATTATATTCACGCCGGTCTCGAATACCTGGCGCAGTTCCGTACCATGGTCGAATAGCACGCCGCAATAGAGCACCGGCTTTCCGTCCTCGAAACGGAAGAAGGTGCGGATACTGTTCTCCTTAAGATGGGCGAGCAGTTCGGCCACGGTCTCGAAGTTGGTGCGGTACTGTCCTATCGACTGCTCGCCGAGAACCTTGATGTCGTAGCCAAGGTTCTGGTCGGAGAGCAGCGTCTGAATATCCACAGACTTATACGCCTTCTTCACGCAAGGCTTCTGCTTGAGCATGAACATCTCGTCCTCGCAGAAAACCTCAATCGGAGTCTTGAACCCCTTGCGGAGGACATAGCCGACGAACGCGAGCTCCAGGTCATCATCGTAACCGAGCCATACCTTGATCCTGTCGCCGCGCCGGATGGGATTGGAAGTCTGACCCTCCCACTTGACCTTCCGGGGCAGTGTCAGCTTGCACGTGGCGGTAAGGGCATCGGCATCACGCTCGATCTCGCACGAGGTAATCTTCTCGAACGTCCAGGAACCGGCCTCGCCGGAGATCTCAACCTTGGCAGAAAGTCTGAACATTATTTGAAAAACGTTTAAAGAGTGTTTAAATCACCAGTCGTAATGCTGGCGGGTCATAGTGCCGAAGCGCATGGAGTCGCCGATGGAGAGTCCGGAGCCATCATCGCCCGGAGGATATTCCGGGAAATCGGGAGTGAACTTGCCGTTCTGAATGTCCTTGAGGCGGTCGATGGCGTTCTTGTAGAGCAGTTCGCGGGCATCGGAGCCGACCATGCCGAGCCATTGGCCGAGCCACCAGAGGGAGATGGCAACGGCAATCTGGACGAGAAGGTCGTTGCGGTCGGGACCGGAGGCGGCGAAAGCAGCCTTGATGTCGTAGCGGGAACGGACATAGCCGGCAATCTCCTCCATCGCGGCACGCTCGGCGCGTTCGCGGTTGGCGGGGTCTGACTGTGATATGACATCAAGGTCGGCCGGGCAGCAGACGACCTTGTAATCTTCGAGGGAAAGGAAACTCATCGCGTAACATATATTGCGGCCTTCTCGATGTCGGTGGCGGTTACACCCTTGCGGTACATTCCCTCGCGGACGAGAGACTTGATATGCTGCTTGCTGACCACCATCGGACGGCGGTTGAGGGTTATGACGAGCTGCTTCTGCCCGGAGAGGGCGCGGCGACGGTCGGCCTCGCGGCGGCAATGGCGGAGGCGGAAATCGAAGACGAGAGCCTTGAAAAACTTTACCATGGTTATAAAAATTTTACCAGATGTTCTTATATGATCGCCGGCGACCGAGCGTGGGAGGGAAAGCCTCCTCGCGGGTCATCAGCTGGAGTTTGTAGATGGCGCCCTCGTCGGCGTCGGGGCCGTCATCGTGTCCGGTCATGCCGTGCTCGAACGAGAGGGTCTGGTCGATACCGACCTTCATGTCGGGGTCGTGGAGCATCTTGCGGTTGTAGAACACGAATCCACGCTCCCACAGAGGGGAAATGCCCTCGATGCGCTGGAACTTATCCGGCTTCTTGCGGCGGTCGGGAGAGATCGGGAGCTGATAGCCACGCAGCTTACCCTCGCGCGTGAACTCGTCGAGAAGCGTATCCTGGAGGAAATTGGCCTCGATGTACCAGAGACAGGTGGCGCCTGCGGCGGTTACGCGCTCGTAGGTGTCGTAGAACCAGCGGACCATCTCGGCCACGGAGCACTGGCGGACAAAGGCGGCGAGACAATGGAGATCGGTGCCGGTCTTGCCCCAGAGCTTGATGGCCTTGTAGTCGTTGGAGGAGGAACCCTTGAAGGAGGGGTCGCAATAACAGACCAGATGGTCGTAACGCGCAAGTGGCAGTGGATCGCACCAGCGTATCCACTCGTTGCGGAAAATGGAGCCCTCGTGAATGGGATTGTTCATCATCTCGCGTTGGAACGAGATATAGCCCATGAACGCCTCCTGCTTGCGGATCTCCTCGATGGACCACTTGGCGGCCCACGAGGGACGGCCCTTGGAATCGATGGCGTTCACCTTGGATACCACGACCCCGTCTGACTTTAGGAAATTGGCGAGGACGGAACACTTGCCGATAAGGTTGCCGACCATCACGAAACGGCCGCGTCCGCCGTCGAGGGTGCCGAAGAGTGCCTCCTTGAGCCATTTCGTGAGGCGGTTGACGCGGTCGGGATTATTTACGAGCTCGTCGTCGTCGAGGTCGTCGATGACGATGTAGTCCGCGCGGTGGGAGCGATAGCGGAGTCCACGCGGTGACTGACCGCGACCGCGGGCGAAGAAGGCGCATCCGTCGGCGGTAACGAACTCGCCGTTCATCCAGGATCCGTCGACCTTCTGCGTACCGAAATCGGCGATGTATCGCTGATTGAACTCCAGCTCCGCCTGAATGTCGCCGAGGAGGGTGCGGGCATTATCGGCAGACTTTCCGACGAGGACCATAAGGTGCATCTTGCCCAGCGCCTTGAGATAAAGTGGGATTCCGACGTCGAAATGCACGGACTTGGCGTGGCCGCGTGCCCACTGCGCGGCGTACTGGATATTGGGGTTGTCGCGCAGCGTATGGGCCGCCTTGATATGGAAGGGAGCGCACTCGGTGACCTTGCCGGTCTCCGGGTCGGTGCAGTAGTGGGACAGATAATGGGCGAAGAAGCGTCCGTAGTCGGCAAGGAGCCATTTGATGCGCTTCTCCTTCTCCGCCGGGGTCTCCGAGACGGTAACCGCCGAACGTGTCTGGACGGTCTCGCACCACCGCTGCCACTTCTGGAACGTATCCTTAGAATTGCCGCGCGAAGCCATAAGCCGTATTATTTGGAATTAAGAAGCTGCATGATGAACTTGTTCTGATACTTATTGACCATCTTGCGGAACTCGGCGGTAATCTCGGGGTCGAGTTCGGCCTGATACTCGAGCCAACGGCCGAAAGCCATAAAGCACTCCATGAAGTCGACAGTAGAGACCTCCTTGTCGAGCCGTTCGATAGTAGCGGAAAGCTTGACGAGCTGGTCGATAACGGCGCCGGACTTGGAGATGTCGGTCTCGCGCAGCTCGTCGATCTTGCCCTTGATAGCGGCCATGAGGTCGTTCTGGAGCGACTTGCGCGTGAGGGTCTGGGCGGTGCGCTTCTCGGCCCAGCAGCCCTCCTTGGCCCACCGGGTTATGGTGTTTGCCGAGACGCCAACCTTCTCGGCGATAATCTTCTGGGGTGTGTCCTGCATATAAAGGACTTCCGCGAACTCCTTCTTATCGTTTGAAATCTTTGATGCCATTCATAAAATCTACCTTTTAGATGAATCCTAAATGATGTTTCACGGCGCAAAATTGACAAAAACGGGGTCGATATTAAAATAGAGTGTAAAAAATTTACACTCCATTTTGCAGGGGCGTGAACTCTGCGCAACTTTGCCGGCGAAAACGACACCGCGGAGTAGAGCAGCGGCAGCTCGCGAGGTTCATTCCCTCGAGGTCGCCGGTTCGAATCCGGCCTCCGCCACAACCCCCTATTGCGCCCCGCCGGCGGGGCGGCACAGGGTTTCCACAATGTGGAGTGCCACATAAACCCCGCCGGCATTTTTTCAGACAACAATATCAATGGCAAAGGAAGCAATCATATCGACATCGCGGCTCAACTGCTACGGCACGCGCGTGCTGACCGAGGGCATCGACCTGGAGCAATACAAGAAGAATCCGGTGTTGCTGTTCATGCACCGTCGCGGCCGTAAGGAAGACATGCCCATCGGCGTGATCGAGAACCTGCGCGTGGAAGGCGACACACTGTACGGCACTCCGAAATTCGATGAGGACACCGAGGAGGAGCGCACCATCGCCAGGAAGTGGGACCGCGGCTCGCTGCGGATGCTGAGCGCGGGGCTGGACATAGTGGAATGGAGCGAGGACCCCGAGGTGCTCGTGGCCGGCCAGACGCGCCCCACCATAACCAAAAGCAAGCTGACGGAGGTGTCGGTGGTGGACATCGGCGCCAACGACGACGCGCTGCAGGTAGGACTCTACCACGAAGGGCAGCTGCTGACGCTCGCCGCCGGGGAGAACCACGACTTCCTGCCGCTGCTGAAACAGAACGAACCGACAAACGAACCTGAAACAGAACAACCCCAAAAGAACAAAATGGAAAAGATCCTTTTGAAGCTCGGACTCGCGAAAGACGCGACCGAAGACGATGCAGTGGCCGCCATCGGCAGACTGCAGGACGAGCGAAGCGCGGCCACGCTGGCGCGCATCACCGACACGGTGGAAACCGCAATCAAGGATAAACGCCTCGATGCCTCAAAAAAAGAGAAGTATATCACCCTGGGCAAGAACGTGGGCCTCGACACCCTGAAGGAACTGCTCGACGACATGACCCCGGCGCAGAAGCCCCTGGATCTCGTGAAGCCGGCCGGCGGCAAGAGCGCGCACACCGAGCTGACATGGGATAAGGCGAGCGCCGCCGAACTTGAAGACCTGCGCGAGAACGACCGCGAGGAGTATATCCGCCTCTTCAAGGAGCACTACGGCTACGCCCCGACATTCTGACCCGAACAGACAACCAACACAATGACAAAAGACGAATGAAAAGACTGATTCTCGCCCTCATGGGCATCATCACGGGAATTGCCATCACATCCTTCATGGGCGGAGCAATGGCGCACGCCGTCGGCGTAAATCCCATTTACGGCGCTCTGTGCCTGAACGGCGTCGCCGTGGCAGTCGCAGCCAAAGGGAGCCTGGCCCCTGCCGGCGCACTGCGCGCAGGTCTATATCCCGAAGTATGGACCGCCGAGCTGATTAAGGCGTTCCGCGCGGCAGCCGAGGCCGTGGGCTGGTACAACCGCATCAGGAGCTACGACCAGTATGTGGAAAAAGACGCCATCCACTTCGTGGATCTGGGCGGCGATCCGGAAATACTTATTGACAATGAAAGTTATCCGCTGGAGGTTGAAACTCTGGAGGACGGCGACAAGGTCGTGAAGCTGCATAAATTCCAGAGCAAGCCCACACGGGTGACGGACGATGAGTTGCACGGCATCTGCTACGACAAGATGTCCACGGTAATCGAGCGCCACAAGGAGGCATTCTCCGAGAAGAAATTCAAGCGTGCCATCCACTCGCTGGCTCCTTCCGAACACACGGCGAAGACCCCGGTGTTACTGACCTCGGGCGACCCTGTGGAGGAGGAAGGACGACTGAAGCTGCGCCGTGGGGACATCATCGCCTTGAAAAAGGCATTCGACAAAGCGCTTATTCCCGCAGAGGGTCGCATCCTGGTGCTGAATACGGATCATGTCGCCGACCTGCTGGAGCAGGACCAGAAGTTCGCCGGACAGTACCACAACTATGAAACCGGAAAAATCGCGAACCTCTACGGCTTCGAGATCTACGAATACGGCGAATGTCCGTACTTCACGGTATCGACAAAGAAGAAGAAGGCGTACGGAGCAGTGCCAGCAGCATCGACCGACCGCCAGGCATCGGTGGCATTTAGCCTCAAACGCGTAATGCGCGCCGACGGATCGACCAAGTCGTATCTGCAGGAGGCGTCCACGAGCCCCACGACTCAGGCGAACCTCTTCTCTATGCGCACCTATAACCTGTGTCTGCCTCTGAAAGCAGAGGGTCTGGGCGCGATTGTGAGCGCAATCTATACGAAACCCGCCGCCGGGGGCGCCGGTTAAAGACCGTAGTGTATGAGAAGAGAGCTTAAATATCTCGTGATCCACTGCACCGCCACGCCGGAGGGGCGCGAGGTGACCGCCGCGGAGATCCGCCGGTGGCACACCTCGCCTAAGTCGGCGGGCGGCCGGGGATGGAAGCAGGTGGGCTACACCGACCTGATCCATCTGGACGGCAGTGTGGAGCGACTCGTAAAAAACAACGAGGACGCATGGGTGGACGACTGGGAGATTACGAACGGCGCCGTAGGCTACAACTCCGTGAGCCGCCACATAGTGCTGGCCGGAGGCTGCGCCAAGGACGGCAAGACCCCGAAAGACACACGCACGGCGGCGCAGAAAGCCGCGCTGGAGCGTTATGTCAAGGCCTTCCACCGCCGCCACCCACAGGTAAGGATAATAGGCCACAACGAAGTAGCCGCCAAAGCGTGCCCGAGCTTCGACGTGCAGAAATGGCTGCACAGCATCGGCATAAACCAGGCGGCATAAAGGAACCACAGACGAATGCTGACGACAGAAGTAATCCTTGCGCTCATAGCGATAGTGGCCGCGCCGCTGTCGGCGTGGCTGTCGGCCCGGATGGCGAAGAGCAAATACGCCGCCGAGGTGGAGCAGCTGAAGGCCGACGTGAAGAAGACCCTCTCGGACGTGCGCGGCCACGAGCTCGACAACGACAAGAAAGCCATACAGATGATCATGGAGCTTGTGGTGGAGCCGCTGCGCCGGGACATGAAACTGCTTCAGCGCAAACTTGACAGATTCACAAATGCAATCGAGAAAATCAATACCTGCCCTCATGCTGACGCTTGTCCTGTTGAGCACGAGCTGCGCCGCGCCAAAGAAAACGGTGAGCGAGAGCCAAGTTACGCACTCGCAAGAATCGACCCTGACGCTGGACACGTCGACACGGACGGAGGCATTGGACCGGGAGCAGACTGACCGGCTTCTGGAGGCGAGGATCGAGGCGTGGCTGGCGAGCAAATTCGAGAGCAGCCTGGACACCGAACGCGATGTGGAGATATAT
>OGNF01002581.1_pt1 | contig 13489 bp, 10 predicted proteins | sample 1573321 | NCBI WGS metagenome assembly OGNF01 (sample SAMEA2581911, study PRJEB24529) | metagenome | biome: Human gut stool | place: China | collected 2011
GGCGGCTCCGACCAGTGGGGCAACATCACCACCGGCACCGAGCTCATCCGCCGCAAACTCGGCAGTGACCACGAAGCCTTCGCCCTGACCTGCCCGCTCATCACCAAGGCCGACGGCAAGAAGTTCGGCAAGACGGAACAGGGCAACGTATGGCTCGACCGCCGCTACACCACGCCCTACAAGTTCTACCAGTTCTGGCTCAACGTGGGCGACGAGGAAGCTGAACGCTACATCAAGATATTCACCTCGCTCGACAAGGAGGAAATCGACGCCCTTGTTGCCCAGCACAAGCAGGACCCCGGCCTGCGCCTGCTCCAGAAGCGCCTGGGCGAAGAAGTGACCTGCATGGTGCACAGCCGCGCCGACTACGAAATGGCGCTCGAGGCCTCCAACATCCTCTTCGGCAAGGCAACCAAGGAAAGCCTCCGCAAACTCGACGAAGCTACCCTGCTCAGCGTGTTCGAAGGTGTGCCGCAGTTTGAAGTAAGCCGCGACCAGGCACTCGGCGCCAAGGCCGTAGATCTTCTGGCCGAAACAACGCAATGTTTTGCCTCAAAAGGCGAAATGCGCAAACTGACACAGGGCGGCGGCGTCAGCCTCAACAAGGAAAAGCTCTCCGCTTTCGATCAGGTCATCACCGAAAACGACCTCATCGACGGCAAATATCTGCTCGTGCAGCGCGGAAAGAAGAATTACTTCCTGCTGACAGTAAAATAAACTGCTGTCTCCGCACACGACAACCCGTCACCGGGCGGCGGCTCCCGCAAGCAAGCGGAAGCCGCCGCCTTCCGTTTGTGCCTGAAAGCCCCTGCCACCCGCCTTTTACGGGCCGACAAATACGAAAAACACGCTTTTTCTTTTCCATCTATAAAAATATCCATACCTTTGTTTTCAATGAAATCTCTCACGGCCATAGTCAAACGAATCATCCTTTTCTATGCAGAAGGATTCAGGAACATGACCTGGGGCCGCGTCCTGTGGGTCATTATCCTGCTCAAGCTATTCATTCTGTTTGCCATTCTGCGCCTCTTCTTCTTCCAGCCCGTGCTGAAAAACATGACAGAAGAGGAAAAGCAGGAAGCCGTGGCCCGGGAACTGACACGATAAATTCTGACGACGGCGGCACACGTTTCCGTGCCGCTCCAAAAGAGAACCGATATGCAACCACTTGAAATCATCAGCGCCTCACTCATTGACTGGTCGCGCGCACAATTTGCCCTGACAGCGGCCTACCACTGGCTCTTCGTACCGCTCACGCTCGGACTGGCCCTGATTATGGCCATCATGGAAAGCGTCTACGTACGGACCAACGACGAATTCTGGAAAAGCACCGCACAATTCTGGCAAAAGATATTCGGTATCAATTTTGCCATAGGAGTGGCCACCGGCATCATTCTGGAATTTGAATTCGGAACGAACTGGAGCAATTATTCCTGGTTTGTCGGCGACATCTTCGGTGCGCCGCTGGCCATCGAAGGTATCCTGGCCTTTTTCATGGAGGCCACCTTCATTGCCGTCATGTTTTTCGGCTGGAACAAGGTAAGCCGGCGTTTCCATCTGACGGCCACCTGGCTGACCGGCATAGGTGCCACCATTTCCGCCTGGTGGATTCTGGTGGCCAACAGCTGGATGCAGCATCCCGTGGGCATGGAGTTCAACCCGGAAACCGTCCGCAATGAAATGGTCGACTTCTGGGCCGTAGCCTTCTCGCCCACAGCGGTAATCAAATTCTTCCATTCCGTATCGAGCGGCTGGCTCACAGGCGCCGTCTTCGTGGTAGGCGTCAGCTGCTGGTACCTCCTCCGCCAGCGCAACCAGCGCATGGCTCTGGCATCCGTCCGCGTGGCCGCGGCAGTGGGCATCTTTGCCTCCCTCGTCGTTATGTTTACAGGCGACAAGGCCGGAATCGAAGTGGCCCGGCAGCAGCCCATGAAACTTGCGGCAGCCGAAGGACTGGAGCAGGGCGGCACCCGCGCCCCCTTCTCCATTGTGCCGGGAGTGGAAGTGCCGGGTATGCTCTCCATCCTGGCCACCCACGATGTTGACGGCTACGTGCCCGGCATCCGCGATCTGCTCGACGGATATACCGCGCCCGACGGCACCCGCCACCTGCCGGCCGCCGAAAAAATCGAATACGGCAAGCAGGCGCTGGCCGCCTTTGCCGACTACCGTGCCAACTACAAGACCAACCCCGAAACCGCAGCCAAAGCCCACGAGGAACTGAAAAAGCACATCGATTACTTCGGCTATGGCTATCTGGAGCAGCCGGAAGACCTCATCCCTCCCGTAACGCTCATCTACTGGGCTTTCCGCGTCATGGTGGGTGCCGGCGGACTGCTACTGCTCGTGTTGCTGGCCATTGCCTGGTATGGCTACCGCCGGCGTCTGGAACACAAACGCTGGCTGCTGCATGCCGGACTCTGGAGCATCCCGTTCGTTTATCTGGCAGGCCAGGCCGGATGGATTGTCGCGGAAGTGGGACGGCAACCGTGGGCCATCCAGGACCTGCTGCCCGTCAGTGCCGCAGTGTCCCAACTGGAAACGGCGTCCGTACAGACTACGTTCTTCCTTTTCCTGGCCCTCTTCACGCTCCTGCTCATTGCGGAAATCCGCATCCTGTGCAAAGCCATCAAAGGACAGCAATCCGCCTGACCCCGACACGGTCTACCCTTAACGACAACTTTCCCTACACCTTCCGAAGTAACGATAATCATTATGATAAGCTACACATTATTACAAGAATACTGGTGGTTTCTCGTTTCCCTGCTGGGAGCGATTCTCGTGTTCCTGCTGTTCGTGCAGGGCGCCAACTCCCTCATTTTCCAGGTGGGACGAACCGAAGAGGAAAGAGCCCTTATCGTCAACTCCACCGGGCGTAAATGGGAATTTACCTTTACCACCCTCGTCACCTTCGGTGGAGCCTTCTTCGCCTCCTTCCCGCTTTTCTACAGCACCAGTTTCGGCGGAGCCTACTGGCTGTGGATGCTCATTCTGGTCAGCTTTGTCCTGCAGGCCGTGGCCTATGAGTTTCAAAGCAAGCCCGGCAATGTCATCGGGCGCAATGCCTACCGCGGATTCCTCGTATTCAACGGCATTTTGGGACCCTTCCTGATTGGCGCTGCCGTCGCCACCTTCTTCACAGGGTCTGAATTTATCGTCAACAAGAATGCCATGGGCGGCACCCTGCCCAGTCCGGTCATCAGCTCCTGGGCCAATCAGTGGCACGGCATCGACGCCCTGTTCAACCCCTGGAATTGGGTGCTGGGCATCGCCGTCACCCTGCTGGCACGACTGCTGGGAGCGCTCTATCTCATCAACAATGTGGCCGACACCACGCTGCGTCGGCGGCTCCGCCGCGTTGTCCGCAACGAAAGCGTCGGCTTCCTCATCGCCTTTGTCGGCTTTCTCGTTTATCTGCTGACAAAAGACGGATTTGCCGTAGCCGACGACCGTACCATCGTGCTGGAACCCTACAAATACCTGCACAATCTGCTTGAAATACGCTCAATGCCCTTCCTCTTCGTCTTCGGTGTGGGCTACGTGCTGCACGGCATCATCCGCACACTGGCCGATGAAAAGTTCACCCGCGGCATATGGAGCACCGGATTCGGAACGGTATTCACCGTGCTCGGCCTGCTTTGCCTGGCCGGCTATAACCACACGGCCTACTATCCCTCCACGGCCGACCTGCAAAGTTCGCTCACGCTCTCCAACAGCTGTTCCAGTGAATTTACCCTGACGGCAATGTCCATCGTCTCGTTTCTGATTCCGCTGGTGCTGGCCTACATCTTCTATGCCTGGCACGCCATCGACCGCAAAAGTCTGACCCGCGAAGAACTGAACGAAGAGAAGCACAAATATTAGACCGGCAGGATGGTCACAGAATTACAAAAACGTCTCTCCCCCATGGGATGAGACGTTTTTTGTCGGTTTCACCGAAGTTTTCACACGTCAAAGGCCCTTTTGCCCTGCCTTCGGGAACGCAACGCCCGGCAGAGAAAACCGCAAATGCAGCACAGGACAGAACTGCCGACATGCACAGAAAAACAGTCAGTACTTTAGAAAAAACACTCAGTACTTTAGAAAATTCTATCGGTACTTTAGAAATTTCTGTCAGTACTTTAGGAAAAACTGTCGGTACTTTTGTTTTCTCAAGGTCCGGCGTGCGTTTTCCCCACAGCCAACTTGCCGCTTCACATCCGGCCCGTCACCTTCCGCAATTCTCCGTTTCCACCACCGGCACAGCCTCTCCCCATTTCCCGCTCTGACAAGACGCGGACGGGAAGCATGCCCGTATTCCGGCCGCTACGTCCCGGAAAAAATCAGCGGACATTTCGGGCTTTGCTTGTCCGAAAGCGGGAAAACTCGTATTTTTGCACTGAATTCTATACACATATGAAAGAAAAACTGACCCTCGTTAAAGTCGGCGGGAAAATCGTGGAAAACGAAGCCTCGCTGGCACAGTTGATTCGCGATTTCTCCGCACTCGAAGGACACAAGGTACTGGTGCACGGAGGCGGCCGCACGGCCACCGACATGGCCGCACGGCTCGGCATCGAAACCCAGATGGTAAACGGCCGCCGCATCACCGACGCCTCCATGCTGCAGGTTGTCACCATGGTCTACGGCGGACTGGTCAACAAGAACGTAGTGGCACGGCTGCAGGCCTGCGGCATTTGCGCACTCGGCCTGACCGGCGCCGACATCAACGTCATCCGTTCGCACAAACGCGAGGTGAAGGACGTGGACTACGGTTTCGTAGGCGACGTGGACCGCGTGGACGGTGAGCGGCTTGCCCAGCTCATCCGTTCCGGCATCATCCCCGTCATGGCACCTCTCACCCACGACGGCGAAGGCCATCTGCTGAACACCAATGCCGACACCATCGCCGGAGAAACGGCCAAAGCGCTGGCCCGACACTTTGACGTGACGCTGACCTACTGCTTTGAACACGCCGGCGTATTGCGCAATCCCGACGACCCGACCAGCGTCATCCCGCAAATCGGCCGCGAAAGTTTCAACCGCCTGGTGGCCGACGGCATCGTTTCGGGCGGCATGATTCCCAAAATCGAAAATTGCCTGGCAGCCGTCGAGGCCGGTGTGGAACGCGTCATCATCACTCACGCCGGCGACATTGCCAACCTGCACGGCACCACCATCCAATAAATCCACGCACATGAGCAAAATGCATGAAATCATGGCTCCGGCCGGAAGCCGCGAATCGCTCGCAGCCGCCCTCAAAGCCGGCGCCGACTCGGTATACTTCGGCATAGAGGCGCTGAACATGCGCGCCCACTCGGCCAGCCGGTTCACCATCGACGACCTCCGCGAAATTGCCGCAACGTGCAATGCGCAGGGAGTGAAAAGCTACCTGACGGTGAACACCATCATCTACGACGAGGACCTCGAGCTCATGCGCCGCATCTGCGATGCGGCCAAGGAAGCCGGCATCTCGGCCGTCATCGCCGCCGACGTGGCCGTGCTGGCCTATTGCCATGAAATCGGACAGGAAGTGCACCTGTCCACCCAGCTCAACATTTCCAACGCCGAAGCCCTCAAGTTCTACGCCCGCTACGCCGACGTGGTGGTGCTGGCCCGCGAACTGAATCTGACACAGGTAAAGAAAATCCACGAGGCCATCGAACAGGAACATATCTGCGGACCGGCCGGCGAACCCGTCCGCATCGAAATGTTCTGCCACGGCGCGCTGTGCATGGCCGTCAGCGGAAAATGCTACCTGTCGCTCGACAATCTCGGGCACTCGGCCAACCGCGGCGAATGCATGCAGGTGTGCCGGCGGAGCTACACCGTGCGCGACCGCGAAACCGGTGTGGAACTTGATGTCGACAACAAATACATCATGAGTCCGAAGGACTTGAAAACTATCGGTTTCATTGACAAAATGGCCGCTGCCGGCGTGCGCGTGTTCAAGATTGAGGGCCGTGCCCGCAGTGCAGAATACGTGTACACCGTCGTCAAATGCTATCAGGAAGCCGTCCGCGCCGTTGAAGAAGGCACCTTCAGTGAAGAGAAGGTGGCCGAATGGGACCGCCGCCTGGCCACCGTCTTCAACCGCGGCTTCTGGGACGGCTACTACCTGGGGCAGCGTCTCGGCGAATGGAGCGCCAAATACGGTTCCAGCGCCACGGAGAAAAAAGTGTACGTGGGCAAGGGCGTGAAATACTTCTCCCGTCTCGGCGTAGGCGAATTCTACATCGAAGCCGGCGAAATCAGCGTCGGCGACAAGCTCGTCATCATCGGTCCCACTACGGGCGTGATTTATGTTGACGCCGCCGAAATCCACTATGACAACGGTCCCGTGGAGAAAGCAACGAAAGGGATGGCGGTATCCATCGCCGTGCCGGAGAAAATCCGTCCTTCCGACAAATTATATAAACTCGTAAGCAATGAACCTACTCTTTGACTTCGGAGGCGTACTTGTCGATTTGGACAAGTCGCGCTGCATCGCAGCTTTCGATGCCATCGGTTTCGACATACGGCCACTCATCGGCACCTATGCGCAGGCCGGCATACTTTCACAGCTGGAACGCGGAAAAATCACCGTTCCGGAATTCTGCGAACAGCTGCGGCAACTGAGCGGAAAGCCCCAGCTCACCGACGAAGCCATCGTCGGGGCCTGGGAACAGTATCTGCTCGACGTTCCCGAGGAACGTCTCGAAATGCTGCTCAAAATCAAGCGGCACTATCCCCTCTACGTGTTAAGCAACACGAACGTGGTGCATTGGGACATGGCGCGCGACCGTTATTTCCGCTACAAGGGCCTGCAGCTGGAAGACTTCTTCGACAAGGTTTTCCTTTCCTACGAGCTCGGAGTGGAGAAACCCGACCCCGCCATCTACCGTGCCGTGGCCGAGGGTATCGGCTGTGACCCTGCCGACATTCTGTTCTTCGACGACTCCGACGTCAACTGCCGCGCAGCCCGCCAATGCGGCCTGCAGTCGCTGCTGGCGCCGGCCGGAAGCCTGTGGTTCGGCTACTTCGACGAGGATGGCCGCCTCAACGGCAAGACGGAAGCCGACCTGCCCAGTATGACCCAACGCTGATTCCGACATGCAGATTATTTATCCACCCACCCCCGAAGCACTGGAGCCGGCCGGACAGGCCGGCCCGGGCAATGCCGTTGCCGGAACAGCCGGAAACGACGGTGAAACGGCGTTTTTCTGCGCCACCATCGGCTTTTTCGACGGTGTGCACCAGGGACACCGTTTTCTGCTTCAACAGGTGGGCGAAGCTGCACGCCTCCACGGCCTGAAAACCATGGCTGTCACTTTTGCCGACCATCCGCGCCGCACACTGCAAACCGACTACCGGCCCCGCCTGCTCACCACTACCGAAACGAAACTCAGCCTGCTGGCCGACTGCGGACTGGACGCCTGCGCCGTGCTGCAATTCACGCCCGAAATGGCGGCACTCAGCGCCCGCGAATTCATGCAACGCTATCTTTTCGACTGTCTGCGGGTGCGTTGTCTCGTCATCGGCTACGACCACCGCTTCGGAGCCGGCCGCAACGAAGGGTTTGCGGACTATTGCGCCTACGGCCGCGAAATGGGCATGGAAGTGACGGCGGCCCGCCCGCTCTGCAACGAAGAATATACGGTAAGTTCGTCCGTCGTGCGCCGCTTTCTCGAGAACGGATGCGTGGAGAAAGCCCGCGAATGTCTCGGCCGCTACTACCACCTGCGCGGCACCGTCGTGTCCGGCCACCACATGGGGCACGGACTCGGCTTCCCCACCGCCAACCTGTGCCCGGAGCATCCCGACCTCCTTGTGCCGGCGTGCGGAGTGTATGCCGTCTACGCCGAAACCGGCTGCGGGCGCTATCCCGCCATGCTCAACATCGGACACCGGCCCACGCTCAACAACGGGAACGACCGCTCCATCGAAGCCCACCTTTTCGGCTTCGACGGCAACCTCTACGGCCAAACACTGACGCTCCAATTCGTCGGACGCCTGCGCAACGAACAGAAATTCGACTCTCTCGACCAACTCAAGGCTCAGCTCCAGAAGGACGAAAGCCAGGCCCTGCAAATACTCTCCCCATGCTGAAAGCCATCACTGCCCTGCTGCTCTTCATCGGCACCCAACTGGTGTGCTCTGCCCTTGCGCTCCTGTGGCTGAACGCCGACCGCATCAGCGCCGGCCAGCCGCTCGACTACGGCCTTCTGCTGCAGCAGCCCGCCGCCAGCGGCGTTGCCCTGTTCTGGGGCTCGCTCCTGCTCTTCGGTCTGCTCACGGCCACACGCGTGGCCCGCCGATCCAGTCTTCAGAGCCTGTGCCAGCTGCCCCGCCGGAGCGAACTGAAGGCGCTGGCTGCCTTGCTGTGCTTCGCCGTCGGCGAAAGTCTCATCCTCGCGCCCTTCGACCTGGCCGACCACGGCACCACCCTTTTCTTCGACGGCATGAAGCACAACCTGTGGTGCCTGCTGCTGCTCTGCCTCGCGGGCCCCGTCAGCGAGGAAATGGTGTTTCGCGAAAGCATCCTGCGCCATCTGGCCCGCAAGTCGCAGAAGCCGGTAGCGGCCGCCGCTGTGAGCGCCGTGCTCTTTGCCGCCGTCCACGGCAATCCCGCCCAGTCGGTGCCGGCCGCCGTCGTGGGATTCCTGCTCGGCCTGCTCTATGTACGCACCGGCAACGTGCGGCTGTCCTCCTGGGCCCATGTGCTCAACAACAGCCTGGCCGTGGCGCTGTTCTTCTTCCCGTCGGCCGACCGCCTCATCCGGGAATGGCCAGCCGCCGCCACCGTCGGCGCCGGCACCGCGCTCTGCCTGCTCTCGCTCCTGCTGCTGTGGCAATGGTGGCGACAGGAAGGCATCTCGCGCATCGACCTCACCACCCCCTAATCACCGAATCACCGACTCCCCACACAGAAAGGTATGAAAATAGGAAACATCGATTTGGGCGAACGCCCGCTGCTGCTCGCCCCCATGGAGGATGTCACCGACATCGGCTTCCGCCTGCTCTGCCGCCAGATGGGTGCTTCCATGGTCTACTCCGAATTTGTCGCCGCCGACGCCCTCGTACGCATGGTCAACAAAAGTCTGGAAAAGCTGACCGTATGCGATGAAGAGCGCCCCGTGGCCATCCAGATATACGGCAAGGACCCCGTGGCCATGCGCGATGCCGCCCAGATTGTGGTGGAACGCGCACACCCCGACGTGCTCGACATCAACTTTGGCTGCCCCGTGAAGCGCGTGGCCGGAAAAGGTGCAGGAGCCGGTATGCTGCAAAACCTGCCGCTGATGCTCGAAATCACCCGTGCCGTGGTCGATGCCGTCAGCGTGCCCGTCACCGTGAAGACCCGCCTGGGCTGGGACGCGGAGCACAAAGTCATTGTGCCCCTGGCCGAACAGTTGCAGGACTGCGGCATACAGGCGCTCACCATCCACGGCCGCACCCGCGCGCAAATGTATACGGGAGAAGCCGACTGGACCCTCATCGGCGAAGTGAAGCGCAACCCGCGCATGCACATCCCCATCATCGGCAACGGCGACGTATGCACCCCCGCAGATGCGCTCCGCAATTTCGAAACCTACGGCGTGGATGCCGTCATGATAGGCCGCGCCACCTTTGGCCAGCCCTGGATTTTCAAGGAAATCGGTGATGCCGTGCAGCCCGGCCGCCACGCACAGACCGACCTCAGCCTGCACAGCCAGCACGCTCCGCTCAGTGCCGACTGGAAGCTTGACGTGCTCATCGAACAGGTGCGCCAGAGCGTAGCCCGCATTGACGAATACCGCGGCATTCTCCACATCCGCCGCCACCTGGCCGCCACACCGCTGTTCAAGGGACTGCCCAACTTCCGGCAGACGCGCATCACCATGCTGCGCGCGGAAACGCTCGACAGCCTGTTCGACATCATGGAGAGCACCCGTCCCCTCATCCGACAGGCCGAGGCCGGGGCGCAGGAGTCCGTGAACTCCGGCGAAACCGGCATCTGACGCCCGCCGGCCCTCCGCCGGAACCGAAGGGTAACCCCCCGGGAAAAACTCTCAGTACTTTAGAAAATCCGAAAGTACTGAGAGTTTTTTCTGTCGATACTTTAGATTTTTCTAAATGCCCAACTGTTTTCCGCCATCCGCCATTTCCCCAAATGCCCCGCACCTCCACGCGCCGGACAAGCCTTCCGGCGCAAATGCTTTTTTCTTTTCCCTCCCGTTCCTCTCCACACAAGTGGCTGAAAGTTAAATATTACGAAAAGTGAAGTTCCTCCTCCTTTTTTTCCTACCTTTACCCGCAAATCGCACCGCTGCCGGCAGTTAATGAGTTCTGCTGCCCAGGCGGCCAGTACTATAAAAAACAAACAGAGCTCGCACCTAAAATTCCGTATCTATGAAAAATTTCAAACTTGAATCCGTCGTTATCGCCCTCGGACTCTTTCTGATGGGACTGTGCGTGTATTGGGGTCTCGACAGCATGGCACAACGCAGCCGCGTCGTATCGGTACGCGGTCTTGCCGAACGTGAAGTGAAGGCCGACCACGTCATCTGGCCGATTCTGTTCCGCACCACGGGCAACAACCTCTCGGCGCTCTATGCCGACATCAACCAGAAAACGCAGCGCATCAAGGATTTTCTGGCGAAAAACGGTATCAAGGCTGAAGAAATCAGTGTCGCCGCCCCCGAAGTCGTCGACCGGAGTGCCGAACGCTACAACACATCGCAGGTGCAGGGCGACCGATATACCGTAACCGCATCGCTCACCGTCGCTTCCAAGCAGGTGGACCTCGTAACGGGCGTCATCCCCAAAATGAGCGAACTGCTCAAAGACGGCATCGCCATCGTGGCCGGCGAATGGCAAAGCCGGGTGCAATACAACTTCACCAGCCTCAACGAAATCAAGCCTGAAATGATTGAGGAAGCCACCCGCAATGCCCGCGAAGCCGCTGAAAAATTCGCCAAAGACTCTCAAAGCGAACTCGGCAAGATACAGTCGGCCACACAAGGTCTTTTCAGCATTGAGGACCGCGATCAGTACACGCCCTACATCAAGAAGGTGCGCGTAGTCACTTCGGTCAACTATTTCCTTGAGTCGTAAGCAAGACACTGCCTTCACGGCACAGCGGGCGCACAACGGGATGCACCTCTGCTCCTTCGCCATACGCAGCAGTCCGAACGCAGGTTCGGGTTGCTGCCTCACTTTTAAAAACAGACAATAACCGGCCCCGCTCCCGCTCTATGGGCACATTCGCCGCCGGCCGGAAACAGGATTGCACAAGCGGCGCGGTGTCATCACAAAATATTTGCGTATTTTTGCAGACACACCGCAGCACTATGCGGCTTACCTCCCTGAATCCGACCAGGGATACGCGATGAAAACACTTTACTATAAACATAAAACAAACTGAATCTATGCAAAAATTACTGATGACCGGCCTGCTGCTGGGCGCCAGCCTCCATGCGTTGGCCGACACCCCGCTGTGGATGCGCTACAATGCCATCTCGCCCGACGGACGACAGATTGCCTTTGCCTACAAAGGAGACATCTACGTCGTAAACAGTGAAGGCGGAACCGCCCGCCAACTGACCACCACCGATGCCTATGAATCGGCTCCAGTATGGTCGAACGACGGAAAAACCATCGCCTTCACCAGCGACCGTGAAGGCAGCACCGACATCTACACCATGCCGGCCGAAGGCGGAGCCGCACGCAGGGTTACGTTCAACTCGGCCAGCGAAACGCCGCTCGCCTTTTCAAAGGACGACAGCCGCATCTACTTCTCGGCTGCCCTGCAGGACCCTGCCAGCAGCATTCTTTTCCCGGCAGGCTGGCTGACCGAACTTTATGCCATCGACGTGAACGGCGGCCGCCCCGAACAGATTGCCGCCACCCCCGTCAGCAGTCTCGACTTCGACAAGGACGGCGCGTCCTACCTCTACTACAACCGCACAGGCAGTGAAAACATCTGGCGCAAACATCACACCTCATCCGTAGCCCGTGACATTTTCCTCTATGACGCCGCAGCCAAGCGCCACCGCCAAATCACGACCAATCCGGGCGAAGACCGCGACCCGCACTTCACTCCCGACGGGAAAATCGTTTTCCTCAGCGAACGCAACGGAGGCTCATTCAACGTATATGAAGCCGCCATCGACGACACGGAAAACGCACGGCCGCTCACGCACTTCAAAAAACATCCCGTTCGCTTCCTGACTCAGGCCAACGACGGCACGCTCTGCTTCGGCTACCACGGCGAAATCTATACCAAGGCGCCGGGAAAGGACCCGCGCAAAGTGGCTGTCAACATCGTGCGCAGCAGCGAAGACAACCCCATTTCCACCATCCGCCCCGCTGGTCCAAGCAGCATTTCCATCTCGGATGACGGCAAGGACATCGCCTTCATCAGCCGTGGTGAGGTATTCGCCGTCACCGACAAGTATGCCACGACCAAACAAATTACGCACACCGCTGCCGCCGAAGGCGACGTAACTCTCTCGCCCGACGGAAAAACCCTCGTCTACGACAGCGAGCGCACCGGCACCTGGAACCTCTACAAAGCCACCATGGAGCGTGAGGAAGATCTCCACTTTGCCTATGCCACCCTCATCAAGGAGGAACCGCTCTTCAAGGAAGACGGCGTGGAAAGAACCCATCCCACCTTCTCGCCCGACGGCAAGGAAATCGCCTTCATCGAAGACCGCAGCCGCCTGCGCGTGCTCAACCTCAAGAGCGGAAAGGTGCGCACCATCACCGACGGCAGCAAGCACTACACTCGCGGCGAAAGCGGATTCAACTACCAGTGGTCGCCCGATGGCAAGTGGTTTGCCCTCGAAATCATCACCAACCGCCGCGACCCCTACTGCGACATTGCCATCGTTTCCGCCACGGAAGGCGGCCGCCTCTACAACGTGACCAACAGTGCCTACATCGACAACAGTCCCCGCTGGGTAATGGGCGGCAATGCGCTCATCTACAGTTCCAACCGCCACGGTATGCGTTCGCACGCGTCCTGGGGAAGCATGGAGGACGTCTACATTTCCTTCATGAACCAGGAAACCATGGACAAGTTTACCATGAGTGAAGAGGAATATGCCTTCTTCAAGGAAAGCGAAAAGAAGGCCGAAGCCAAAAAGAAGGAAGCAGCCGGCAAAGAGAAAGACGGAAAAAAGGACGGCAAGGACAGCAAAAAGAAAGACAACGGCCAGCCGAACGACAGCACTGCCGGCAAGGACGGTAAAAAGGACACCAAAACGGTCAAGATGGACCTGGAAAAGGTGGGCGACCGCATTCTCCGCCTGACGCCCATGTCGTCGCGCCTGGGAAGCGCCGCTCTCTCCAACGACGGCGAAACGCTCTACTTCACAGCCGCCTTCGAACGTGGCATGGACCTCTGGAAAGTCAGCACCCGCACCCATTCCGTGCAACTTTTCAAGAAAGGCGTGGGCGGCGGCCTCCTGCTCAGCTGCGTCAACGGCTTTTCAGCCGGTGTCGGCTTCGGTCTCGCGCTGATCATCGGCATTCCCTTGGGTTG
>OGNF01002593.1_pt1 | contig 13439 bp, 10 predicted proteins | sample 1573321 | NCBI WGS metagenome assembly OGNF01 (sample SAMEA2581911, study PRJEB24529) | metagenome | biome: Human gut stool | place: China | collected 2011
GGAAAACGGCTGCCTTTTGGCGGCCGTTTTTGCATTTCACATTTACAGAAAAAACGAAGGGAGACAGAAGAATGCAAAAAGGACTTTTGATCTATCTGATCGTTATGAATCTCATTGGACTTGCAGTGATGGCAATGGACAAAAGCAAGGCGCGGCATCATGCATGGCGGATACCGGAGAAAATACTTTTCCTTGTGAGCATTTTAGGCGGCAGTGTCGGAACGTGGGCCGGCATGTATCTGTTTCATCATAAGACAAAGCACTGGTATTTTGTGGTGGGAATGCCGCTTATCCTGATCTTGCAGATATGCATCGCGGTATTGATCTGGAAAACGCATGGGTTTGGGATGTGATAAAGGCATGGTTTGCGACAGCGTATACATTTTTTAAATAAATTTATAATTGAATATTTACAGAAAGTCCTTTATAATGAACTTTAAAATCTGGCGGAAGACAAGGAGGAGTTTATGTACACATTAGAAGATATTCAGGCAGTGGATATGGAAGTCGCACAGGCAATTACCGATGAACTTGACAGACAGAACAGTCATATTGAGCTGATCGCATCCGAAAACTGGGTAAGCCCGGCGGTTATGTCAGCAATGGGAAGTGTCCTGACGAATAAATATGCGGAAGGTTATCCGGGAAAGAGATATTACGGTGGCTGCGAGTGCGTGGACGTTGTTGAAGAACTGGCAAGAGAGCGCGCAAAAGAATTATTTGGGTGTGAGTATGTCAATGTGCAGCCACATTCCGGTGCGCAGGCAAATATGGCGGTACAGTTTGCAATTTTAAAACCGGGTGATACGATCATGGGAATGAACTTAGACCATGGTGGACATCTGACACATGGTTCTCCGGTCAATTTTTCCGGAAGTTATTTTCATGTAGTACCATATGGTGTCAATGACGAGGGATTCATTGATTATGATAAAGTGGAAGAACTTGCAATGGAATGTAAACCAAAAATGATCATTGCAGGGGCATCCGCTTATGCGAGAACCATTGATTTCAAGAGATTCCGTGAGATCGCAGACGCATGTGGTGCAGTGCTCATGGTCGATATGGCGCATATTGCAGGACTTGTGGCAGCAGGACTTCATCCAAGCCCAATTCCATATGCACACGTTGTGACGACCACAACACACAAGACACTGCGCGGACCGAGAGGCGGAATGATTTTGAGCAGTCAGGAAGTTGCGGACAAGTATAACTTTAACAAAGCAATCTTCCCGGGTATTCAGGGCGGACCACTGATGCATGTGATCGCAGCCAAGGCAGTCTGCTTCAAAGAGGCATTGCAGCCGGAATTTAAGGTTTACCAGCAGAATATTATTGACAACGCACAGGCACTCTGCAAGGGACTGATGGATCGTGGAATTAAGATCGTATCCGGTGGAACAGACAATCACCTCATGCTCGTAGATCTGACCAATTATGATCTTACCGGAAAAGCAGTTGAGAAACTTCTGGATTCCGTCAACATTACCTGCAATAAGAATACCATTCCAAACGACCCGAAATCTCCATTTGTGACAAGTGGTGTACGTCTTGGAACTCCGGCGGTAACTTCCCGCGGATTAAACACGGATGATATGGATCAGATCGCAGAGGCAATCGCAATGATGATCAAAGAGGGTGAGCCGGCAGCTGACAAGGCAAAGGCGATCGTGAAATCTTTGACAGAGAAATATCCATTGAAATAAAATAAATTTTTTTGTTGAATAAGAAGTGGTTATCTGCTTCATGAGTAAAAAAGCCTCCCGATAAAAATGTGGGAATTGCGATGAAAGGCAATCCGGATCATTTTTGCCGGGAGGCTTTTGTGGTTTAGGAATGCAGCGTTTTGCAAAAAAATAAGAGTTTAGCAGAAATGATCATCTTGCGAGCACATCAATGATCTGTCCAACGTACATGGTGTGCATATCGCCGTCTTTGTACCATTTGTCAGCAATCTCGGAATCGAGGAAGGAATCATCCGTGATTCTGGTAGCAGACATTTTTTCACAGACCAAAACAAGATTTCCCTCATCAATGTATGGGATTCCATGCCGGTAGTCCACGGTAAGCCCTGCGTTTGCAATCTTATCCTCGTTCCGGCCGGAATGGGAGCCACAGTAATTCAAGGCATCGCGGTACTGGTCACTTACAAATGTAAGGGAGAAAAAGTCTCCCGCATCGATCAGTTCCTTGGTATATCTGGAATCACGGACAAAAACATAGACAACATTTTTGCCCCATAAAACACCAACACCGCCCCAGCTAATGGTCATTGTATTGGATTCCTGTTTATTTCCGGCTGTGAGCAGTGCCCATTCTTTGCCGATTTTCGTAAATGGATTCATGTCCAGCATATCAACTGGAATTGGCTGAAATGTATGCATAGGGATCACCTCTCATAATTTTTTTAGGTAGTTTTATTATATTACAGGAGAGTGGAAAAGTCACTTGAAAAAGAAAATAAAATCAGGTTATAGAAAATAAAACAGATAATAACTAATAGTTATACATAACATAAGGCTTCGGAATAATCTTGACATGAAAAAAATAAAGTATCATAATGGTTGTCAAAGTTAATTTCCCAAAAGTGTAATGGGAAAAGGAGGATATTATGGATATCAGATTTGAAAAAAGACCGGTATTAAAGGAGAAACCAGACCAGAAGAATCTTGGTTTTGGTAAGTATATGACAGATTACATGTTTGTCATGGATTGGACAAAAGAAGACGGATGGAAAGATGCAAGAATCGTTCCGGAAGGACCTATCACAATGGATCCGGCATGTGTGACACTTCACTATGCACAGGAAACATTTGAAGGTATGAAAGCATACCGTACAGCAGAAGGAAAAATCCAGCTGTTCCGTCCAGAGATGAACGCAAAGAGAATGATCAATTCCAACGCAAGACTTTGCATGCCGGAATTCCCAGTTGATATGTTTGTCGAAGCAGTGGAAGCACTTGTAAAAGTAGAAGCTGACTGGGTTCCATCTGAACCAAACACTTCACTTTATATCAGACCATTTATGTTTGCAACAGAAGCAGCACTCGGCGTACATATGGCAAACGCATACAAGTTTATGATTATCTGCTGCCCGGTAGGTGCTTACTATGCAGCAGGTCTTAACCCGGTTAAGATTCTGGTTGAGGATGAACTTGTCCGTGCAGTAAAAGGTGGTACAGGCTTTACAAAATGTGGTGGTAACTACGCAGGTTCTATTTTAGGACAGGTGAAAGCAGAAAAACTTGGTTATGCACAGGTTCTCTGGTTAGATGGTGAGCATCGTAAATATGTAGAGGAAGTTGGAACCATGAACATCATGTTCAAGATTGCCGGTGAAATCTACACAGCACCGATCGAAGGAACCGTTCTTCCGGGTGTTACAAGAGATTCCATGATCCATCTGCTTCGTGACTGGGGTTACAAAGTAAATGAGACAAGACTTTCCGTAGATGATCTGATGAAAGCCGGACATGACGGTACATTGGAAGAGGTATTTGGTACAGGTACAGCAGCCGTTATCTCACCAGTTGGAGAACTTCGTTACAAAGATGATGTTGTGACAGTCAACAACTTTGAGATCGGTGAACTGACACAGAAATTATATGATACCTTAACCGGCATCCAGTGGGGAAGAATCCCGGATAAATATGGCTGGACAGTAGAAGTAAAATAACTTCTGGACATTTTTCACATATCATAGTATAGTAATCATGTTATAGATGCCTTCATAGATGTAGCAGCATTTATGAAGGCATTTACAATATATATAGCACATTGATAATCGAATAAGGTTTATATTTTCAGATATGCGATCCTGTCTGTGACTGATTGCAGACATTTAGGTTTCTCTTCTAGCGCCATGTACCTGTGAGGACGACCATACACAGGTTAACGAGGAAAAGGGTTATCGAAAATTCGGCGGACGCCCTTTCGTACTTCCCAGTGCGAGATATGCCGGCAAATATGCAGGTGACTGCAAAACAAATACGGTATAATGGGACAATTGAATTCGAATATGATTTAAATTTTAAATAGAAAAGAAGAGGAAATTTAATATGTGTGGAATTATAGGTTATACAGGCAGTGAAAACGTAAAAGATGTTTTATTAGATGCGTTGGAATTATTAGAGTATCGTGGATATGACAGTGCGGGTATTGCAGTGAAAGACGAAACTTCCCATGTGACAAATGTTTATAAATGTGCCGGAAGAGTAAGTGATTTAAGAGCAATTTGTGATTCGAAGAAGATTTTGTCTGCCTGCGGTATCGGACATACAAGATGGGCAACTCACGGTGGAGTTACGGATCAGAATGCACATCCGCATCAGCAGGGAAAAGTGACTCTGGTTCATAACGGGATCATCGAAAACTATCGTGAGCTGATCGCTGATTACGATTTGCAGGAAATCCTTCATTCTGAAACAGATAGTGAAGTTGCGGCTGCATTATTAAATCATTATTACAAGGGAGATCCAAAGGAAGCGATCAAAAAAACAGTGAGCAAATTAAAGGGTACCTTTGCGCTTGTGATCCTGTTTGAAGATCAGCCGGATGTGATCTACTCGATCCGGAATGTCAGCCCGATCGTTGCAACCATATGCAAAGAGGGAGCAATGCTTGCATCAGATCTGACTGCACTCTGCCGTTTTACAAATGAATACTTTGTTGTACCGGAATATCACATTTTAGAGTTGCACAAAGATCATGTGGTACTTACGGATTTAAATGACAATGTGGTAGAACCAGAATTTTTGTCCGTTGACTGGGAGTTGAACAGCGCGGGAAAGAATGGTTATCCATTTTATATGGAAAAAGAGATTATGGAGCAGCCGGAAGCAATCAAGAATACGATCAAAGACCGTATCGTGAACGGTCTGCCTGATTTTACTTCGGATGGTGTGCCGGATTCTCTTTTTACAGACTGTGACAGAATTTGTGTGGTAGCATGCGGAACAGCCATGCATGCGGGACTTGTGGCACAGGCTCTGGTAAAATCTATCGTTCATGTGCAGATGGACGTAGAACTTGCATCAGAGTTTATGTATTCCGATCCGGTCATTGATGAGAAAACATTGGTGATCGCAGTATCACAGTCCGGTGAGACAATTGATACCTTGGAAGCATTAAAATATGCGAAGAGACAGGGCGCAAAATGTTTATCCGTTATCAACGTAAAAGGTTCTTCCATTGCAAGAGAAAGTGATTATGTGTTATACACCGCAGCAGGACCTGAAATTGCAGTGGCAAGTACAAAAGCTTACACAACACAGCTTTCCGTATTTTATCTTGTGGTTGCAAAAATGGCATTATTGCGAGGTGTCTACACAGAGGAGCAGACAAAGAGCTTTATCGCAGAATTAGAGCGTGTTCCGGAAGTGATGCAGAAAGTATTGGAGAAAAGACGTGACATCCATGTGATCGCAAAGAAGATTCTGGAAGCAAAGGATCTGTTTATGATCGGACGTGGACTGGATTACTCTATTTTACTGGAAGGATCATTGAAACTGAAAGAGGTTTCTTATATTCACTCTGAGGCTTATGCCTCCGGCGAATTAAAACACGGACCAATTGCACTGATCACGACTAACACACCGGTTGTTGCAACGGTAACACAGGAAAAACTCATGTCGAAAGAGCTTTCCAATATTAAGGAAGTAAAATCCAGAGGTGCAGATATTGTATTATTTATCAAAGAGGCACTTTCCGGTGATCTTGATACCGAATATCAGGTGATCAAGCTTCCGGATATGCAGGATGAATTTATGGTTTTACCTGCATCGGTTGCATTACAGCTTTTAGCATATTACGTGTCATCCGATAAGGGATTTGATGTTGATAAGCCAAGAAATCTGGCGAAGGTAGTTACGGTAGAGTAAGAATTAAGTTTTGGGGGATTTGGATAAAGAACGGAAATAAAAATTGAGAAGTTGGGAAATCGAATGTTTTGCACAGGAAGCAGAACAGGATCGCATGTCTGAGCATATAATATAAGGAAATATAGGAAGAGGTTGTTCATGCCAGATATCAAATATGCCCAGACAGAGGCTGTAGATAAAGGAAGCCTCAAAGTAGAAGTACTTACCAACCGGACCAGACGGCCGATCGAGGGAGCAAGAATCACCATTTCCTATTCGGGCGAGCCGGATTCCACAGTGGAGGAGGTAAGCGCAGATGATTCAGGAATGTCGGAGAAACTTACGCTTGATGCGCCTCCGCTTGAATACTCGATGGAACCCTCCGAAAATCAGCCATTTGCCCAATATACGGTCAAAGTTACCGCACCGGGATATCGTCCCGTCAGTATTTCGGGTGTTCAGGTTTTTTCAGAGCAGCTCGCATTGCAACAGGTGCGAATGGCGGAAGAAAATGAGGAAGAAAATCAAATAGATTCCATTGTGATTCCGGTCAATACGTTGTTTGGCAATTTCCCGGCAAAAATAGCAGAGTCCGAGATCAAGCCTGTCTCCGACTCAGGGGAGATCGTGCTGAGTAAAGTGGTGATCCCGGAATTTGTCGTTGTTCATGACGGACCGCCATCGGATCCCAATGCGGCAAATTATTATGTCCGTTACCGGGATTACATCAAAAATGTGGCATCCAGCGAGATATACAGCACGTGGCCGGACAGCACGCTGCGTGCCAATATCCTTGCGATCATGTCCTTTACGTTAAACAGGGTTTACACGGAATGGTACCGGAACAAAGGCTATAACTTCACCATCACAACATCCACTGCTTATGACCAGAAATTTGTATATGGAAGAAATATTTTCCAGAGTATCTCGGATGTGGTAGAGGAAATGTTCCAGAATTATCTTTCCAGACCGAATGTGAGACAGCCAATCCTGACGCAGTATTGTGACGGACAGCGCGTGACGTGCAGCAACTGGCTGAGCCAGTGGGGAAGCAAATATCTTGGGGATCAGAACTACGAAACGATAGAAATTCTCCGTTATTATTATGGTGATAATATGTTTATCAATACAGCGGAGGAGATTTCCGGTATCCCTGCATCCTGGCCGCGGTATAATCTGGAAGTGGGTGCTGCCGGAGATAAGGTCCGGCAGATCCAGGAACAGTTAGCGAGAATCTCGCAGGCTTATCCGGCAATCCCGACGATCACACCGGATGGGATTTACGGAGAGGCAACGAAGGCAGCAGTAGAAAAATTCCAGTCTATTTTTGGCTTGCCTGTGACGGGAGTGGTAGATTACCGCACCTGGTATAAAATATCGGAGATCTATGTTGCGGTGACAAGGATTGCAGAACTGGTATAAAATGTGGAGTAAATGTGCCGGGGGATTGGTATTTTTCAGTTCCCCGGCACAAAAACGTTTCAGGAACAGATCGCAGACTAGGATTTGAGTAGAAAATGTGTTAAACTAAAAGTTAGTTTAGATTGCAGTAAAGCAGGGATAAAAAGTATGAACAACTATAAAATCACAATCCAGTATGATGGGACAAGATACAAGGGCTGGCAGGGGCAGAACAGCACCGGGCTGACCATTCAGGGAAAAATAGAAGCAGTGCTGGGACAGATGGCAGGACACGCGGTGGAAGTCATCGGTTCGGGGAGAACGGATGCGGGCGTGCATGCCAAAGGCCAGGTGGCAAATTTTCATATTGAGGAGCATTTTACGGAGGGAAAGATTTTATCCTATCTGAATCATTATCTGCCGGATGACATTGCAGTCATTGCGATTGAGCAGGTGGACGAGCGCTTTCACAGTCGTTACGCCGCAAAGAAAAAGACCTACCGCTATCACATCCATATGGGAGAGATCTCGGATGTTTTCGAGCGGAAATATGAGTACCAGTATGAGAAAACACTCGATGTCGAACGCATGAAAGAAGCTGCTTCCTATCTGATCGGAACACATGATTTTACTTCATTTTGCGGAAATAAGAAAATGAAAAAAACGGCAGTCCGCACAATTTATGAGATCAATTTTACGAAGAAAGGGAATGATCTCTGGATCGATTACCGGGGCAATGGATTTTTGCAAAACATGGTGCGCATCCTGACAGGTACGCTGATCGAGGTTGGGGATGGCAGGAGAGCACCGGAGGAGCTGCCGCAGATCTTAGAGAGCAAAAACCGGGAGAACGCAGGCTATACAGCGCCGGCATGTGGACTGATGCTGATGGAAGTGCATTATTAAAAGATAAATTCATAAGAAAAAACAGGCAGCAGGTGTTACATGGAAAAATGGTTTGTAATCAACAAGGGGGCTGATTTTGAAAAGCTTGGAAAAGAGTTCGGAATCAGCCCTGTCACAGCGCGTCTTATCCGAAACCGTGAGGTGATCGGGGAGGCGGCATTTGAAAGATATCTGAATGGAAGTTTAAAGGATTTATACGATCCACATTTATTGAAAGATGCAGATCGTTTGACAGATATTTTAAAAGTTAAAATAGAAGAGCAAAAGCCGATCCGTATTATCGGCGACTATGATATAGATGGAGTTATGTCAACCTATATTTTATACCGGGGAATTAAACACTGTGGTGGAAATGTTTCCACGCAGATTCCGGACCGCATGAAGGATGGCTATGGAATCAATGAGAATCTGATCGAACAGGCAAAAAGAGACGGAATGGATACCATTCTTACGTGCGATAACGGAATTGCTGCAATCTCAGAGATTGCGCATGCCAAAGAACTTGGGATGACCGTGTTAGTGACCGATCACCACGAGATTCCCTATACAGAGGAGAATGGGGAAAAGCAGTTCCTTCGCAGCAACGCAGATGCAATCGTGAATCCAAAGCAGCAGGAATGTGCGTATCCTTTTAAAGAGTTATGTGGAGCAGCAGTCGCATGGAAAGTGCTGCAGGTATTGTATGAAAAAATGGGTTTTGCCCTGGAAGAAACCTATGAATTTCTGGAAAATGTCGCATTTGCAACCGTTGGCGATGTCATGGATCTGACAGACGAAAACCGCATTTTGGTGAAAGAGGGATTAAACCGCATTCACCGCACAAAAAATCCGGGGATGCGCGCCCTGATCTTTCAGAATCATTTAGAACCGGAGCAGATCAATGCATATCATTTTGGTTTTGTGTTAGGACCGTGCATCAATGCGAGTGGCAGACTTGATACAGCAAAACTGTCTCTGTCTCTTTTTTTACAGGGAGAGGAAGAGGCAGCAAAAACGGCAAGGGAGCTTGTGGAGTTAAACCAGCAGCGCAAAGATATGACAGCAGATGGCGTCGAGGAGGCAAAACGTGTGGTGGAGGAACATTACATGTCGGATAAAGTGCTTGTCATTTATCTGCCACAGGTGCACGAAAGTCTTGCAGGAATCATTGCAGGGCGTATCCGGGAGGCTTATCATAAGCCGGTATTTGTGCTGACGAAGGCGGAGGAGGGCGTGAAGGGCTCCGGGCGTTCCATCGAGGAGTACTCCATGTATGAGGAACTATGTAAGTGCAGGGAACTTCTGGAAAAATTCGGCGGACATCCGATGGCGGCAGGATTATCTCTTCCGGAAGAAAACGTGGATAAGTTCCGTGAAAAAATCAATGCCTGTGCAAATCTCACGGAGGATGACCTGATTCCGAAGATCAAAATTGATATTCCGATGCCAGCAGCGTATGCGGATGCCGGTCTTATCCGGGAATTTGCAGTGTTAGAGCCTTTTGGAAAAGCCAATATCAAGCCACAGTTTGCCGACAAAAACCTGAGTATCACAAAGGCTTTTGTGGTCGGAAAAAATCAGAATGTGTTGCGGCTGAATCTCCTGACAGCCGCGGGAGAGGCGGTATCGGCAGTCTATTTTGGTGATATTGAGGCGTTCAAAGCATATTATGCAGAAAAGTATGGAAGTGCGGAAGTGGAAAAAGCTTTTCGCGGTCAGATAAACAAATTGAGGATAATGATTGTGTACTATCCAGAGATTAACGAGTATAATGGAGTGGAAAGCGTACAGGTTATCATTCGAAATTATCAGTAAAAGCTGGAGGATGGCATATGTTTGGTGGAAAAAAAGCAAAAGAACTGGAAGAGGAACTTCTGGCATTACAGGAAAAACAGAACCGTCTGCAGGAGCAGATTTCTAATATTGCAAAAGCAAAAGACAGCGCAGAAGAGACATTGGTACAGATGACGATCTCAAAAACGGAACTGGATGAGACAATCACGGCGGTTTCAGAGGAATTGGAACTGTTAAAGGAGTGTTCAGAGGCGAATTCAGGACAGACCGTACTGTTGAAACAGCAGCTTGCAAAAAAGAATGAACAGAATATCAGATTGCAGCAGGAAAAAGAAGCACTCTGCCAGCAAATGGAGGGTGAGCACGAGAAAATTGCAAAAGTTGTAGAGAAGAACAAGTACGTCACCACACCCATGAAGGAGATAGAATCGTTCTATGAGGCATATTGTCAGGAGAGAGAGTCTGTTGAAGAGGCGTTACAGAAACTGGCAGATATTTCACAGAATATGGGAGTTCTGGCACTCGGCGCAGCAATCGAGGCAGGACGCATGGGAGAAGACGGAAGAAAATTTGTGACAGCGGCAGAGGAAGTGCGTGTGAACGCAGAGCAGTATACTTCAGCGGTTGCGGATGTGCTTGCGAGGATCAGTGGTTTTGAGGAAACTGCCACAGAGGCGGAAAAACAGATTCATGCGTTAAATGATCTCTTAAAAGAAAATAACGGTTCTCTGGTGAAACTTCTGGAAGACAGGGACAAAGAGGCAGTGGAAACGGATCATGAAAATGTGGAAGAAGAAACAAATATTGAAGAAATATTAGAAAGTCTCTGTCAGGGTGAAAATGAATTTTTCGAAGTGCAGAGCAGAGTGTTATCCAAAGCGGAAACACTGCGTCAGGAGTGGAAAGAGCACAAAGAATGTGCGGATGAATTAGAACGCAATGTGGAGGAAGTTCATCGTTTCGTCCAGACAGAATAAAGAAGCCATAGGTTAAAAAATAGCATTTACTTACAATCACAAAAAGAGTAAGAGAGGGGAAAAAGTATGGCAAAAGAGGAGAAGTTTACATTTTTATCAGCGGATGGCAAAACAACCATCCATGCAGTCAAATGGATTCCGGAAGATGGAAAGTATGAGGCAATTTTACAGATCACACATGGCATGATAGAGTTTGTAGAGCGCTACAGACCATTTGCTGAATTCCTGACAGAGAATGGCTTTATGGTGGTGGGACATGACCATTTAGGACATGGGGATTCCGTAGCATCCAAAGATGGCTGGGGATATTTTGCGGAAAATCCGAGTGACACGGTGATCGCAGACATGCATGCACTGCGCACGATGATCCAGAAAGAAAATCCGGGTGTTCCTTATTTTATGATGGGACACAGTATGGGATCTTATATGCTTCGGAAATACCTCACCATTCACAATGATGATTTGAGAGGGGCAATCATTATGGGAACCGGTTGTGTGCCGGACAATACGACCAAACTTGGAATCAACGTGTGCAAATTCCTTGCAAAAATTTTTGGCTGGCATCACAGAAGCAAACTGGTAGAATCGCTGTCGTTTGGCGGACCATATAAGAAATATGATCTTTCTGGAAAAACACTTTCAAACAGCTGGCTTACAAAAGATGAGGATATTGTAAAATTTTATTATAGCGAACCGCGGTGTACGTTCAAATTTACATTAAACGGCTATCTGGGGCTGATGGAAGCAGTTCTCTACGATAATCAGTTGGAAAATGTGAAGAAAGTACCAAACAAGCTTCCAATTTTTATTGTATCCGGTCAGGATGATCCGGTGGGAGATAATGGTGTCGGCGTCAAAAAAGTGTATGATCTCTTCAAAGAGGCAGGTTCTCTGGATATTACATATAAGCTCTACGAAAATGACAGACATGAAATCTTAAATGAGACAGACCGCGATAAAGTGTATGCAGATCTTCTTGCATGGATGAGAGTGCGGATCGATACGTAAATAAAAAGAGAGGGAAAAAAAGTGAAGAGAAAGAGAATGACAAAGAGAATTGCAGCAATTATTTTAGCTGCAGTGATGATGATACCAACACATGTAACATCATTTGCAGCAGATGCTTCTGCGCAGAACTCCACCGGGCAGGAAGAGAGCAATGCCACATCCGGTGATTCCCAGACAACACAGTCAGAGAATAATGCAGCAACGCAGAATGACAGCAGTGCAACAGGTACAGATACCAATGCTGGTTCAACCGGAACTACAACTACACAAAACAGCTCTGCTTCAGATACGAAGAACAGCACAACAAATAATTCTGCTTCGGATGCACAGAGCAGCACAACAAATACTTCTGCTTCAGATGCACAGAACAGCACAACAAATAATTCTGCTTCAGATGCACAGAGCAGTACAACAACAAATTCCGACAGCACAAATACTTCCACCAGTGGCACAACCGATAATGTCACAGGCGGGGTAACGGTAGAGGATGATAAAAAATCCACAGAAAATGTGACTGGAGATGTCATTGTGGATGAGAATAACGATAAAGTTGAGATTAAGAAAGATGATAAACCTTATCTGGCACTCGGCGCAGATCTGTCTGATGACCAGAAAAATATCGTATTATCCCTTATGGGAATCGATCCTGCCAATCTTGCAAATTATAACGTCACTTACGTTACAAATGCACAGGAGCACCAGTACCTCGATTCCTATGTGGATTCTTCCAAAATCGGAAGCAAGTCCTGGTCTTCTGTCGTGATCGTAAAGCGTAAAAAAGGAAATGGATTAAACATTTCTACGAACAATATCACATACTGTACCGTTGGTATGTACAAAAATGCGCTGACAACTGCTGGAATTACAGATGCAGATATCATCGTTGCAGGCCCAAAGCCAATCTCCGGAACCGCTGCACTGGTTGGAATCTTTGAGGCATATGAGGCAATGACCGGGGAAGCAGTACAGGATAACGTTGTAGATGCAGCGTTAAATGAACTTGTTGTCACCGGAGAACTGGAAGCTTCCATTCAGGGTCTGACCGATCAGGAAGTGGAGGAGTTTATTGCTTACATCAAGTCCCTGATCGCAGAAAAAGGACTGACTGACGAGAAGAGTATCAACGAAGCAATTGATGAAGCCTGTGATAAATATGGCGTCACTTTATCTGATGATGAGAGACAGAAAATCGTTGATCTTCTTTTGAAAATTACTTCTCTTGGAATTGATTTAAGTGGACTGGTGGATTACGCAGCCTCTCTCTACAATTCCTTTAAAAATGGAGGAAGCTCTTCCGGAATCATTTGTAAGATGTTGGGTGTTGGTCCTCCTTACGTGGGGTGTCTGGAGAGAGAACTGTAATTTGTTTGTCTTTATTCGGAAGAACATCCCGGTACACCTCCCTTTTCCCTCTGTTACCATTCATAGCAAAATTGGCGCTCTGCCGTATACTCCTGCCCTTTCATGCATATGGTCCGCAGCCGAAAGGAGTCAATACACTGATCCACATAAAACC
>OGNF01002599.1_pt1 | contig 13408 bp, 8 predicted proteins | sample 1573321 | NCBI WGS metagenome assembly OGNF01 (sample SAMEA2581911, study PRJEB24529) | metagenome | biome: Human gut stool | place: China | collected 2011
GCGGCCAGCGCTTCGGCGAAATGGAAGTCTGGGCGCTCGAGGCCTACGGCGCGGCCTACACCCTGCAGGAGATCCTGACGGTCAAGTCCGACGACGTGACCGGCCGTGTGCGCACCTACGAGTCCATCGTCAAGGGCCACAATATCCCGCAGCCCGGCGTGCCCGAGTCGTTCAAGGTCCTGGTCAAGGAGCTGCAGGCCCTGTGCCTCGACGTTCAGGTCCTCGACCGCGACGGCAACCAGATCGAGCTCAAGGAGGACGAGGACGCGATGGATACCTTCAACCTCGCGCGTATGGACGCCGAGGATGACCGCCACCGCAACAACCCATTTGCCGATGAAGCCGAGCTCGAAGACGCAGGCTTTGAATATGTCGCTGAAGATGAAGTCAACGCCGACTTTGCCGGTGACGATCAGGAAGACTGAGAGAAGGAGGAGCATATAAAATGAGTTACGCAACGTTTGACGCGATCAAGATCGGCATCGCTTCTCCGGAGATGATCCGTGAATGGTCCTACGGCGAGGTCAAAAAGCCCGAGACCATCAACTACCGCACCCTCAAGCCTGAGCGCGACGGCCTGTTCTGCGAGCGCATCTTTGGACCCACCAAGGACTGGGAGTGCCACTGCGGTAAGTATAAGAAGATCCGCTACAAGGGCAAGATCTGCGACCGCTGCGGCGTGGAAGTCACGCGCGCAAAAGTCCGCCGCGAGCGCATGGGCCACATCGAGCTGGCCGCGCCCGTGAGCCACATCTGGTACTTCAAGGGCATTCCGTCGCGCATGGGTCTGATCCTCGATCTGACCCCGCGCATTCTGGAGAAGGTGCTGTACTTCGGTGCGTACATCGTCACTGACCCCGGCATGACGCCGCTGCAGCGCTGCCAGATCCTGTCTGAAAAAGAGTACCGCGATATGCGCGAGAAGTATGAGGACGATTTTGAGGCCGGCATGGGTGCTGAGGCCATCAAGAAGCTCCTGCAGCAGATCGACTGCGCCAAGCTCTCCGAGCAGCTGCGTGCCGAGCTTGAGGAGGCCAGCGGTCAGAAGAAGGCCAAGATCGTCAAGCGTCTGGAGGTCGTCGAGGCCTTCCACCGCAGCGGCAACCGCCCTGAGTGGATGATCATCGACGTGCTGCCGGTCATCCCGCCCGAGATCCGCCCCATGGTGCAGCTCGACGGTGGCCGCTTTGCCACGTCCGACCTCAATGACCTGTACCGCCGCGTCATTAACCGCAACAACCGTCTCAAGCGCCTCATGCAGCTCAACGCGCCGGACATCATCGTCCGCAACGAGAAGCGTATGCTGCAGGAAGCCGTGGACGCCCTGATCGACAACGGCCGCCGCGGCCGCGCCGTCACCGGCGCCAACTCCCGCGCGCTCAAGTCCCTGTCTGATATGCTCAAGGGCAAGCAGGGCCGCTTCCGTCAGAACCTGCTCGGCAAGCGTGTCGACTACTCCGGCCGAAGCGTTATCGTCGTCGGCCCGGATCTGAAGCTCTATCAGTGCGGCGTGCCGAAGGAAATGGCCATTGAGCTCTTCCGCCCGTTCGTCATGAAAAAGCTCGTCGAGGACGGCGTTGCCAACAACATCAAGTCCGCCAAGAAGATGGTCGACAAGCAGCGTACCGAGGTCTGGGACGCGCTTGAGGTCGTCATCAAGGATCACCCGGTCATGCTCAACCGCGCGCCGACGCTCCACCGTCTGGGCATCCAGGCGTTCGAGCCGGTGCTCGTCGAGGGCCGTGCGCTCAAGCTGCACCCCCTGTGCTGCACCGCGTTCAACGCCGACTTTGACGGCGACCAGATGGCAATCCACGTCCCGCTGTCTGCGGAGGCGCAGGCTGAGGCGCGCATCCTCATGCTCTCGGCCAACAACCTCCTCCGCCCGCAGGACGGTCACCCCGTCACCGTGCCGACGCAGGATATGATCCTCGGCGCGTACTACCTGACCTATGTCCGCCTCGGCAAGGCCGAGAAGGGCGCGGAGCAGGTGTTCGTGACCGATGCCGGCGACACCGATCTGCCGGTGAACGAGATCGTGGATGCCGACGACTTTGTCGCCGCACGCAAGCAGGCTGAGGCCGACGGCAAGACGCCGCCGAGCTACAAGCCGCTCAAGGTGTACCGCGATCCGAATGAGGCCATCATGGCCTATAACTACGGCGATGTCGGCCTGCACGCGCCGATCCTTGTGCGCGTTGCGCGCGAGGTTGACGGCGAGCTGCTGCACCGCACGATCGAGACGACCGTCGGCCGCATCATCTACAACGAGCCCATCCCGCAGGATCTCGGCTACGTTGACCGCACCGATCCCGAGCACATGTTCGATCTTGAGGTCAGCTTCAAGGTCGGCAAGAAGCAGCTCGGCAAGATCATTGACCGCTGCATCGAGAAGCACGGCTTCACCGTTGCGACCGAGGTGCTCGATAACGTCAAGGCGCTCGGCTACAAGTACTCCACCATCGGCGCCATCACGATCTCCATCGCGGACATGACCGTCCCGGACGAGAAGAAGACCCTCATCGCCGCCACGGAGAAGAAAGTCATCAGCATTGAAAAGCAGTATAAGCGCGGCTTCATTACGGAAGACGAGCGCTACCGTCTGGCCGTGTCCGAGTGGGAAAAGACCACCAAGGACGTCACCACGGCGCTGCAGGACTGCCTCGATGAGTTCAACCCCATCTATATGATGGCCGATTCCGGTGCCCGTGGCTCCATGGCTCAGATCCGTCAGCTTGCCGGTATGCGCGGCCTGATCGCGAACACCGCCGGTAAGACCATCGAGATCCCGATCAAGGCCAACTACCGCGAGGGTCTGTCCGTCCTCGAGTACTTCATCTCGTCCCGTGGCGCACGTAAGGGCCTTGCCGATACCGCTCTGCGTACTGCCGACTCCGGTTACCTGACGCGCCGTCTGGTCGACGTTTCGCAGGATGTCATCATCCGCGAGCCCGACTGCGGCACGACCGACGGCATCATGGCCCGCGCCGTGTTCGATAAGGGACAGGAGGTCCAGAGCCTCGGCGAGAGCATCCACGGCCGTTACCCGGCCGAGCCCGTCGTGTCGCCCAAGACCGGCGAGGTGCTCTTTGATACCGATCATATGCTCATGCCTGACGATGCCAAGCTGCTCGGCGAGCACGGCATTGAGGAAGTCAAGATCCGCAGCGTCATGACCTGTGAGGCGCGCAGCGGCGTCTGCGCCAAGTGCTACGGCATCAACCTGGCCATCGGCCAGCCGGTCAACGCCGGTGAGGCGGTCGGCGTCATCGCCGCCCAGTCCATCGGCGAGCCTGGCACGCAGCTGACCATGCGTACGTTCCACACGGGCGGCGTCGCCGGCGACGATATCACGCAGGGTCTTCCCCGTGTTGAGGAGCTGTTCGAGGCGCGCAAGCCGAAGAAGATGGCGACCCTCGCCGAGATCCCCGGTGTCATCAGCATCGAGGAGACGAAGAAGACGTCTATCTACGCCGTCACGATCACGAACCCGGTCGATGGCGAGACCGTCACTTACAACCTGCCGTACTCCGCCGGTATCCTCGTGTCCAACGGCGACACGGTCACCAAGGGTCAGCCGCTCTCGAGCGGCGCATTCAGCCCGCACGACGTGCTGCGTATCTGCGGTGTGGACGCCTGCCAGCAGTATATCATTCAGGAAGTCCAGAAGGTCTACCGTCAGCAGGGCGTTGACATCAACGATAAGCACATCGAGATCATCGTCCGTCAGATGATGCGTAAGGTCCGCGTCGAGGATTCCGGCAGCACCAACCTGCTGTCCGGTGCGATCGTGGATCTGCATGAGTTCCGCGCGGCCAACCGCGCCATCGCCGAGCGTGTTGCGGCGGGGGAGACCGATCTCGTGCCCGCAACGGCCGAGCACGTGCTCATGGGCATCACCAAGGCCTCGCTCGCGACCGAGAGCTTCCTGTCGGCGGCCTCCTTCCAGGAGACGACGAAGGTGCTCACCGATGCCGCCATCAAGGGCAAGATCGACCATCTGGTCGGCCTGAAGGAGAACGTCATCATCGGCAAGCTCATCCCCGCCGGCAGCGGCCTTGCCTGCTACCGCAACTTTGAGACGAACGAGGAGCCGGTCGCTCCCGCCGAGCCCGAGGACGACGGTGTGGATCTGTCCGATCTCGCCAACATCTCCAACGCGCTCTGATCGCCCAATACCAACCGTTTCACCGGGATATGCTTGCATATCCCGGTGAAATTTTTGCTCTCGACTTGAATAAAAATGCTTGACGAATCTTGTGCAATATGCTAAAATCCTATTTTGCGTGGGCGTGCGCCTATCGGTTCGCCGCGCCTGTATAAAAAGCACAAAAAAGCCCGGAGTTTCCTGAAAAAATTCCGGCAGAATCACGGTTTATCCGGTGCTGATTTTTGGCATCGTATAAATAAATCATTTTTCGAGGAAAGGAGGAAAACCATGCCTACTTTTAACCAGTTGGTGAGAAAGGGCAGAGAGAAGGTCACCTACAAGTCCGCGTCTCCCGCCATGCAGAAGGGCCTCAACACCCTGAAGAACCGCGAGACCGATCTGAGCGCTCCTCAGAAGAGAGGCGTCTGCACTGCCGTGCGTACCTCTACCCCCAAGAAGCCGAACTCCGCGCTTCGTAAGATCGCCCGTGTGCGTCTGACCAACGGCTACGAGGTAACCGCCTACATCCCGGGCATCGGTCACAACCTGCAGGAGCATAGCGTCGTTATGATCCGCGGCGGCCGTGTCAAGGACCTTCCTGGCGTTCGTTACCACATCATCCGCGGCACCCTCGATACGCAGGGCGTTTCCGGACGTATGCAGGCCCGTTCCAAGTACGGTGCCAAGCGGCCGAAGGCAGGAAAGAAGTAAGTTCCAACAGCATTTTTTGCCCTGTTGTTAACTGATATATATTATCGTTGACCTCGGGGCGCAGACGGAGATGCGCTGCATCTTCGAGTACCTGTGAAGTCATTTTTTAATGAAGGAGGGAAGTATAGTGCCCAGAAGAGGTAACGTTCCCAAAAGAGAAGTTTTGCCGGATCCGATGTACAACAGCGTTCTGGTGACGAAGCTCGTCAACAGCGTGATGCTCGACGGCAAAAAGGGTGTTGCTCAGAAGGTCGTGTACGATGCTTTTGACATCATCAAGGAAAAGACCGGCAAGGAACCGCTTGACGCGTTTACCGAAGCCCTGAACAACATCATGCCGAGCCTCGAAGTCAAGGCTCGCCGTGTCGGCGGCGCAACCTACCAGGTTCCTATGGAAGTGCGTCCTGAGAGACGCCAGACGCTCGGCCTGCGCTGGCTGACGGGCTATGCCCGCAAGCGCAGTGAAAAGACCATGAAGGAGCGCCTCGCAGGCGAGATCATGGATGCCTGCAACAACACCGGCGCTGCTGTGAAGAAGCGCGAAGACACGCACAAGATGGCCGAGTCCAACAAGGCGTTCGCACACTTCCGCTGGTAATCTTCCGACTAGGAGCTATCAATTATGCCCAGACAATATTCCCTTGAAAACACAAGAAACATTGGCATCATGGCGCACATCGACGCCGGTAAGACGACCACGACGGAACGCATTCTGTTCTACACTGGCGTCAACCACAAGCTCGGTGAGACCCATGAAGGCACCGCCACCATGGACTGGATGGCGCAGGAGCAGGAGCGCGGCATCACGATCACGAGCGCTGCGACCACTTGCTTCTGGAAGGGCAACCGCATCAACATCATCGACACTCCGGGCCACGTCGACTTCACCGTTGAGGTCGAGCGCAGCCTGCGCGTGCTCGATGGCTGCGTGACGGTCCTCTGTGCCAAGGGCGGCGTTGAGCCGCAGTCCGAGACGGTCTGGAGACAGGCTGACCATTACAATGTTCCCCGCATGATCTACATCAACAAGATGGACATCATGGGCGCGAACTTCTACAACGTTGTGGACATGGTGCATGATCGCCTGCGCTGCAACGCTGTTCCGATCCAGCTGCCGATCGGCGCTGAGGCAGATTTCCGCGGCATCATCGACCTGATCGATATGAAGGCGGACGTCTACTACGACGATCTCGGCAAGGATATGCGCGTCGAGGAGATCCCCGAGGATATGCGCGACGAGGCTGAAGAGTACCGCACGCAGCTGATTGAGGCGGTCGCCGATTTTGACGACGAGATCATGGAGCTGTATCTGGAAGGTGAGCAGGTGCCCACCGACAAGATCAGAGCGGCCATTCGCAAGGCCACGACGCAGGTCAAGTTCGTCCCGATCGTGTGCGGCACGTCCTATAAGAATAAGGGTGTGCAGAAGCTGCTGGATGCCATCGTCGATTATATGCCGTCCCCGCTGGACATCCCGCCGATCACCGGCACCGTGCCCAAGACGGACGAGGTCGAGCACCGCGCCGCGGACGATTCCGCGCCGTTCTCCGCTCTGGCCTTCAAGATCATGACCGACCCCTACGTCGGCCGTCTGGCGTTCTTCCGTGTCTATTCCGGCACGATCGAAGCCGGCAAATCCGTCCTGAACTCCACGAAGGGTCAGCGTGAGCGTCTGGGCCGCATCCTTTTGATGCACGCCAACCACCGCGAGGATATCACGCAGGTCTATTCCGGTGATATCGCGGCGGCGGTCGGCCTGAAGAACACCACGACCGGCGACACGCTCTGCGACGAGAAGAACCCGATCGTTCTCGAGTCGATGGAGTTCCCGGAGCCGGTTATCCGCGTAGCTATCGAGCCCAAGACCAAGGCCGGACAGGAGAAGATGGACATCGCTCTGGCGAAGCTCGCCGAGGAGGATCCCACCTTCAAAGCCTACACGGACGAGGAGACGGGCCAGACCATTATCGCCGGCATGGGCGAGCTCCATCTGGAGATTATCGTCGATCGCCTTCTGCGCGAGTTCCGCGTCGAGGCGAATGTCGGCAGACCTCAGGTTTCCTATAAGGAGACCATCACCAAGGCCGCTACGGTGGACACGCGCTACGCGCGCCAGACCGGCGGCAAAGGCCAGTTTGCACACGTCAAGCTCACGATCGAGCCCAACGAGCCCGGAAAGGGTTACGAGTTCGTCAACGCGATCACCGGCGGTGCAATCCCGAAAGAGTTTATCCCCTGTGTGGATCAGGGCATCCAGGGCGCGATGCAGGCCGGCGTGCTTGCGGGCTATGAGGTCGTGGACGTGAAGGTCACGCTCATCGACGGCTCGTATCACGAGGTCGACTCGTCAGAGATGGCGTTTAAGATCTGCGGCAGTATGGCATTCAAGGAAGCTTGCCAGAAGGCGGGCCCCACGCTCCTCGAGCCCATCATGAAGGTCGTCGTTACGGCGCCGGAAAGCTACATGGGCGACGTCATGGGCGATATCAATGCCCGCCGCGGACAGATCGCCGGCACGGACATCCGCAACGGTGCGGCGATCGTCACTGCAAACGTGCCGCTGGCATCCATGTTCGGCTACGCGACTGACCTGCGCAGCAAGACGCAGGGTCGTGCAACCTACAGCATGGAGCCCAGTCATTTCGTAGAGCTGCCGAAGTCTCTTCAGGAGAAGATCATCCACGGCGGCAACTGACCTGCGCAACCGGCACAATGTGCCTTATAAGAAGTAAGTCACAACATTATTTTAGAATTAGGAGGATATTCTAATGGCAAAGCAGATGTTCAATAGAAGCAAGCCCCATGTCAATATCGGCACCATCGGCCATATCGACCACGGCAAGACCACCCTGACCGCTGCGATCACGAAGGTTCTGTCCCTGTCCGACCCGAACAGCGCCGAGTTCGCCGCCTACGACCAGATCGATAAGGCTCCGGAGGAGAAGGCTCGTGGTATCACGATCAACACCGCTCACGTTGAGTACCAGACCGACGACCGCATTGGTCCTGACGGCACCGAGATCAAGGGCCGCCACTATGCGCACGTTGACTGCCCGGGCCACGCCGACTATATCAAGAACATGATCACCGGCGCTGCTCAGATGGACGGCGCGATCCTCGTCATTGCCGCTTCCGACGGCCCGATGGCTCAGACCCGTGAGCACCTGCTGCTCGCCCGTCAGGTCAACGTTCCGTACGTGCTCGTCTTCCTGAACAAGGTCGACCAGGTCGACGATCCCGAGCTGCTCGAGCTCGTCGAGATGGAAGTCCGTGAGCTGCTCGACAAGTACGATTTCCCGGGCGACGACACCCCGATCATCAAGGGCTCCGCTCTGAACGCCCTGATCTCCGAGTCCACCGATCCGAAGGCCCCCGAGTATGCCTGCATCTGGGAGCTCATGGACGCTGTTGACACCTGGATCAAGACCCCGGAGCGTGCCGCTGACAAGCCGTTCCTGATGCCCATCGAGGACGTGTTCACCATCTCCGGCCGTGGCACCGTCGTTACCGGCCGTGTCGAGCGTGGCGTTGTCAAGGTTGGCGATAAGGTTGAGATCGTCGGCATCAAGGACACCCAGGAGACCACCGTCACCGGCACCGAGATGTTCCACAAGACCCTCGAGTTCGCCGAGGCTGGCGACAACGTCGGCTGCCTGCTCCGCGGCATCGACAAGAAGGGCGTTGAGCGTGGCCAGGTTCTTGCTGCTCCGAAGTCCATCCACCCCCACACCAAGTTCAAGGGCCAGGTTTACGTCCTGTCCAAGGAAGAGGGCGGCCGTCACACCCCGTTCTTCAACAACTACCGTCCGCAGTTCTACTTCCGTACCACCGACGTGACCGGCGTCATCAGCCTCCCCGAGGGTGTTGAGATGTGCATGCCCGGCGACAACGTCGACATGGACGTCGAGCTGATCACCCCGATCGCCATCGAGCCCGGCCTGCGTTTCGCTATCCGTGAAGGCGGCCGTACTGTTGGTTCCGGTGTTGTTATCGCCATCAACGAGTAATTCATCGCTTTGAAATTCTCCTCCGGCTTTGCCGGGGGAGAATTTTTTTAGATGCCTGATGAGACAAAGCGGCGGGCTGCCCATCTCGGACAGCCAGCCGTTTGTTATCCGGTTTCGGTTAGCTGCGCTTTGCGTTGTCTGCGCGCAGCTGCGCATATGCGATCGCGGCGACGATGCAGTACCCGGTAAGTGAGATCACAGACGCCTCAATGCCGAATTGCCCGCCCGTGACGGCGAAGCTGTCTGACTCGAGCACATAGCTCACAACGGCGTGCGCATCTGCTGTCTCGCCGATCGAGAGCCCGCCGCCGATGATCACGATGTTCCAGACGGCGTGCACGATCCCACTGTTCCAGACCGAGCCGCTTTGCAGCGCAATGAGCGAAAACATCACGCCGACCATCGTCCCGGTGAGGATGACGAGCAGACAGCTTCCAAGCGTAAACTCCGCGCCCAGAATGTGCACAATGCCAAACAGGAGCGACGGCACGATGACGGCGACGACCTTGTTCCAACGCTGCGCAAAGAGGTTCAGGATCACGCCGCGAAAGACCATTTCCTCCACGAAACCGGCGGCGATGCCGGTGAACGCGATTCCGGCGCTGAGGGTGCTGAACATCTCGCCGCCGCGCATATCCGCGCGCACAAACGTGCCGCGAAAGAGCAGCAGATAGCAGCCGGTCACGGCCAGCGGCAGGAGCACCGCCGTGATTGCCCAGCGGGGCTGAATGTGCAGCTTCGGCATCCCGAGTGCGGCCGTATGCTCGTGCAGCACCTTTTCGCTCAGCAGCCGCAGCGCAGCGTAGGCAAGACCTGCATACAGGATGCCGGCGATGATGTTGCAGACGCCGGCCGGGAGCTTGATCATGGCGAGCAGACCGGCTGCGCCTTGCGCGAGCAGCTGCGTCAGGATGAGCAATAGAATGGCAGCGAGCCCGCCGCCGAGTGTTTTGAGTGAGCGCATGGTTACCCTCCGAGGTGAAAAATAGAAATATCGAGATATTTGATCTCGCTATTTCTTAATTTTTATATTATCACGATCGATCCGCATTGTACAGGGGAAATGATCGCGCATCGGTGTTTTCGCTTGTTCCGCTTCGTATAAACTCCACAATTTTCAGGCGACGCGCTCACAAATCTGCGCTGTGCGCCACCGATCGGAAAGACTGAGCAGACGAAAAACGCGTTGATTTGCGCCGCAAAATGTGGTACGCTGTCAGCGCGAAAAAGTCCGGCCTCAGCCGGGAAATATACGCGAATGGAAAGACGACTATGGATTATTATCTTTTGGCAGATATGACGGTGCAGATCGGCTACGAGCTTGCGATCGCCGGTGCGGAGACGTACCGTGTCGAGGAGACGATGCGCCGCGTGATCGAGGCGTATGGCACGGAGGGGCAGGCGTTTGCCATCCCAAACTGTGTCGCCGTGAGCTTCGTGGCGCAAAATACAAAGCCGCTGACGATCATGAAACGTGTCGGCTACCATGGCAACGACCTTGAGCGCATCGAAAAGCTCAACGCGCTCAGCCGGCGCATCTGCGCCGAGATGCCGGAGCTGCCTGAGGCGCAGCGCTGGCTTAAGGAGACAGTGGCGGGCGTGCGCAGCTACGCCACGGGTGTCTACTATCTCGGCAACTTTATTGCCGCGGCGGGCTTTTGCTGCGTCTTCGGCGGCACGGTACGCGACTGGCTTTGGGCGGGGCTGAGCGGTCTGATCATCGGCTTTGTCACGCGCTGGCTCGACCGGCTCGAGGTCAACCAGTTTTTCAGCACCATTGCGGCGTCATTTCTCATGGCGCTGCCGGCATATATCGCGGCCGGGTTGGGCTGGCTCGACTGCGTGGCCGTGGTCATCATCGGCGCGCTGATGCTGCTCGTGCCGGGGCTTTTGATCACAAACTCCATGCGCGACATCATCTACGGCGACACGAGCTCCGGCGTCAGCCGCATCGTGCAGGTGCTGCTCTCGGCGTTTGCCATTGCGCTCGGCACGGCGGCCGCGTGGCACGTCACCGCGCCGTTCTATGGCCATGCGGAGACGGCAGCGGCGCTGATCTATCCGCTCTGGGTGCAGGCGCTTGCGACGTTTGCCGCCTGCTTCGGCTTCGTGATCCTGTTTAATGTCCACGACTGGGGGCGCGTTTTGTGTGCGCTCGGCAGCGCGTTGACGTGGATCGTGTATCTCCTGTGCATTCGTGCGGGGCACACGGTCTACAGCGCCAACTTCTTTTCAGAGGTCGTGGCTGCGTTTTATTCCGAGGCCATGGGACGCTGGCGTAAGTGCCCGGTCACGTCCTACCTCGTTATTTCAAGCATTCCGCTGCTGCCCGGCGCGGGCATTTATTACACGATGAGCATCGGGCTTTCGGGCGCGGTGCAGGAGGCGCTGCAAAAGGGACTGGAGACGGCCGGCATTGCCGGCAGCCTTGCAGTCGGCATTCTGCTGGTGTCGACGGTGTTTCGCGTTGTGAACGCGCGCAAGCGCCGCCGGATCTCCGGCCGATGAATCGGGAGGAAGCTGTCATGGACGCATACCGCGTGCTTTTGTTCGATATCGACAACACACTGCTGGACTTTACTGCCGGGGCAATGCAGTCCATGGAGGCCATTTTCCTCGAGGCCGGTCTTGTGTATACCCCGGAGATGTTCGGCGTGTTCCAGACGGAAAACGACAAGCTCTGGGCGCGCATTGAGCGCGGGGAGCTGACGATCGCGGGGCTGCGTGATGTGCGCTGGCAGACGATCCTTGCCTGCCTCGGTCTTGAGGCGGACGGCGCTGCGATGGAGGACGCGTTTCGCATCCGGCTGCACGAGAGTGCCGTACCGGTCGCGGGCGCGCGGGAGGTGCTGGAGCATCTGCACGGAACATATCGCCTGTGCGCTGCAAGCAACGGCCCCTATGCGCAGCAGGTGAACCGGCTGCGCCGCGCGGGGATGTACGATTTCTTTGAGACGCTCTTCATTTCCGGGCAGATCGGCGCGGAAAAGCCGAGCGCGGTGTTTTTTGACCGCTGCATGGAGCACCTGCCCGGGGTGCGGTCGGAGCAGTGCCTGATGATCGGCGACTCGCTCACGGCGGATATTGCGGGCGGCAGAGCAGCGGGGATGCACACCTGCTGGTTCGACCCCGATGACCGTGGCAGCGCCATGCCGCCGCAGGCGGATCTGCGCATCACGCGGCTGGAACAGCTGACGGATATTCTGTTATGACGGCTATTTTATCAAGACGCAAAGGAGCGCCCGCCAAGATGTGCGAGCGCTCCTTTGCGTATGTGCGCATAAAAACGCGGGTGCAGCCACTCTGCATCCGCGTCAGCCTGTCAAAGAACCTCGTAGAGTTTCGCCGCCGGAGCAGCGAAAAAAGTCAAACCCTTCTGTCAAAAAAGGAAACTTTTTTGACAGCAACAAACGCGGGTGCAGAATGTTCTGCACCCGCGCGGGTTATGCGGTTTTGGCGTCAGCCGAAGATCAGATCTTCATGCAGACGTCCCATGCACGCCAGATGACGGTGCGCAGGTTGCCGATGGCAACGCAGTCACCGACGCGGTGCACGTGACGACCCTTTTCACCAACCGGAGCCGGCACGAAGCCGATGCCGTTGACGACGTTGTCGCACTCGACGTCGAAGGTCTTGCCGTCCGGACCCTTGACGGTCACGCTGCCGTCGCGGATGGCGGTGATGGTGGAGTGCAGGTAGGTCGGAACCTTGTGGTACTCCATCGCGTCACGCAGGAAGGAGGTGTTGGCAAGGCAGGTAGCCTGAGCAGCAACCAGGTCGCCGGCGTACTCGACAATGATCGGGTGCTTGCCCTTGAGCTTTTCGAGCACATCCGCGTTTGTCGAATAGCCGCTCTTCGTCTTCTTGCCTGCGGGCAGTCCCAGCTCGTCAAACAGGATCTCGCCGAGCTGCTTCGTGGAATTGATATTGAATTCGCGCCCGGCGAAATCGAAAATGGTCTGCTGGGCCGCTTCAATGCGGCTTTGCAGCATATTTCCAAACGAGATCAGGGCCATCTGGTCAGCCTTGACGCCCGCATATTCCATCTCGGCCAGTACCCGGCAGAGCGGCAGCTCGATCTCATAATAGAGCTTTTCCATGCCGTTCTGCGCAAGCTTTTCCGGCAGCGCCTCATACAGTGCCGCGACCGCAGACGCCTCCGCAAGCCGATCGCACACCCGTGCAGCCTCTTCGCCGACCTCGTCCTTGTCCGCGCGGCCGATCTCAAAGCCGAGCAGATGCGTGACCACGCGGTCAAGGTCGTAGCTTCCCTGTGTCGCGTCGAGATCGTAGGCGGCCAGCGCGGTATCGAAAATGAAGCTCTCCGCCGGGTATCCAAGCTCCAGCAGGCGGCGCATGAGCGGCTTGCAGTCGTGCGTGACCTTCTTGACGGACACGCCGAACAGGGTTGACATAAATTTTGTACTTTCCAGCGCGTCCCCGCAGAAATAATAGCCGCTTTCATCCGTATTGACCGCAATTGCAGATAAATCCGGTTCTGGAATCAGGTTTACATAATGTTCCTTCTGGAAGGATGCCG
>OGNF01002600.1_pt1 | contig 13406 bp, 10 predicted proteins | sample 1573321 | NCBI WGS metagenome assembly OGNF01 (sample SAMEA2581911, study PRJEB24529) | metagenome | biome: Human gut stool | place: China | collected 2011
AAGGACTCTAAGGTCTCTAAGGTCTTTAAGGTCTTTAAGGTCTCTAAGGACTTTAAGGACTTTAAGGTCTCTAAAGTCGCTAAGGTCTCTAAGGTCGCTAAAGTCTCTAAAGTCGTTAAGGTCTTTAAGGAATTTAAGGTCTCTAAGGTAAAGCTGTGGCCTTTAAGGTTGTTGAGGTCCCTGAGGCTTTTTTTAGGCCCAGTTGTTGATGATGTCTGCGATTTCGCGGGCATCTTTTTGTGTGGTGCAGCGGGAGATCGGAAGGCTTAGAAGAGTGTCTGCAAGGTGCTCGGTTATGGAAAGTCCGCCTTTGGGAAGACGCAGGGGGCCGGACGGAGTCCGGATAATTCCGGCATTATCCGCGCAGGAGCGTTCGGCGCGGTAACATGGCTGGAGATGGGGTGGTGTGGCGTAGTGCATGTCCCACCCTATGCCGTTGGAGGTGAGATAGGCCGTAAGCTCGTCGCGTCGGTCGGTGTGGATTACGAACTGGTGGAACACGCAATCGTCGGCCATCAGCGGCAGGCGAATATCGGAATGGCGGATTTCTTCGCAATAGATGCGGGCGATGGAGCATCGCATGGCGTTTTCCTCGGCGGTGTGCGGCAGCTTCACGTTGAGCACGGCCGCCTGCATCGTATCGAGGCGACAGTTGAAGCCTGCGTGGATGTTGTGGTAACGCCGGTCGGCGCCGTAGTTGGCGAGCGCGCGTACTGTAGCGGCCAGTTCAGGGTCGGAGGTGGTTACGGCGCCGGCGTCGCCCATGCCGCCGATGTTTTTGGTAGGATAGAAGCTGAAGGCGGCGGCGTGGCCGAGGGAGCCGGTGGTTCGTGTGCCGTTCAGTCTGTCATTGGTCGAGACTGCCCCGATGGCCTGGGCGTTGTCCTCGATTACGAGCAGATTGTGGCGTCGGGCGGCGCTCATGAGCGCATCGTCGAAACATACGCGTCCGTAGAGATGCACGGGCATTATGGCGCGCGTGCGCGGTCCGATCAGCTCTTCCAGCCGCGACGTGTCGAGGTTGGAGGTCAGTGCATCAGGTTCGGCGAGCACGGGCACAAGCCCTGCGTGGGTTATGGCAAGAACCGAGGCGATATAAGTGTTGGCAGGAACTATCACCTCGTCGCCCGGCTGCAGACGGCCAAGCCTGATGTAGCCGAGAAGAATCAGGCGCAGGGCGTCCAGGCCGTTGCTTACGCCTATGGCGAAGTCCGCTCCGGCGACGTGGCGCAGCCGTGCCTCGAATTCATCCACTTCCGGGCCGCCCACATAGCGCCCGCGGACCACAACATCGGCCAGTCGCGCTGCGATTTCGTCAGCATACGGCGCGTTGACGGTGGCGAGGTCGAGAAACGGGTAGCGTGTTCCGGGATTCATTGGCAGTGGATGGAAATATGGGTCAGAGCCTTGGCTCGGTATCGGCTGTAAGGCGCAGGAATTCGTCGTAATCGTATATATAGTCGGCTGTGTCGTAGGGAGTCGAGACAATCGAAAGGCAAACGGCTCCCGACGAAAAGTTGTCGAGTGTGCGCCAGATGCCGGGCGGTATGAGCAACCCTGTGAAGGGGCGGTTGAGCGTGTAGGTATGCCAGCTGTGGCCGTCGGATAGGTTTACGTTGAAGCTGCCGGCCACCGCCACGAGCAGCTGGCTCATGGCGCGGTGTGCGTGGCCTCCGCGTTCGCCTCCGGCGGGTACGTCGTATATCCAGTACGCGCGCTTGATTTCGAACGGAATCACTTCTCCACCCTGCACCACCGAGAGGCTGCCGCGCGGGTCGGCAATGCGCGGGAGGCTGATCAGGCAGGGCCGTGAAGGCATCTTTTCCATCGTTTGTTGTTGTTTTATAAAAAATCGTATCCGGAAGTGTATTTACGGCTGATGCCGGCAGGATACTCAGATGCCGTTTTTGGCGAGATTTATCAGGTATTGGCCGTAGTCGTTGTTGGCCATCTCTTTGCCGAGGGCGAGCAGGCGCGTGGAGTCAATCCAGCCCATGCGGAAAGCAATCTCTTCGAGCACAGCAACCTTGAAGCCCTGGCGGTTTTCGATTGCCTGAATAAAGTTGGCCGCCTCCATGAGCGAGTCGATTGTGCCGGTGTCGAGCCAGGCGAATCCGCGGCCGAAGCGCTTTACATTTAGACGGCGCTGGTCGAGATAGGCGTTGTTGACCGACGTTATTTCCAGCTCGCCGCGGGCTGAGGGACGCACGTCGGCGGCGATGTCGACCACATCGTTGGGATAGAAGTAAAGTCCGACCACGGCGTTGTCGCTTTCGGGCTTCTGGGGCTTCTCCTCGATTTTGGTGGCGCGTCCGTCGGGGCCGATCGATACCACCCCGTAGCGCTGCGGGTCTTTCACCGGATAGGCGAATACGGTTGCCTCACGCCGTTCGGATGCGATGGCGGTGGCGTCGCGCAGCATTCCCGAGAATCCCTGGCCGTAGAAAATGTTGTCGCCCAGCACCAGGCATACGTCGTCGTCGCCGATGAAGTCGCGGCCGATGATGAACGCCTGGGCGAGCCCTTCGGGACGCGGCTGCTCGGCGTAATGGAAGTTTACGCCAATCTCTTCGCCCGAACCGAGCATGCGGCGGAAAGCCGGCAGGTCCTGAGGCGTGGATATTATGAGTATCTCACGTATCCCGGCCAGCATGAGCACCGAAACCGGGTAGTAGATCATCGGCTTGTCGTAGATGGGGATAAGCTGTTTGGAAATCCCCCTGGTAATGGGGTTGAGGCGCGTGCCGGCGCCTCCGGCGAGAACTATGCCTTTCATTCTGGTGTGAAGGTTTGTCGTTTCTTTTTTTCAGAGGAGAGCTGGTTGATGGGTCAGCGGTCCTTGTACATCTGCGCGTAGTAGTCGCGGTAGGAACCGGAGGTTACGCTGTCGCTCCATTCGGGATTGTCGAGATACCAGCGCACGGTCTGCTCGATGCCGACGGGGAACGACGTCTCCGGGAACCAACCGAGCTCGGTTGCAATCTTCTCCGGGTCTATTGCATAGCGCATATCGTGGCCGGGGCGGTCTTTCACATAGGCGATGAGCGATTCATTGATTTGATCCACGGGGATGGTTAGCTGCTTGCGGTATTCGGGACTCTCCTCCATAAGGCGACGCACTATTGCAATAATGCTCTTCACTATGGCGAGGTTTTCCTGCTCGTTGAAGCCGCCGATATTGTAGACTTCGCCGATGCGACCCTCGCGAAGCACGATGTCGATAGCCTTGCAGTGGTCGTCGACATAGAGCCAGTCGCGCACGTTTTCGCCGCGGCCATACACCGGGAGATGACGACCTTCGAGAATGTTCTTGATTACAAGCGGTATGAGTTTCTCGGGGAACTGATAGGGACCGTAGTTGTTGCTGCAGCGGGTTATGTTGATGGGGAGGCCGTAGGTTTCGTGGTAGGCCTGGGTGAGCATGTCGGCAGCGGTCTTCGATGCCGAATAGGGCGAGCGCGGCGACAGCGGTGTGACTTCGGTGAAGAAGCCTTCGCCGAAAGTCTGGAGGTCGGTACGGCCCTTCACCACTGATGCTACCTCCTCGGTGAGGTGGAGCGGCGCGGGCTGGCCGGGCGTACGCGGCAGCGAGCCGTATACCTCATCGGTGGAAATCTGAAGGAATTTCTTTCCCTGGCGGTAGTGCGGGCGTCCCTGCTCATCGGTGCCGTCGAGCCACGCCTTGCGTGCAGCCTCCAGGAGGGTCTGCGTTCCCAGGATATTGGTCTCGAGAAAAAGCCGAGGATTGGTAATCGAGCGGTCCACATGGCTCTCGGCGGCGAAGTTTACCACGAAATCGGGGTCGAATTCCTTCATAAGGCGGTCCACAAGATCGGCATCGCCGATGTCGCCTTTTACGAACTCCACATTGGGAAGTTCTATCTCATCTTTGATGGTAAGCAGGTTGCCTGCATATGTCAGCGAGTCGAGAATCAGGATCTCGGCCTCCGGGCCGTGTACTTTCAGAAGATATTTTACGAAATTGGAGCCTATGAATCCGGCTCCTCCGGTCACGAGATATTTCATCTTTTGCGATTAGATTGCGTGAAATTACTGAATGCAAATTTAATACTATTTGGCGGCGAAGCCAAGCAAAACCGCCTAAAACTTCAGAAAACTGCGCCGGGCCGTCGCCATGCCGTTCCAGGCTGCCACCTCTTCGCTTCGGGAGGTCCCCTCTGCTCCGGCCTCGTCGGGTTGCATCCCGATTAATCGGGAATAATCGGGATTAGCCGAGATAAATCGGGATTAATCCCGCTAAATCCCCAAAAATCCCTCTGAATCCCGACTTCTCTTCGGCTTGATTAACAAATATTAACCATAAAAATGTAGCCAAAAGGTAAAATCGAGAGCAAATGTTTTTGCGTATTAGAGCGAAGTAGCTACCTTTGTGGTTGAAAAGTTGCCGAAACGATTAAATAAAGGAAAATAGCTGGTAAATTAGTACGATACACAATAAGATCGTAGTTCCGACTTATGCTATTGATTTTATTCGTAAACGGTAGTTTTCTGTCGGCCGTGAGGCTATACGGAAGGCAACCTTTTTCTGACAACTTTTCGGATGAATGTAAGTAAGATAATCTCTACACTTGAAGTTGTAAGAACAAACAACTCACACTTAGTATCACAGATCATGCCTTTTGGCTTTAATCCGTTGTCATCGAGAGGTGACGCCGGATTTTTTTATGCAAATTGCATTTCTCTTCCTAATAAATGTTCCTGATAAAGGGTGGAAGTTGCGGGATGCAGCAAGGACGATGCTGCGGAATGTTTCGCGGCATCGCCCTTGCGATGGTGTGGGAGACAGGATGGTGTCTCGAGTATGTAAATCTATATTGGAAACCTGGGAGTTTGCGTGATTCAGCGGATAATTACCTTGGCGACTTTCGAGCCCTGGCGGCGGATGTAGATGCCGTTGGCAGGATTGGCCACGGGCTGACCCTGGAGGTTGAAGTATTCAACGGGTGCGTTGATATCGGCATCAGCCTCTATACCTTCAACGCCGGTGATAACGCCGGTGGCGCTTACAGAAACGCCGGTGGCGTCGCTATGGGTCATGGAAGGAGTCATTCCTGCGGGCACGGCGGCGAAAGCGTAGTTCTTCCCGTTTTCAACGGTCACGGTGTATTCCTGCAAGCCGGAATTTGTCCAGGTGTCGTCGGCCTTGATGGCAGCTGTCTCCTCGGCAGTGAGCACGCTGAAAGCCTGCATGGCGGCAGCGGCGGGGTTATCGCTTACCTGATACCATACGGTGCAGCCCTCTTCGGCGGTTACGGTTACGGTCTTGGTAGCTTCATCTATAGCGAGAGCGGGCACGCCGGGCTTCGTTAGGGCTACTGCGAGACCACCTTCTACGGCGGTGAATTCATATCCTGCGGGCAGGGCGAATTTCGAGGGGTCAGCCTCCACACCTTCGGCAACGGTCACGAGGGTCTTGCCGATATAACTTGACATGTCGGCGGAGGTGATGGCGATAGGAGTCTCGTTGGTCATGGCGCCTTCCACCTGGATGCGTGCGAATTTAGCGCCGCTTACAGCTGCGAGGTCGATAGCGATGGTATTGTTGCCGGCGAGATGGAGGTGTCCGTTGGTATTGATGAATACGTTGCCTGCTTTGGAGTCGGTAAGATATAGCCAGCCGGTTTCTTTAATGTTAATAAGGGAGCCGTTTGTAGTGGCATATTCTGCAGTTACCTTATCCAGAACCACCGTTCCTTTCTGAACGGCAATCATGCTGTTGGCTACTGCGGTGTTTTCATTCTTGAGGATGAGGTTGCGGAGGGTGAGGGTGGAGACGCCGCAGTCGTTGTTCAGCTCGAACATCGTGTTGTTATTGCTGCCGTTAAAGCGGGTGATGGTCTTAGCTTCGCCAGTGGCTTCTACAAGGATGTTGAAGTTGATTTTCTTGTTGGGGAGGAAGCGTGAGGCAGTCTGGCAGTTGTCGAGCACGCTGACAACGGTCTGCTGGCCTTCCTCTACGGCTACCACAGCGGCATTTAGAGCATCGGAGATAGTTTTGTAACCTGTATAGCCAATCATTGCGACATAATTCTGCTTGGCATATACGAGGTTGCTGCCGTTGGATTCAATACCGTATCCTTCTGCACAGCCGATAAAGTTGAATTTTGAGGAGTCGGTATATCCGGCAATAACGGTGCTATTGTCTGTGCGCTTTGTGCCGTCGAGAATTATGTTGATAGCAGTCGCATTGGTTAATTCGGTAGCATTGAAGGCATTGCTTCCTTCGAGATAGATGCTCCCGATTTCGTTGTTGCCCTTAATTGTCATACCCTTATTGCGGCCTGTGAAGACATATCCGAAATTGAAACCTTCGCGAAGTGTGCAATCCTTAATGGTTACATTATTGAGCGTAAGGTTGCCATTCGACTTATTGCAGATGATGTTGTTGTGTGCGGGATTATCGTTGTCGTTGCTTTTTTTGGTAATATCAATCTTAAAGTTCTGGAAGGTGACATTATCAAGAATGAGAGTTCCGTTGCCAGCTTCCACAACGGGGGTTGTATCCCATTGGTTGCCATTCCCATCGAATGTTACGTTAGAAATGGTGACGGTCTTGCTGCTTCCAGGCATATAAAAAGCGAGTTTGCCACGGTTCATACCTTTAATCACAGCAGTTCCATCGCCTGTGATGGAGAAGTTTACGCCTGCCTTACCGGCGCGGTCTGTGCATTGCACTTCACCGGAAAGTTCGATTGTCTGTCCTTCTTCTACTTTCGAGACTGCGTCCTGGAGGTAGGTGTAGGTGGTTTCCCCGATTTTGATGTCGGCAAATGCGGAGCCGGCGGTGAGAGCTGCGCATGCCATGAGTGTAAACAGTTTTCTCATAAAAAAGATAGATTGTTAGGTAGTTGATTTTCGGTTCAAAAAGAAAAGCATTGCAGACGACCTCGGGTTTTCGAGGGCCTACAATGCTTATTTCGAATCAAAAACGGTTTACACTCAACCGAAATCAGGATTTTTCGGGATTAATCCGGATAATCGGGCTTAATCGAGATTAATCAGGATAAATCTCGATTAGAAGAAGTAAACTGCGCGGACGGTCCAGTATTTTTCGCGGGCGGAGTAGTCGAGGAGCTTGGCGAACTTCACCGAGTAGGTGAGCCCCCAGGTGTAGGAGGCCTGAATCTGCCAGTTTCGGTGGATTTCGAAGCCGAGACCGGCCTGCATACCTATGGCGCTGGCGTAGTTGAGGGCGTCGAGCGAGTTGTGGGCCACGGTGAGGTTGAACACCGGGCCACCGAATGCGTAGGGTGCCACCCAGTCCTCCAGACCATTGAGACGCGTCCACTTGAAGCGCAACGAGATGGGAATCTGGAGGGTATGGAGGTAGGTGCGCTCCTTGCCGTAGCCGTCGGCGCGAAACATCTCCCACTGTCCGAGGTTGAGCGTGGCGCCCTGCATGGCATACATCGCGCCTATGTCGATGCCGAAGCCGATGCCGGGAAACATCATCTCGCCCTGCACGCCCAATACCGGGCCTACGCCCTGGTCTACGGCCACGAGGTCCTGCTTGAACTTGAGATTAGTGATGGCTATACCGGCCGTGGGTCCCCACCGGAATTCGGCGCGGGCGGCAGTGGCGGCGCAGAGGGCTACGAGGGCGAGGAGAAAGAGTTTAAGCGTTTTTTTCACGTTGCTTATCTTGAAATTAGCGTTTTATCGAATCGGGAGATGGCGGCCGTCAGACCTTGAGGGCCTCGACTGCCTCGGCGGGTGTGAGCAGCTTCTGCTCGCCGGTGGCCATACATTTCAGGGCGAGTTTGCCGGAGGCCATCTCGCTCTCGCCGACCATCGCGACGTAGGGGATAGCCATTGCGTTGGCGTAGGCCATCTGCTTCTTCATCTTGGCTGCGTCGGGATAGATTTCGGCTGCTATGTCGGCAGCGCGCAGTTCCTTGATGATTTTCATGGAGGCAGCGGCTTCGGCGGCGCCGAAGTTGGTGAACATTACTCGGGTGGAAGTCGTGGCGGCCGAGGGGTAGAGGTCGAGCGCGTTGAGCACGTCGTAGATGCGGTCGGCGCCGAAGGAAATGCCTACGCCGGAAAGGCCCGGCATGCCGAACACGCCCGTGAGGTTGTCGTAGCGTCCACCGCCGGTGATGCTTCCGATTTCCACGTCGCGTGCCTTCACCTCGATGATGGTGCCTGTATAATAGTTGAGACCGCGGGCGAGCGATACGTCGAGGTCAAGCTCAGCTTCAAGCCCCAGGGCGGTAACGCCGTCGGTTACTTCGCGCAATTCGGCTACGCCCAGACGGCCTGTCTCGCTCGTGGCGAGCAGTTCGTCGAGTTTGGCGAGGCGCTCCTGGAGGGTTCCGTCGATGGTGAGGATAGGCTGGAGGGCGGCCACGGCCTCGTCGGAGAGGCCGCGCTCGCGCAGCTCGGCGTTGACGTTGTCGATGCCGATTTTGTCGATTTTGTCGATGGCCACGGTGATGTCGACGATTTTATCCGGGGCTCCGATAAGTTCGGCGATTCCGGCGAGCACCTTGCGGTTGTTCACCTTGATGGTGATACGGATGCGCAGACGGCGGAATACCTCGTCGATAAGCTGCAGCAGTTCGATTTCGTTGACCAGCGAATCGGAGCCGACTACATCGGCGTCGCACTGGTAGAACTCTCTGTAGCGCCCCTTCTGCGGTCGGTCGGCGCGCCATACCGGCTGAATCTGGTAGCGGCGGAAAGGCATCTGGAGCTGGTCGCGGTGCTGCACCACATAGCGTGCGAAAGGCACTGTGAGATCATAGCGCAACCCCTTCTCGCAGAGCTGTGTGGCCAGGCGCGGACAATTGCCGTCGGCAATCAGCTGCTGGTCGACGCCGCGCAGAAAGTCGCCGGAGTTGAGAATCTTGAAGAGAAGCTTGTCGCCCTCTTCGCCGTATTTTCCCATCAGGGTGGATAGATTCTCCATAGCGGGAGTCTCGATGGGGTTGTAGCCGAAGAGGCCGAACACGTCGCGTATGGTGTTGAAGATATAATTGCGGCGCGCCATTTCGGCGGGAGAGAAGTCGCGCGTACCTTTGGGAATCGAGGGCTTGGCCATTGCGATGGGGAGATGTGTCTGGGTTTACTATATAATATTGTGTTGTCGCGGAGCCGGTGGGCCGGTTCAGACCTTGTTGGCGCGTTTGCGCTCGAGCTCGTCAAGAATAATCTTGCGGATGCGCAGATGGTTGGGTGTAACCTCCACGTATTCGTCTTCCTTAATGTATTCGAGAGCTTCCTCGAGGCTGAACACTACGGGAGGCACGATTTTTGCCTTTTCGTCGGCGCCTGAGGCGCGCATGTTGGTGAGCTTCTTGGATTTGGTCACGTTGATTACGATGTCCTTGTCCTTAGCCGATTCACCGACCACCTGGCCGGCGTAGACCTCTTCCTGGGGGAAGATGAAGAAGCGGCCGCGGTCCTGGAGCTTGTCGATGGCGTAGGCGTAGGCCGTACCGGCCTCCATGGCGATGAGCGAGCCGTTGGTACGGCGCTCGATGTCGCCCTTCCAGGGCTGGTATTCAAGGAAGCGGTGAGCCATGATTGCCTCGCCGGCCGAGCCGGTGAGCACGTTGTTGCGCAGGCCGATGATGCCGCGCGAGGGAATCTGGAACTCCATATGCACGCGGTCGGCCTGGGAGGTCATGGAGAGCATCTCGCCCTTGCGGCGCGTAACGAGGTCGATCATCTTCGAGGCGTACTCCTCGGTTACGTTGATTGTGAGCATCTCGACGGGCTCACACTTCACTCCGTCGATCTCCTTGACGATAACCTGCGGCTGGCCTACCTGGAGCTCGTAGCCCTCGCGGCGCATGGTCTCAATCAGCACCGAGAGATGGAGCACGCCGCGGCCGAACACGTTCCAGGCGTCCTCTCGCTCAGTGCGCTCCACGCGCAGGGCGAGGTTCTTGTCGAGTTCGCGGGTGAGGCGGTCCTGAATATGGCGCGAGGTGACGTATTTGCCGTCCTTCCCGAAGAAGGGGGAATCATTGATGGTAAAGGTCATCGACATTGTGGGTTCGTCGATGGCGATGCGCGGCAGGGGCTCGGGATTGTCGACTGTGGTCACTGTATCGCCAATCTCGAAATTGTCGAGGCCGACGATGGCGCAGATATCGCCCGAAGCGACCTCGCTTACTTTCTTGCGGCCCATTCCTTCGAATGTGTGGAGCTCTTTTACGCGCTGGCGCACTACGGAGCCGTCGCGCTTGCACAGGCCGATTTCCATTCCCTCGCGGATGGTGCCGCGGTGAACGCGTCCTACGGCAATACGGCCCACATAGTTGGAGTAGTCGAGCGACGTGATGAGCATCTGGGGCTCGCCCTCGTAGGTGGTGGGAGCGGGGATGTGTTCGAGGATTGTATCGAGAAGTGGGGTGATATTGTCGGTGGGCTTGCTCCAATCGGTGCTCATCCATCCGTTTTTGGCCGAGCCGTAGATGGTGGGGAAGTCGAGCTGGTCCTCTGTAGCGTCGAGGTTGAACATCAGGTCGAACACCATCTCCTGCACTTCGTCGGGGCGGCAGTTGGGTTTGTCGACCTTGTTGATCACCACTACGGGCTTCAGACCCATCTGGATGGCTTTCTGGAGCACGAAACGCGTCTGGGGCATCGGGCCCTCGAAGGCGTCGACCAGCAGCAGACAGCCGTCGGCCATATTGAGCACGCGCTCCACCTCGCCGCCGAAGTCGGCGTGGCCCGGAGTGTCTATGATGTTGATTTTGGTATCCTTGTAGTTGATGGAAACGTTCTTCGAGAGAATCGTTATGCCGCGCTCGCGCTCGAGGTCGTTGTTGTCGAGAATGAGTTCGCCGGCGTTCTGGTTTTCGCGGAAAAGATTTCCGGCGAGCAGCATTTTATCGACCAGCGTGGTCTTGCCGTGGTCCACGTGGGCTATGATGGCGATGTTACGGATGTTCTGCATGTTGACTTACTTCAGAATTTCAACCTGCAAAGTTAATAATTTTTTGCCGAATGCGAAAGCCGGATAGAAAAACGCCCCCGACCCGCGGCCGGAGGCGCTCGAAATAAGATAAAGGATATGAGTTCAGTCTTATCCGGATGGTGGGGACGTTGTCAGAATCCCTTAGGCGACACCGCAGATGAGCCGTTATGGCGCGTCCTCGTTAGTCGATGGGCTCGTCGGCAGGATATCCTCCCATCTCGCGGATGGCGTTTTTCAGCATTGTATACTGCTCGAAGAGGTTGTTGACGGGCACCTCATCCTGCGTGTAGTCGTGCATCGGGCTCTTGAGGAAGAAGCTGAGGAAGCGCTGGATGCCGTAGCGGCCCTTGCGTGCGGCCAGGTCGCAGAGCAATACGAGGTCGAGGCAGAGCGGAGCGGCCAGAATGGAGTCGCGGCAGAGGAAGTTGATCTTTATCTGCATGGGGTAGCCCATCCATCCGAAGATGTCGATGTTGTCCCATCCCTCCTTGTTGTCGTTGCGCGGAGGATAATAGTTGATGCGCACCTTATGATAGTACTGCGTGTCCTCGTCGTTGCCGTGACCGTAGAGGTCGGGCTGTACATCGGGGCGCAATATTGTCTCCAGTGTGGAGAGCTTGCTCACCTCCTTTGTACGGAAGTTGGCCGGCTCGTCAAGCACCAATCCGTCACGGTTGCCGAGAATGTTTGTAGAGAACCATCCGCTAAGACCCAGACAGCGTGTACCGATGATGGGCGAGAAACCACTCTTCACCAGCGTCTGGCCCGTCTTGAAGTCCTTACCGGCGATAGGCAGCTTTGTCTTTTCTGCCAGTTCCCACATGGCGGGAATGTCGACGGTGGTGTTGGGGGCACCCATAATGAAAGGAGCACCCTCGCTCAGGGCGGCGTAAGCGTAGCACATTGACGGGGCTATATGCTCGCGGTCGTCATCCTTCATGGCCTGCTCGAGGGCAGCCAGAGTATAGTGTACGGGCTCATAAACAGGTACATATATTTCGGTGGAAGCGGCCCAAAGCACAACGATGCGCGCACATCCGTTCTTCTCCTTGAAGTCGCGGATGTCCTTACGCAGCTCCTCAACCATCTCCCAACGTGTTGCACACTGCTTCACGTTGTCACCGTCAAGACGTTTGGCATAGTTCTTGTCGAAAGCGGCCTTCATGGGCACAATCTTCTCAAGCTCGTCCTTTACCGGATTTATATCCTTCTCTTTCAGGACCTCGGCATACATGGCCGATTGATAAGCGTTCTGAGGATATACATCCCATGTGCCGAAAACAATATCATCGAGCTTTGCCAAAGGCACAATTTCATTATATGAGAGATACTTCTTCTCGTCACCTTTGCCGATACGTATCTTGTCATACTGAGTCATAGAGCCTACAGGCTTTGCAAGTCCGCGGCGTGCCATGAGCACACCTGTCATGAACGTTGTGGCAACAGCACCGTTACCAACAACAAGAATTCCTAATTTGCCGTCAGCCGGCTTAACATTAGTCTGTTTCATTACTTCTTTTTAAAATTGAAATATGTTATATGTTAATTTTCTCAGAAATCACGTCAGTCATTATTACAACAGCTCCCGAAGGTCTGTTATCATAGTGTCGGCAGCCGACGTGTCAGTCACGGGGTCGTTTGTCCAACCCTCTCCACGCATCCATACCGTGCGGCAGCCTGCCTTTCGGGCCGGCACGATGTCCTTGTCATAGCTGTCACCCACAACTGTCACGTCGGCAGCGTCCATGCCAAGAGCTTCCACGCCAAGGGTGAATATGCGGGGGTCGGGCTTGCGCACACCTACCACGGCACTCTCCACAATGCTGTCGAAGAGTCCGTCAAATCCGAACTCATTCAATACAGTGGATATATTTCCATAGAAATTGCTGACAAGCACCATCGGGCACCGCCCTTTCAAGACGCCGAGAACCTCGCGGCTGCGCGCTGTCTCTGCTACGGTCTGCCCGTAAAGTCTGTCAAGCACGGCATCATGCCATAACGAGGCATCGAAACTTTCGATATGGTCGGATATATACTCCATCTCTATGCGCAATTTCACCGACAATGTCTTCCGAAACGTATAGTCGGGCTGTATGATGGGATTACGCCCCAACTCACGTTCGGCATAAACATATGCCTCACGAAACAGGGCCTCGTCCACAGGCACATTTTCATGCTCATAGGCATGCCATATCCTGCGGCCCCAATGACATCCGCCCGTATCGAGCGTGCCGCCGTAATCAAAAATATATCCTTTTATGCTTCTATCCATTACGTTTACCGTCAAATTGTTTGTTTTCGGGATTCAGTTTTTAAATACATTCAGCCATGCGTTTTTCTGCCAAGTCGGCAATGGCCACGGATGCCTCCACACGGCAACGGGAGAAACTGGGCCAGTCGTTGAAGTCGATAATACAGAAACTGCCGTCAGCTCTCACTATACAGTCGCCTCCAT
>OGNF01002608.1_pt1 | contig 13369 bp, 14 predicted proteins | sample 1573321 | NCBI WGS metagenome assembly OGNF01 (sample SAMEA2581911, study PRJEB24529) | metagenome | biome: Human gut stool | place: China | collected 2011
CCGCATCGCTCCCTCTTCAACTTGCTGAGCTGCATCAAAAATCGGTCGCCCCTGCGTTAACATTTTTTGTGGGATGGGGTCTTAAACCCGTGCCATCACATATCTTCCAAAGTCAATAGCTTTGTTTCTACGTCATATTTCATAAAGAAAGCGCATTGAAAAACAAGAGAATGGCAAAAATCGGCTCAATCTGAGATAAATTCTCGTGGATTTAGCTTGAATATAATAATTATCAAAAATATGGAGAATCATAAAGAAATAGATAAATGGGGTCGGATATTAAATATTATCCGTGGGCATGCGCGCCAATACCATATTGCAAAATTGCGACGTATTGACAATATCCTTAAAGGAGTCAATGCTACTGAGGAAGAGGTCGAGGTGTTGCACGGATGGCGACGTGACGATAGTTTTCTGGGCATTCCTGCTGCTAACGAGATTGAATACAAATTGGGATATCCGCTAATAAGTCTCGACGGAACACGCGCTTATGAATTCGTGATAGAATTCAGCATTAACGATCCTAACGTCGGTATATATTACGGCGTAAAAGGATTGACTTTAAAGGGCGATCATTATGATCAGATTGATTCGTTTGTAAAGGATTTTTGGGGAATGGGAATGGAAGATCTTATAAAGCATGGGATAAATAAGAACGATGAGTGTCCGCAAAAGGCAAAAAGGAATAAGTGTCCGAAGAATAAGGTCGAAACTGTGCGTGACCTGATTGCAAAATATCTTAACGCCACTTTCCCCGGCAAAGATTTTTCGCAGCGCTTCATGTTTACCGACAATGCGTGGGACCATACATTCTGGCCATTTTGGATTGCATCGGAACCGGAGGAAGACATTGTCTGGGAAACAGCGCGTGCGGTTTCAATAATAAGACGCATTTACAAAGAACGAGCTGACAGCAGGAGGTCGCTGTATGAGTTGACAGATTCTGACTGCCCGATTTCGGAAGAATGCAAGAAAATGCTAATGGGTATCGGGGAGGTGGGATGCGCAGAAAAGAAATTGGTGGAGCAACAGCCAGAATATCCTGCTGTTCGAAAAGAATATGTACAGACAATACGTTTTACGAATCAGGCATATCGCTCAATTATTGAGAAATTGGAGAATGATTACAACCGTAGATTCTTTGAGCAACTCCTTGTTGATCTTACTATTCCTAATCCGGAATTAAGCGGCTCTATAATTCTGAAGCAATCGACATTGTTGGAAAAAGGTTTTGTAATAGAAAAAAGACATAACCGGAGATTATTTTCAATAATGCGTCTGTTTTTCGAAAAGTTAACAGACGGAAAGAACCAACCGATGGAGGAGTATGCGAAAGTTTCGAGATTTTTCGATGATCTTACCACAATCTTACTTCCCTATGATGGTTATATCCTGAATCCGAAAACCATGTTTAACAGGGCAAACGAAATAGTTGTTCAGAGAAATAAAGATGATCAATCTCATAAATCCGGCGATGAGAAAGAACGTCAAAAGCTGAGTAAGATTATATGTATAGCAATGGCAAAAACAAAAGCAAAAATAGATGGCAAAATTTATTAATAAATATTAATAAATACTAATATTCCTTTCTTTATATTTATTATATAACTGATATAAAGAACGTTAGAAAAAGATTAAATAGGGACAAAGTCCCTATTTTTATAATTACTTCTGCCGTCATATATTTGCAGCGTGGTTCAACGAACGGACCACATATATTAAATAATATTTATGAAAAATTTATTTTTTAAGTCATATGTAGGTTCCCTCTATGGCAAAGGAATCAAGGGCAAAAGGACCCTTGTTCTCGGTGCTTCGTTCTACTGTGACAACACCGATTGTGAGTTTTTCAACAAGTGTACAGACCGCAGCCGGAAAGACTCGAGCGAGTTTGACATGAAATGTCCAGCTTATGAAGGCACCGGGACTGCGCTTCATGAAGAGCCGAAGAGTTGTGTATCCGATCAGCCCCGTGCCTACCGTTTGTTTAGCGATAATGTAGCATATGTACTCGGCATAACTCCAGAAGAGTTGTGGGACCGCGTAGCGTTCACCAATTACGTCCAATTTTTCCTGCCGGCAGAAGACGGCTATGCCGAAACTCAGGCTTCTGATCTCTCCAAACGCGATTTCAAGGCTTTTATAGAGGTGGTTCAGGAGTTGAAACCCGACGTTGTCATTGTATGGGGTAGTATAGTCAACTCTCCTGTGAAAGAGAACAATCCTTATTTGGTCAGTCGCTCAGAACTGGAAGAGACCGATTATTATGTGTGTCATCTTAATGTCCCTGGAGTGGATCATGAAATCACCGTTGTCAATCCGTACCATCCCTCGTCATCGGCATGGTTTGCCGAACGCGAAAAATTTGACAAGTACCTTCAGAACGCATTAAATTCATAAATATCATGAGAAGAATATTTTCTATAATTTTGATGGTTGTTTCAATATCAATCATTTCAGCAGAAACATTCAAAGGCATTATCAAATATGACAGTCGAAGAGGTATTCCGGCTGAAGAAATGGAATATACCAAAAGAATCCTGTATTCATGTGAAAACGATTTACAAGTAGAAAAACGATGGATAGTCATACCCACTACTGAATTGGACAGCATAAAGCTGGGTCAGATGTTTGAGCGCGACAGACTGTATGTTCAGAGCCTTCAGGACAGTCTTGATATGTATAAGAGTCTTGGTGAGAGGTTGGGCAAGCCGTTCGAAAATTCCGGGCAGCTGCAATATGTCGAATATCTGGCAAGTCTGGCTAATGAGAAAGACCGTGAATCTATAGCTAAAGACTCAGCAAAAGGAAAGATCAGCAAAAAATTAGGTAAATACATTAACGAAATCATCCCGGAAATTTACGAACGGCTTACCACAGCCCGTCATCAATATGATAGAGAGTTGACTAAAGACTGGCAAAATGCGATAAGAAATACTAATAGCCCGCGTTATCAGGAAATAACGGCTACCTATGTCGACACTATCGAGAATCCTTATTATCTTGATAAATGGCACGAATTCTCCTGGAAAAAGGATATTTTCAAAGAGAGTTACAGTAATATGCCGAACTATTCGTTAGTTAATTATTACATAAATAAAGTGACGATGGCTGATGGCTGGGAGTGGTATTCTGAATCGAAATTGCGAGAAAAGGAAGAAAGCTACCCTATAGCCGTCAGATACTCCTATGATCCCGAGCACCCGGAGTATAGATTCGTATTTGACTATTTGAAGAAAAATCCTCAGGTATATGACGCCAACGGCAATCTGTTGAGGGTGATGTACCCGGATTTTAATCTTTATAAACAGTTTTTCAATGCAAATTCCGATCATCCGGAGTTCACTCTTATTGCAAGGATAGCGTATGCGGGAAATGAGTATGGCATACAGTCTGCCGACAACAAGACTACTCATTACATAAAGAATCAACTTGGGTTGGAGAATCTTACAGCCTCCGAGCAAAAGCAGCAGGACAAAAGCGCTAAGCAGATGGCGAATGCTGCCGAAGGATATGTCAGAGATCAAATGAAATATGGGAAAAATAGCCGCAAAGGGAGAGCCGCCAGTCAGAAACATGCAGCGGCTTTCCTGGGTGCCATACTCGGCTCCGGGAATGGATATTATAGCAGCGAAGGAGCATCATGGCTTAGTCAGATTGAAAATGATTACTGGCGGTTCTTCCAGGATAAGGACCCATATAAAATAGAGCGCATCGATGACACCTCGTTTAAAGTAACGTATGCCGATGCCAACTGCAATCCCACTATAGAGATCATTTACAAATACGTTCAGACCGAGCCCTATGTGGCGAAAGCTCAGATCTCACTCAAAAAGCTCTTTAGCGGTCCCGCTTCTGAATACAAGTCACTTCCAGGTGACTATTGGCCTCTGCCATGCGCTGACCGTCAACAGAACAACGAATAAATAAGACAGCAGGCTATCAAAGGGTTCACAACATTAAAATCTATTAATTATGTTAACTCCAATCTTTATTATTCTTTTGGGTATCGCTCTTCTTGCTAAGCATCAGTTTGAGATTCTCTGGTATCGCTATAAGCAAGCGGCGATATGTCCTGCAAAGCTTTTTCCAACGGGTTCTCAGTCCTGTCGTCTGACGAAACTGGCGAAAGAGTATCCGAAACGTTCAATCATGTTTATTCCGCTGTTGGCATGTTGGGTAAAACGGCCCTTATTTAGCGAGATTGCAGGCATACTCATTATTCTCGGCAGCTTGTATTGGGCTTGGAATTATTCAACTGACTTTCCGCTCATTCTTTCTGTTACACTCGGAGGCGTGTCGTGGATTTTCGTTACAAAATTTGTGCTGACTATCATGCTGAAGTTATGCGATTATCCGTCGGTGAAACTCGTGGTTGTCGCCTTGACAGTCTATCCGATTCTGTTCACAGCCTTCTATTGTGTTTTTTGTCTCTTAACATATTTCAACATTTATACTTTCCCATTTTAAACATCTCTGGTATGATCAAAATTTTTACGAATATTTGGCCTGAAAAATATGTAATCACCAAACAGGAATTCTCAGAAGATTATGTAAAGAAACTTCTTCAATGCACCGAAGTCGAAATAACTGATGCATTTGATTCAAACGACGTTGTCAGTCTGATATTTCTTGATCAGGCTTCCAACGTGCACGAGTTCATGCAACAGCATGGTCTTAATGGACGCGTGGGATTAGTATATAATCTTTCCCACTATTACCCAGGTTGGACCCTCTTAGTTGAAACAGGATATGTAAAAGGATCAATAAATACGCTGATAAGCAAATTTTTTCGCTGGGAAAGGATCGAATCTCAGAGCATACTCTCCTTTGATGAAGTCATTGAAATGTAATAACTCGAATTTATATTAACCTGTGGGCGCCCTTGCGGCGCTCACTAAAAAACGATATGAACAAATACGATATTATTAAGCTCGCACAAGGATTTTGTAAACCTCAAGCTCAGGTATATCCAACTCTAGCCTACATTATTCATAGGGGTGTCTCGATGAGCATGGCTATGGCTGGACACCGAGGCAATGCGTAGTAATTTCAATCGGGCATGATATCGATGTGAGATTTTTGAGTTTCCGCGTGGTGGTCATGGACTGCATCGCATCCTTTTTTCGAATGAAAAGATGAAAAATCCTCTACCCGGCACACGTAAAGGCGGTCCGATTGCAAACCGGACTTCGTAATTTTATAATTGAAGTGGCGATTATGCCGAAAGTCTCTCCAACGCGAGCGTCATAGCCTCCTTGTGTCTATGATTCTGCGAGAAGCTGAACCGGATAAAGGTCTTCTTCTCGACAATGAACACTGCGCTCAGCATTATCCGTTTCATGAAGCTGTCCATTGTGAAGTCTTCGACTTCGGTCCCGGCAAATGCCGTGGTCTTGATCCGATGCGCCATGACATAGGCCACGGCATATAGAAACAGCCTGAAGGTATTGGCCTTGAATGAATTGCAGGACATTCTGTCGGCGCGGAAATATTTCAGGTCCTTGATCCAAAGTTCCATCGTTCCTCTGCGGCAATATCGCCGATATACGGTTTCTGGCTTGTTGTTGCGGTTGCTTGGGACAATAAAGCGGACATTTACGCCCTTGGAAGTCACCTCAATCTTGGCTATTATCCGCTGACGGTAGTTCCAGGATTTGGACTTGTAGTCGAAGCTGTAATATCTGCGGATCTCCTCGCCGTGCCGTTCATAGTCTCCTTTGGCACGTTGCAGCTGTGCCTCATATTCGGTCTTGCAGGCGAAGGAGCATAGCGGGCTATGTGACTGAGCCAAAAGGCCGAAGATGAGGTGCAGCTGCGATACATAGGTAATTTAAAGGAAGCATGGCGCTATCGAAAGTATCATCATTTACCCAAACCGACCAGGCATATATGCCTGAGGTGGCTTCCAACTGGATGCTGGAAATCAGCATCAATAATAAAATAATATCGGGTGTGCGGTTGCACAATTTCAGCCGCAACGCGGCATTCATGATTTTGCAATTCGTATGTTTTCCCATTGTTTGATATTCCCTTTAGAACAGTTGCAAAATTACAACGGTCACCTCATCCGGGGAATGACTACAACGGGGAATGCATGGACTATTTAAGGTTTTTGGCATAGACTGACGGAGGCACACCGACATGCTTGCTGAAAAGACGGGAAAAACAGGAATAGTCGTCATAGCCAAGAGCGTAGGCAATCCCCTTGGCCGACTGTGAAGTATAACGAAATGTTTCAGAAAGACACCCGAAGGGGATATCTTCTGCATATGTGAGAGTGGAAGAGTGTTGGCCTTTGACATTGATTCGTATTGGAGAGAGTCTAAAAATCAATCAATTATTTCCCAGGTCCCTCCGTTGGTCGGGTACTCTTCATGCAAAGGTAGTATAAATATGAATACTAAAGTATGATTATTATATTTTTCTGTTCATCATTTTACTATTTTCCAGATTCAGCAGATATTCTTTCGCTGCGAGGCCGCCGCCATAGCCGGTGAGAGTGTTATTGCTCCCAATCACACGGTGGCATGGAGCGAAGATGGAAATTGAATTGGTGCCATTGGCATTTGCCAAGGCCCTCACTGCCTTGGGCATCCCGATCTGCCGAGCCATTTCGCCATAGGAAATCGTGGTGCCGTAAGGAATCTCAAGAAGTTTATTCCATACTTTTTTCTGGAAATCTGTACCCGCAAACAATAGGGGAATGTCAAATTCCTGTCTTTGACCCGCGAAATATTCGTCAAGTTCGGAGATAGCCCGATCTATCACCTCAGAGCAACCCTCCACCAATTCGGCATCAAGCAGGCGGCGCAGCCTTTTATCCACAAGGCCTCGGTGCTTCTCCACCTGCCAGTCGCAAAGACACAGGTTGTCTCCAAACGACCCGAGCAAAAGAATCCCACAAGGCGACTCATATTTCCTGGTTATTATTGTGTTAGTCATACTTATGTTCCCATGTTTTAATAGATTCCATATGCGAAGATACTAAAAATCGTTCATCCCATAAAACCCTTATTTTGCGTTTTTTAATAAAAGGAGATTATATTTGTGGGATGGAGTCTAAATGACGGATTTCCAGGCGGTGATGTTGCGGGTCTTGGTGCTGAAGGTGACGCCGAGCTTGATAATCGGGCGCGGGTCGCCGGCAAACTGGCGTGCCGTCGCGCTTCAACTCAATGATGTAGATGTAATTGCGCATACTCAGAATCAGGTCGATGCGGCCCTGCGAAGTGTGCCACTCCGGCCTTGCATCCACTCCAATGAGCACGAACATTATGAAGAGGTTGTTCTCGTAATGGTATCTGTCTCCGCGTGACGCATGGGTAGACAGATACTAATAATTGGGGTATTTCCCACAAAGATAATACATTTACTTTACTTTCGCAAAAACATCCAAATAAGTAGGCGCCCTCTCACAGAAATGATAGCATAGGTATATTCTTTTTGTGAGAAGGAGCCTGACTTAAAGTGGTGAAAAGCAATATTAAAGAACTGCTTCGGACGCAAATTTCTTACGGGCCATTGCCTGTAGGTCTTCAGTTGTGTCGCATTCATCCACAATCTCAACCCCAAGCATTGTCTCGATTATGTCTTCCATGCTTACGATGCCACGCATACAGCCGTATTCATCGGTTATTACTGAAATGTGTTCCTGATCCTTAAGCATCTTCTGCCATATCTCAGACACCTTTGTGTCCTCCCTGAAGGAAAGGATAGGACGCACAATCTCTTTCAACGTCATAGAGAACCTGTCCTGAGTGAGCATTTCAAGTACTTTCGCCCTGCGTACATAGCCTGTGATAAACTCACGATGGGAATCAAACACGGGAATACGAGAGAATGATGATAGAGTCTTGTTGTCGTAAAACTCTCTCATTGTGGTATGCGTTGAAACCGAGGCCACCACCACGAATGGGGTCATGATCTCTTCTGCAGTGACATTTGAAAGTTTGAGGAAATTTTGAATTGCTTTGTTCTCAGAGTCATTAATCACGCCCTCGAATGTGCCCATATTCACCATCGCTGCCACTTCCTCACGGCTTACCGTAAGAGGTTGGATTTTGGGTGATACACAGCGTGTAAGCAATTCGGAAAGCAGTACGAGAGGATATGTGATGATGATTAAGGCCTTGATTATCCCGGCAGATGGCATCGCGAGGCTTCGCCAATATGATGCTCCGATTGTTTTGGGAATAATTTCAGATAAGACAAGTATTAAGAGAGTCAGTATCGCGGAGATTATACCGAAATATGCCTCTCCGAACACCTTTACTGATTCTGATCCCACTCCGGCCGCACCTATGGTATGTGCAACTGTGTTGAGTGTGAGGATAGCTGCAACCGGACGGTCTACGTTTGTCTTGTATTTCATCAGTAAGGACGCGTTTTTTGCACCCTGACTTTCTTTCATTGAAATGAATGAAACCGGAGTAGAGAGTAGCACGGCTTCAAGCACGGAGCACAAAGAGGATACACCAAGAGCCCCGATAAGATATAATAATATTAGTGTCATTGTTTTAAGTATAAGTTACTATTGCCGATGGGTTCTAATGCCCTCGGATTCCAAAGAAGAGAGGAAACTTATACTTTTTTACTCACGGAATACGCAGTGCAAAATCCTGACTGAAAGGTGGGGAAGGATGATTTTGACTTTTGAACTAACATCAATATCCCGACTGCTTCTGGGAATGTTAATCCTATTATCGGAAATATCCTCTGAAATTTCAGCGCGGGACATACCGTTGGCTATGACACAGCATTCTATCGCTGTTTCCGATTCACCTTCATATATTTCCAGACAGTCGGCCTGGACGGGAACAAGAAACAGACTCGCAATTAAGCATGAAATAATTGCAATGGCTCGTGTCATAGCGTGTCTTATAATAGTTATAACATATTTTAACGCCTTTTGTTTTATTGAATCAGACAATTCCTGTAAAATTTGTTAGTCAGCATTTAGATTCTTAAATTTGCAGGATAAATATGACCCGTTGAGAGTATTCTCGAGTGATTTGGTTGAGTCCGAGAAGGAGCGATGCGGGCATCGTGACGGAGCGGAGTCAACCAAGGCGCCGAAAAGACGCCAAAAGATGCGTTCACTCTGAAAAGACCCCCAACTCCGACATTATTACCACCGATGCTTCCCGCTTCTGGGTCATCCCAGCCAGCAAATAATTGTAATAGATTAAATTAGAGGATGAAACTTAGTAAGAAGGCACTTATTGGCTATCCGTCAGGAATTATCACGGGCGTGACATATGGCCTGAATCCACTCTTTGCCATGCCTTTGCTTATGGCAGGGGCGGCAGTGCAGTCGGTATTGTTTTTCCGTTATGGTTTTGCAGTGTTGTTGCTTGGCTGCTATATGCTTATCCGTCGCGGCTCCTTCAAAGTGAATCTTCGGCAGACCGGTGTCTTACTGATTTTAGGACTGCTATACACTTCGAGCAGCCTGTTCCTGTTTGAATCCTATCATTATATAGCCTCCGGCATGGCCACGACCCTCGTGTTTCTATACCCCGTGCTGGTGGCTATCATAATGGTCTTTATGGGCAAGATTCCCTCCTGGCCGGTATGGCTGTCGATTGCCGCGACATTTGGCGGAGTGGTGATTATGACCTGTGGCGACGATAGCGGCGCCATCAATCCCGTAGGCATATGGTTCTCAATCTGTTCGGCTCTCGTATATGCCTTGTTCATCGTGATAATCAACCGCAGCAAAGTGATTGCCGGCATCTCCAACACTTTGCTTACATTTTATACGCTTTTGGTGGGAGCATTTGTGTTCCTGGGCATAGCGGCCTTCTCCGACATACCGCTGACAGCCCATTTGGGGAATGCGCAGGCATTGCTTAATCTCACCGGTCTGGCCGTATTGCCCACCATAGTGTCTACTGCCACGCTGGCGACAGCCACCCGAAACATCGGAGCCACCAAAGCATCCGTATTGGGCGTCTTCGAACCAATCACTGCCATCCTTGTAGGCACGATAGCCTTCGGCGAACCGCTCACCGCCAACATAGTGATAGGCATATTAATCTCCGTGATAGCCGTCACCTTCATGATCCACGCCACCAAGCGTTGACCGGAACCGCACGAATCTAATTTGCAGTTGTCGGAAAATTTGATTATCTTTGTGCTATAATATTGGTAGTATTATGACTGAAGAATCAAATACTGATAACCTATTGGCTTTATTGGATGGGTTCACGCTCGACAATTCGGAGGATATCTCGCGTCAGATTGCGGACAATTTTCGCAGACGGCGTGTGGAGAAGAATATCACCCGGAAGAGTATAGCTGAATTGTCGGGCGTGCCATTGTCGTCCGTGGCGCGTTTCGAGCAGAAGGGTCTGATTTCCTTCGACTCGCTGATCCGTTTGGCTATGGCATTGGGATATGTGGCGGAGATAAAGAAACTGTTCAGCGCCCCCAAATTCGACACGATGGCCGAACTCGACCTCATCCGCAGCAAGACCGGCGACAAGCGAGCCTACCCCAAACACAAGAAATCATGAAGAAGACAGAAAAACTGACCGTTAAATTCCGTGACAAAATTGTCGGAACGTTATCGCATACTCCGGAAAATCGTTTGAATGTGTTCGAATACGACAGACATTGGCTTGCGGAGGGATTCAGCGTCTCGCCGCTGGAATTACCGTTAAAGCCGGGCGCGTTTATTGCCAAACCGCAGCCGTTTCAAGGCAATTTCGGAGTGTTCGAGGACAGTCTTCCCGATGGTTATGGCCGTTATCTTCTCCATAAGGCTCTGTTGCGCAAAGGTGTCAATGATTCCGATTTGTCATCGTTAGACAGGTTGGCAATTGTAGGTGCAGATGGTATGGGTGCGCTCACATATTCGCCGGCCATAGAAATCGAGCGAGATGAGGCAATTACGGATTTTGATAGGTTGCAGTCAATGGCTCTTGAAGTGCTAAAAGAGAAGCAGGATAGTGATGCAGGACTATTGCTATATAATAGCGGAAATAGCGGCGGCGCCCGCCCCAAGGCTGTTTTTTCGGACGCCGATGGTCATTGGATTGTTAAATTTCGCCACACCTATGATCCGGCTGATATTGGCATTCAGGAATATGAATATAATGAGTCGGCAAGAAAATCCGGAATTGCAGTGCCAGACTTCAAATTGATCAGTGGCCGGTATTTTGCAACCCGCAGATTCGATATCGACAGCGAAGGCAACCGACTTCATATGTCAACGGCCGGAGGATTGCTGTGCCTGTCGCTCCGAGAGCCCTTTATGGATTATTCCAATCTTCTCGCGCTCACGGGATATATCACGCAAAGCAGTGAAGATGTGGAGCAGATGTATCGGCGTATGCTATTTAATTATCTCACGGATAATAAGGATGACCATTGCAAGAATTTCAGTTTTTATGTAATAAGGGATACCGGAAGTGGTGAATGGCAATGGCGGCTTGCGCCGGCATACGACCTTACGCTCTGCACTGAGGGATATAATGGCGAGCACGCCACATCGGTAAATGGCACAGGAACCCCCCGTATGTCAGACTTCATGGCAGTTGGCACAAAAATAAAAATACCCGAAAAGCGCTGCAGTGAAATCATTGAAGAAGTCCGCGCCGGCGCCAGTCATCTCACCCGCTATGAAATTGAATGAAAATCATAACTCTGTCCTCTGACCTCTGACTTCATCACTCTGACCTCTGACTTATTTTCCGTCCGTCGATGTTTGGAAGGAATACAGTCACTATGCCGAGCAAGGGGAGAAGCGTGCTGACCTGAAAGATAAACTCAATGCTTGTCTTGTCGGCGAGCCAACCGAAAAATGCGGAACCGATGCCCCCGAGTCCGAAGTTAAGCCCGAAAAAGAGTCCCGCCATCATCCCTACCTTGTCAGGCTTCAATTCTGTGGCATACACCAGTATCGCCGAGAACGCCGATGAAATCACAAGTCCTATCACTATGGCGAGGATTATCGTGAGCGTGAAGTTCACATACGGCAGAATCAGCGTGAATGGCGCCGCTCCTAAAATCGATCCCCATATCACATATTTGCGCCCATACCGGTCGCCGATGCTGCCTCCCAAAATCGTGCCCACAGCCACAGCAGCCATGAAGGCAAAGAGACACAACTGCGACACTTTAATGTCCACGCCAAACTTATCGATGAGAAAGAATGTGAAATAGCTCGTCATGCTCGCCATAAAGAAATATTTAGAGAATGTGAGCACGCATAGAATCACAACAGCCCAGGTTATCCTGCTGTGCGACAATCCCTTGATAGCAGGACTCACGGCAATAGGTCTGGATTTCACACCCTGCAGCACGCTCTTGTACCATTTCCCCACAGGCAGCAGAGTGGCGCCGGCCAATAAGGCAGCGATGGCAAACCAGATAATCGATTGCTGTCCATAAGGGATGATGATAATTGCGGCAAGCAGCGGACCGATGGCGCTTCCTCCGTTGCCCCCCACCTGAAAGATGGACTGCGCAAGCCCTCGGTTGTGGCCGCCGGCCAACTGTGCGATACGCGACGCCTCAGGATGGAATATCGACGACCCCATTCCTATCACTCCCACTGAAATCATGATGTAGGCAAACTGATTGGCAAAGGAGAGTAGGACGATGCCAATCAGCGTAAACACCATTCCCGCCGAAAGTGCGTAGGGCATAGGATGTCGGTCGGCCACACGCCCCACAAGCGGTTGCAGCAGCGACGACGTAATCTGAAACACGAATGTGATCATGCCAATCTGTGCGAATGTCAACCCGTAATTGTCCTTGAGGATAGGATAGATTGAGGGTATGATTGACTGCATCATATCGTTCAGCAGATGAGCGAAACTGATGGCAAACAAAATGGAGAAGAGAGTCTTGTCTTTATCGTTAGCCGCGTTCTGAGTCATAGTGATTTGTAGCCTTGGAATTGCAAAGTTAGCAATTATTTCTCAGATAAGAGCCTAATGGGGTCACGGCGAATGGCAAGCTGAGGATTGAAGCACTTGTGATACCATAAGCCGAGGGCCTGCGGTCAGAAAGGCGAAGCCCGCAAATTTTTTTGTGGAATGGGGTTTAGTAGATGACAAAAAATTGAAATTATGCTGTTAAACATCTAAGTTTCAGTCGATTATATTTGTAAAAGTCCCTGAAAATTAGTAATTTAAAGGAAAAGTTTCGCGGCTTTTTCTCATGAAAACTACTAATTCCAAGGACTTGGTCAAAGTTAACCAAATCCTCCCGATTATGCAAGAACATTTTGGACAAAGTGTGAATCTGGCCCGCATAAAGTTTATGGCGTTGCTCCTCCACGCGCTGTGTGTGGTGCAGACAGTCAGCCTTCATAAACTGGCTGGCGCGATGCCAACAGACGTGGACAGGGACTCCA
>OGNF01002617.1_pt1 | contig 13346 bp, 10 predicted proteins | sample 1573321 | NCBI WGS metagenome assembly OGNF01 (sample SAMEA2581911, study PRJEB24529) | metagenome | biome: Human gut stool | place: China | collected 2011
TGCGATGCAGCAGACATCTTAAAGGGCACTTCCATTGGAGCGGACGAGTTTACGCTGAGTGTTTACCCGGCTTCCACTCCGATTTATATGGAACTGGTTAAGAACGGTGCCGTTGCCAATCTGTTAGAGACAGGTGCCATTGTCAAGACTGCATTCTGCGGACCGTGCTTTGGTGCCGGAGATACACCTGCAAATAATGCATTTTCTATCCGTCATTCTACACGTAACTTCCCGAATCGTGAGGGATCTAAGGTACAGAACGGACAGGTTGCTTCCGTAGCACTGATGGATGCGCGTTCTATCGCTGCAACCGCTGCAAATAAGGGATTCCTTACCGCAGCTACCGATATTGATGTAAACTACAGCAAGCCGAAATACTTCTTTGATAAGACCATTTATGAAAACCGTGTATTTGACAGCAAGGGTGTGGCAGATCCGGACGTAGAGATCCAGTTTGGACCAAATATCAAGGACTGGCCGGCTATGAGCCCGCTTCCGGAGAATCTTGTGCTGAAAGTTGTTTCCGAGATTCACGATCCGGTGACCACAACGGACGAGCTGATTCCTTCCGGAGAGACATCCTCTTTCCGTTCCAACCCACTGGGACTGGCAGAGTTTGCACTTTCCAGAAAGGATCCGGAATATGTTGGACGTGCCAAGGAAGTACAGAAGGCACAGAAGGCTGTCGAGGCAGATACCTGTCCGGGGGATGCACTTCCGGAGATTCATCCGGTTATGGATACCATCCGTGCAACGTTCTCCGATGTCAACCGCTCAAACGTTGGTTTTGGAAGTACGATTTTTGCAGTAAAACCGGGAGACGGTTCTGCCTGCTCGCGGGCAGAACCGTCACCCGGTTTTACTGCAAAAATCGTACTTCCTACACCAAGATTGCCTTCGCCTGCATCCGGGAAAGTTTTCCGTACGGTATCCATCACCGGTTTTAATTCCGGAAGTGCCTCTAACGGACAGTTGCCTTCTTCAATGGCTTTCTGTGCTTTCTGTACTTCTTTTGCTTTTCCAACATAAGCAGGGTCTTTTCTGGATAATGTAAACTCTGCTAATCCAAGTGGGTTCGAACGGTAGGATGAAGTCTCTCCGGATGGGATCAACTCGTCAGTTGTCGTAACCGGATCATGGATCTCTGAAACAACCTTTAATACCATATGCTCCGGTAATGCACTCATTGCCGGCCAGTCTTTGATATTTGGTCCAAACTGGATCTCCACACTTGGATCAGCCACTCCCTTGCTGTCAAAGACGCGATTCTCGTATATCCTGCTGTCGAAGAAGTATTTCGGTTTTGTATAATTTACATCCAGATCGGTAGCTGCGGTCAAATATCCCTTATTTGCTGCAGTTGCTGCAATGGATCTTGCATCCATAAGCGCAACAGATGCAACCTGTCCCTTCTGGACCTTGGAACCTTCGCGGTTCGGGAAGTTTCTTGTGGAGTGACGGATAGAGAATGCGTTATTTGCAGGAGTATCTCCGGCACCAAAGCAAGGACCGCAGAACGCTGTTTTGACGATCGCTCCTGTCTCCATGAGGCTTGCCACTGCACCATTTTTTACAAGTTCCATGTAAATCGGGGTACTTGCCGGATATACGCTCAATGTAAACTCATCCGGTCCGATGCTTGCACCTTTTAAAATGTCTGCGGCATCACAGATATTTTCAAATCCACCGCCGGCACAGCCCGCAATAATTCCCTGATCTACATAAAGCTTTCCGTTTCTTACTTTGCTCTTTAAATCTAATTTTACAGCTCCGTCAAAGCTGACTTCTGCACGTTTCTCGCAGTCGTCCAGAATATCCATCAGATTTGCATTCAGCTCTTCGATGGTATAAGTGTTGCTTGGATGGAATGGCATTGCGATCATTGGTTTGATCTGACCGAGGTCAATCTTGATCATTCCATCATAGTAAGCCACATCCCCCGGATTCAGCTCTTTGTATGCCTGCGGTCTTCCATGGATCGCATAGAAATCCTGTACCTTTTCATCGGTTCTCCAGATAGAGGAAAGGCAGGTCGTCTCGGTCGTCATAACGTCCACGCCGATACGGAAATCAACGCTTAAGTTCGACACACCCGGTCCCACAAATTCCATGACTTTATTCTTCACATAACCTTTATCAAACACTTCACCGATAATGGCAAGGGCAACGTCCTGAGGTCCAACCCCTTTCTGTGGTGTTCCGGTCAGGTAAACACCTACAACGCCCGGCATATCAATATCGTATGTTTTGTTCAGTAACTGTTTTACAAGCTCCGGTCCGCCTTCGCCGACTGCCATGGTTCCCAATGCACCGTAGCGGGTATGGGAATCAGATCCTAAGATCATGGCTCCGCTCTCTGCTAACATCTCTCTTGCAAACTGATGGATCACTGCCTGATGCGGTGGAACATAAACTCCACCGTATTTTTTTGCACAGGTAAGTCCAAACATGTGGTCATCTTCGTTGATCGTACCACCGACTGCACATAAACTGTTATGGCAGTTTGTCAGGACGTATGGCATTGGAAAACGCTCTAAGCCAGATGCTCTTGCGGTCTGAATGATTCCTACAAATGTAATATCATGTGAGGTAAGCTTGTCAAATCTAACCTGAAGCTTGTCCATGTTTCCTGAAGTATTATGTTTTTTCAAAATACCATAAGCGATGGTATTTTCGGCAGCCTGCTCTTTCGTGACAGCTTTTCCCGTCTTCTGCTGTACCTCTGTCGCGTCCGTCATAATTTCTTTTCCGTTTACAAGGTAAACGCCACTATCATATAATTTCATACGTTCCTCCATCCCAATCTCCGGCGAAGCTTTCTAACTCAACTCGTCTTTCGCGCTTTTATATGAATTATAAAGATACTCCCTGTAAAAATCAAGACTTTCATACACTAAATTAATAAATCAATTGTTTTATGCATTTAAAAAAGAACTCCGGGAATCCCCAAAGTTCTTTCTCTTCTAAATGATTGTTTTCAATCCGGCGAGTGTATCAAATTTTGCATACAGAAGTTTTGCTGTCTCCTCGTCCGGTTCTGCGAGATCCGGCACCATCACAACAGAAAGCCCTGCGCGGTATGCAGATAAGATTCCATTTGGCGAATCTTCCACCGCAATGCAATCCTTTGGTTTCTCCCCAATCTGCTCACATGCATAAAGGTACACGTCAGGCTCCGGTTTTCCGTTCTCTACGGTTGTGGCGCTCACAAGCTGATCAAATTTATCGTAGATACCAATCTGTGTGAGATACTGTTTTGTACGTTCCGGATCCGTTGCTGTTGCAACGGCAGTCTTGATGTTCTTTGAGCGGAGATAATCCAGGATTTCATCCACATCCGGCTTTTTCTCAATCCCATTTTTCTCAATATGTTCTTTCATGAGCTGTTTGCGTCTCGCCCGGATCGCTTCATAATCAAATTCCGGTCCAAATATCTTTTGCAGATAAGGTCCTGTATACTTTGTTGCAAGGCTGCGGATTGCAAGTCCATGCTCTCTGGTAAAATGAAATCCCGCCTCTTTTGCCGCCTGCTGCCAGTATATATTCAACCATTTTTCTGTGTCAATTAGCACGCCATCCATGTCAAAAATAACTGCTTTTATCATTCTTTCTCTGTTCTCTCCTCTGGTTCTAATTCTTCAATCTCGTAATCATCTTCGCTTGCCGGCTCTTCCATTTTCGGATTACTGCTGTTCTCGTCTACATATTGTGGGAATGTAATAGATGCCTTAAACAGATCACCATCCACCTTAATGTCAAACACTCCACCCATTAAAACCGTAAGGCTCTTTGCGATGGAAAGTCCCAGACCACTTCCCTCGGTCGTTCTCGACGAATCCCCGCGGATAAAACGTTCCGTCAGATCTCCGGCATTGCTGTTCTCCCTTGCAAGGGAATGTTCTGATACATTCTTAATGGAAAAGACAACCTTTTCTTCCACATATGCAATATCCACATACACCCTTGTTTTTTCCAGTGCATACTTTGCAACATTATTATAAAGATTTTCGATCACGCGGTAAAGCTGTCTGCCATCTGCGCGGATGAGCACGGCTGTTTTTGGAAGTTTTGTTACAATCGTAAGCTCCTTCTGCTCAAACTTTTCATTAAACTCTCCACTCGTCTGATAGACAAGTTCTACAAGATCAATGACCTGCATGTCAAGTTTCACATTACCGGAACTGATCTTAGATGCCTCCACAAGATCCGCTGTAAGCTGCTTTAACCGCTGCGATTTTTCATCCAGAATCTTAATATATCCCTGCACACGCTCATTATCAATTTTTTCCAGCTTCATCAGGTTTACATAATTAATAATTGATGTCAGTGGTGTTTTGATATCATGAGATACATTTGTGATAAGATCTGCCTTCATGCGTTCATTTTTGGTGCTGTCATCCACTGCATGTAAAAGACCTTCTCCAATGTTATTGATCGCCTCCGCAAGACTTTTCTCCTCGCCGTGCAGCTGTTCAATGTCAATTTTCCCGGAAAGCGCTCCGTCCCTGATTTTCTCCACACCCAGCCGGATCTGATATTGCTCCACTGCCTTTCGCAGAATCATGTAACACTCTCCCGCTGAAAATAAGAGCAGCAGCACCAGTGCAGTCATGCTCCGATAGTAAAATGCACCGACCGCCAATATGAAGCAGACAGCCATGTGTCCTGCAAAAAGCAGCAGCACACGCACCGTTGTTTTCTGTCTGGCAAATACTTTGCGGATACCTCTTTCGAGCCAGCACGCAACGCTTGTCTCCCAGAGCATCTCCGCTTTCATTCTGCGCACCATGCTCAGATAAAAGATCAGGAATAAACCGTCGATCACAAGACTCACGGTTCCTGATGCTACAATGATCCCATAAACAGCCCATTCCTCACTGTTTACTTTTGTAATGAGGATCACAAGCTCCACCATCATAAAAATAAAAGCCGCCACCAGAATCTCTGTCTTGATCTTATCGATCGGATTCAGATGGATTTTCTCCTCACCTGTGCGGCGTCCGGTTGCCAAAGTCAGATACACCAGTGAAATGATCCATCCCATCAGACTGACCAGGCCACTGAAAGTACAGACCTTGATCCATGGATGAAGCTGTTCGTACTCCCGGGATGCCTCATAAATATCATCTTCTGCAGACAGTTCCGTATCGATCCCGATGATCAGTGTCATATCATCTGCAGGCCAGAGCATCTGATTTCCGCCGCCAAAGAAGTAGTCTGCCATACCGTTAATGTCAGTGCCAAATTCTTTGTCCACAAGATCATAGATCAGGTAATTTCCCATGGTCTTCGCCTCCATCAGCACAGCTTCCACGTCAAACTCCTGTCCTTCCTTCGTGTCCGGCTGATTTGTGTACCACGCCTCACCAATCCTGTACCAATAGCAGAAATTACTCTCACCGCTCTTAAACTCATTGGTGTATTGCAGATAACGCCTGTTCTCCTCTGAAGTGCGGCTTTCACCTTTGATCAGCAGGCGCAGGTAATCGCTCAGGTCATCACATTTTTTTTCAATACATTTTGTGTAATACCCGGAATCCAGAAACTGTTCTGTCCCAACGTCTGACAACTCAAAAATATTTTTACTAAGCATGGATGCCAGCAAAAATACTGCTATCGTTAAAACCACTGTAAAAAACAGATGCAGAATCAGGCCTGTCAGTTTTGTTCCGTAGGAATAAGGATGGCTCTCCATAATCGCTCCTTAACTCTTAACTCTTAATTCTTATCAATTTTGTAACCAACACCCCATACAACTTTCAGATAACGGGGTTCTTTTGGATTAATCTCTATCTTCTCGCGGATATGGCGGATGTGTACTGCCACTGTATTATCCGCTCCGATCGCATCCTCATTCCAGATGCTCTCATAAATCTGGTTGATGGAAAATACTTTTCCCTGATTCTTCACCAACAGCAAAAGAATGTTATACTCGATCGGGGTAAGCTTCACTACTTCGCCATCCACCGTTACTTCCTTCAGATCGTCATTGATGCTCAAACCTCCAACTGTATAAATACTGTCACCGGATTCTGCTGCATTTCCAAGCTGTGTATAACGGCGGAGCTGGGATTTTACCCTTGCCACCAGTTCCAGCGGATTGAACGGTTTCTCCACATAATCGTCCGCCCCGATATTCAGTCCTAAGATCTTGTCTGAATCCTCTGTTTTTGCTGACAAAATAATGATCGGAATACTGCTGTTCTCACGGATTTTCAGGGTTGCACGGATTCCGTCCAGCTTCGGCATCATGACATCCATGATCAGAAGATGTACTTCATTATTCTTCAATATTTCAAGCGCTTCTTCACCATCATATGCCTTTAGCACATGAAAGCCTTCCTGCTGTAAATAGATCTCGATTGCTTCCACAATTTCTTTATCATCATCACACACTAAAATGGTCTGCATGTTCTATCCTCCCAATATTTTTCTTTCAACAGCCTGTCTCCCGCTTTACGGACAAACCTGTCCATTGCTGCAAACATGAATAAAATAAAACTGTCCGGCGTTTATCAGCCTGAACAGTTTTATTTTAGCAGTTAAAAAAGTATTTTAATAGTAGAGAAATCTTAATTGTGTCTTAATTTCTGTTTTTCTAGCAGATCTCTGCTCCGCTTGGCATCTTTTTCTCCGGAACCATCAATGCAAGTTCCCCGTTCTCATCCTCTGCGCAGAGTAACATACCCTCTGAGACTACACCTGCAAGTTTTGCCGGTTTTAAGTTCACTAATACCATGACTTTTTTGCCAACCATCTCTTCCGGTGTGTAATGCTTGCGGATACCGGAAACGATCTGTTTTACCTGACTTCCGATCTTCACCTGTGAGCAGAGTAATTTCTTTGATTTTGGAACTGCTTCGCAGGCAATGATCTCTCCTACCTGAAACTGCATCTTCATAAAATCATCATACTCAATTTCTGCTTTCGGTTCAATGTCAATTACGGATTCTTCCGCTTCTTCTGCTGTTTCCGTTTCTCCGGCAAGTTTCTTCTGTTCTGCCTCAAACTCTGCTTTCTGGGCTGCTTTGATCTCCTCCACTTTCGGCATAACCTCTTTTGCATCCAGACGTGCAAATAAGATTTCCGGTGTATCTGTCACTCTGCTTCCACTCTCATAAAGTCCGAATTTGTCCAGATCGTCATAATCGCGCAATGTAGTATTCAGCTGGTTTACGATCTTCTCTGCTGTCTCCGGCAGGAAGCTGTGCAGTAATCCTGCTCCGATCGTGATGGACTCTGTCAGATTATATAATACCTCTGCAAGACGGTCATGGTCTGCCTCATCTTTTGCAAGCACCCATGGAGTCGTCTCGTCGATGTATTTGTTGCAGCGGCGGAACAGGTCAAATACAGCGGTGATCGCATCTGCCACACGGAGTTTGTCCATTTTCTCCTGTACTTTATCTCTGGTTCCGGTAACGACAGCCTTTAAATCCTCATCGACTTCTGCAGTCACGCCTGTTTTTCTCACAACACCATCAAAATATTTGTTGCTCATGGAGATGGTTCTGTTTACCAGATTTCCTAAAATGTTGGCAAGATCAGAGTTGAATCTCTCAATTACTAATTCCCATGTGATGACACCGTCATTTTCAAATGGCATCTCATGAAGTACGAAGTAACGGGTTGCGTCTACGCCGAACAGTCTTACCATATCGTCTGCATAGATCACGTTTCCTTTGGATTTGCTCATCTTATCGCCGCCCTGTAAAAGCCATGGATGGCCAAACACCTGTTTTGGCAATGGCAGATCCAATGCCATTAAGAAGATCGGCCAGTAAATCGTATGGAAACGGACGATATCCTTTCCAATTAAGTGTAAATCTGCAGGCCAGTTTTTCTGAAACAACTCAGAAGAACCATCCGGGTCATAACCAATTTTTGTAATGTAGTTGGTCAGTGCGTCAAGCCATACATAAACAACATGTTTCGGATCAAAATCTACCGGGATTCCCCAACTGAAGGATGTTCTGGATACACATAAATCCTGCAAGCCCGGAAGTAAGAAGTTGTTCATCATCTCGTTCTTACGGGATACCGGCTGGATAAACTCCGGATGTGTGTTAATGTAATCGATCAGACGGTCTGCGTATTTGCTCATTTTGAAGAAATAAGCTTCCTCTTTTGCCGGTTTTACTTCACGTCCACAGTCCGGGCATTTGCCGTCTACAAGCTGAGACTCCGTCCAGAAAGATTCACATGGTGTACAGTAAAGTCCCTCGTAAGCTCCCTTATAGATATCTCCCTGATCGTATAATTTTTTAAAGATTTTCTTTACGCATTTTTCATGGTCTGCATCTGTAGTGCGGACAAAGTTATCATAGGATGTGTTCATCAGATCCCAGATTGCTTTTACTTCTCCTGCAACGTTATCTACATATTCCTTCGGAGTGATTCCTGCTGCTTCCGCTTTTTCCTGAATCTTCTGACCATGCTCATCCGTTCCTGTCTGGAAGTATACGTCATAGCCTTCTGCTCTCTTGTATCTTGCGATCGCATCTGCAAGTACGATCTCATAAGTGTTTCCAATATGCGGTTTGCCGGATGTGTAGGCAATCGCTGTTGTCATATAATACTTTCCCTTATTGCTCATTCTCTCTACCTCTTTCCTTAAAATAAAAATCCCATCCTCTAATCTCTTAGAAGACGGGTTGTTTCCGTGTTACCACTTCAGTTCATCTGTACCTCACAGTACAGACCTCAATATGTCTTTGACCATACTCTGTCCGCCGGCGCACTCTCTGCCAGTCCATTTTCTGTCTCTGTCAAAAACATCTCCGCTATAACAGGCGGTCCCGTCAGAACTTATCGCACACATAATGCTCCTGCATCCGTTCAGTCCTGCCACTCCAAAGCCATGTTCCATGAAGCTTTCCTCATTCCCTCGCACCATGATATCCTGCGGATCTGATATTACTGAATTAAAATCAGATGCCCTGCTATATCCCGGGAACCTCTCTGCTAAGACCATCTGCACAGATGATCTGTTGAGTTCCATTTCATGTACTCTCTTTTTCATTGTGTTTTATTGTGTCGTAATCAATAAATAATTGAATATTCGTGAGACATCATTCATGTTTTTCCTTTTGACATGCCTGACGCCTATCACATAAAATAGCACGGAAACGCTGAAAAGTCAATGAATACATTGGTTTTTCGGTGTTTCCGTGCTATTGCATTTAATTTTACATTTTCTGCGCATCGTTTCTCTGTAAATGAATGATATGGATTTATTTATTCATCAAATTTCTCATCATCAACAACTTCACCTGTAAAATGCTCCGGCTCTGCCATCTTGGTTCCACAACTGCTGCAGAAAGATGCTCCCTGTGGCATTCTTGCTCCACAGTTTGGACATTCTGCTGCGCCCTGAAGATTTAAGATCTCCGTTTTCATGCGCTCGATCTCTGCCAATGCCTCTTTGATCACTTTGAACTGTTCATTTTCGGCATTTTCCTCATCATCTCTGTGTGCATCAAAATAAGTACGTCCCAGTTCTGCATACTGTTTTTCTACATAATCCTCTTTGGACTTTACGTCTAATTTTAACTTGGCAACACCGGATACTTCCTTCGCTTTCTGGGATACATCTTTTCCTGCTGATACCAATGACTCTTTCATCTCATCAAAAAATGACATAATGACTACCTCCATCCGTATATAATATCTTTCCATTTCGTGCTTTGTATTATACGCTTTTTCCACGGTGTACACAATATGGGGACGACATAATGCCTGAATTGTATTCGCCTGTTTTCACTCATGAATTATCGATCACATATCTCTCGAAAAGCGGCAGTGTAAAAAATACATACCCTCTGGTCTCGCCGGAAACGATTCCTTTTTTTATCAGTCTTTTCCGGTAGGGATTAAACTCGTTTGTCTCCATGCCAAGATGTTCCCGGATCTCTTTGATTTTTCCGCTTTCCGTCTCGGCAATTCCCCTTGCCACAATGCGATCCTTCTGCGATAACTCTGACCATATTTTATCGTATACAAACTCACTCAAATACTGTTCATACTCATCTATTACTACCTCATAATGACCACTGTGATTCCATGTCAGATAACCGAGTACCTGAAATGCAAATGGATACCCTTTTGTGAGTTCCGCCATCTTTTCTGCCGTATCACGGTCTGTGCCAAAAATATTCTTATATTTATTGATGATCGCCAGCTGATTCAATGGCTTTAACTGGATCTTAGGTGCCCGGTATAAAAAGGTAAGGTTTTTCTCATTTTGCAATTCATCGATATTCTCATATAACCCTGTTGCCAACAAAAATACTGGCAGATCCTGCCGCACAAAGATCTGGAAGGATCCCGCAAAAACTTTCATAAAATCGTTGTTTGTGACCTCGTCAATGGTAACAAGCAGTCTCTTCCCACTCTTTTTCATTTTCTCTAAGATTGTAATAATCGCAGTCTCCGCATCTGTGATCGCCGGTACTCCTTCGATTGCTACCCCAAAACCAAAAAAAGAAAGATCAATCTTTGCCGATTTTATAATTGCTGCACAGACTTTATTGCTATTTAATTTTGCCAGCATTGCCTGTAACAAATCCGTAGAAGGATTGAGTTCTATTACTACCCAGTTTTCTTTCTCCCGTAATCTTCTGGCGATCTCGGTCATCATCACGGTTTTCCCTGAACCACGTACCCCTGTGATAATAAACATCTGCTGATTGACAGACTCTGCTGTAAATGCATCCACGATCTCATTTGTCTGCACCGGTCGTTCCACCGGTTCGAGCGGACTTTTTCCGAATGTAAGCGTAAATGGATTCTGCATATATGCCCCTTTAGTTTTACTGTTCTTTACTCTTGTTTACTGTCCTTGTATTGTTTTACTGTTCTTTACTGTCTTTTACTGTTTTGCAATAATTTTACTGTTCTTTACTGTTTGTGTCAAGACGTTTTATTTCTTTTACCGCATGCAGATATACACCATATAAACCGCATACATAAGAAGCATGATAATACCTTCTGTGCGGTTGATTTTTCTGGATGTCCAGGCGAATCCCCATACAACCACACTCATGATGATCAGGATGATAATATCAATGATATTCTCCATGAGGAATGCGATCGGGCTGATCGCAGCTGCAACACCAAGGATCAGTAAAATATTAAAAATGTTGGAACCGATCACGTTACCGAGTGCCATATCCACTTCGTCTTTTCTTGCAGCTACAATAGAAGTCACTAACTCCGGAAGGCTGGTTCCAAGTGCCACGATTGTAAGACCGATCAGTGTCTGGCTTAAGCCGAATCCTGCTGCGATCGCAGATGCGCCATCGACTACAAAGTCACCGCCGAACTTTATTGCGATCATTCCACCAATAATAAAAACCATGCATTTCCACATCGGAAGGATTTTGATCTCTTCCTCGGCAAGTGCCTCCTCTTCTGCTTCCAGTTTATCACCGGATGTCCTTGCTTTTTTCGCAGACTGTATCATCCAGAACAGGTATACGGCAAAAATCACAAGCAGGATCACACCATCTACGCGGCCTAACGACATTCCAAGATATCCCATAACTACAAGCAGACCGGCACAGAGAATCGAAAACGGAAACTCTTTCATTAATGTATTCTTTTCAATGGCAAGTGGTGCAAACAGTGCACAGGCACCGCAGACTACCATCAGATTAAAAATATTGGATCCTGCCACATTGCTGACTGCGAGTGTATTGTTCCCTGCCATGGCTGCGGTAACACTGACCGCAAGCTCCGGTAAGCTTGTTCCCATTGCCACGATCGTCATACCGATGATCAAAGATGGGACTTTAAACTTTTTCGCCACGGAGGAACTGCCCTCTACGAAATAATCTGCTCCTTTGATAAGCAATACAAATCCGATTACTAAAATAACTGCTGACTTTAAAATCTCCATGTTTCTCTCCTCTTTTCTTTATAATTATTAGATATTTGCGAAACTCAATTTTACGTTATGAATATTACGAAAAGTTAACAAGATCAACGAAAACACGCTTCCGCTACGTGTCACTCGCAATGGTACTAAAATTCTTTTTTTCATTGTATATGATCACTCTTGAGTCAATATTGTAAACAGTTCGAAATAATTTTCAAATGTTTTTTTGCAGCATAGCGGATCGTCTATTATGATTCCGTCAGTCCGTAAACCAAGCAGTGAAAATGCCATTGCCATGCGGTGATCTTCATATGTTTTTATCACAGTTGCATGCGGCACTCCCGGATAAATGGTCAAAGCGTCTTCTTCTTCCTCGCACCGGATGCCGGCACGCCGCAGTTCTGTCACGATCGCATGGATCCTGTCAGATTCCTGAAGTCTGATGTGGCCAATGTGCGAAATGTGCACCGGTGCATCTGCGTATGGCGCCATCGCCGCAAGCGTCATCGTCTGGTCAGAAAAATCGTTCATATCAATATCGATTCCATGGATATTTCCATGTTCCGGACCTTCCACACAGATCCCTTTTGCGGTATCTGTCACTTTACAGCCGAGCTGCTCCAACACATTTAAGAATTTTTTATCTCCCTGCGTGTTGTCCATATGCACATTTTTGACTATAGCTTTTCCTCCGGTGATCGCTGCCGCACCATAAAAATAGCATGCCGCCGACATATCCGGTTCTACGACATAAGTAGTTTTATGATAAGCCGCCCCCGGCATCACCTCATAATTTTTTCCATCAAACTGTGTCTGCACACCCCAGTTTTCCATCATATTGCGTGTGATCCGGATATAAGAACCATCTGTCTTCTCACTTGTGATCTGAATATGCATCCCCTGCGGAAGCATCGGAGAAATCAAAAGCATGGCACTTAAAAACTGTGTACTCCTGCTGATGTCAAGCCGGACTGTAAGCTTCTGGTCTTTTCTCTGCCCATTAATTTTCACAGGAAGAAAACCTTCCTGTTCCAGATATGTAATCTCTGCACCCGTCTGCTCCAATAAGACAAACAGATCTTTCATCGGTCTTTTTTTCATCTGCCCGGATGCCTGGATCACATAACTGCCATCTGACATTCCAAGCATTGCTGTCAGAAATCTGGCGGCTGTTCCTGCACTTCCAACATCAATCTCTGCTTCTTTTTTCGGAATTGTTCCGCCTTCTCCTTTTACCGTCACACGCCTTTTTTCCTCTTCCACGAGAACATCAAAGCCCAACGCAGTCAGTGAGCTGATAAAATGTCTGGAATCATCTGAAAAAAGCACGCCGTCTAATGTCACTGTCCCATCCGAGAGTGCTGCCATTAAAAGCGCCCGGTTTGTCATGCTCTTAGACCCCGGCACTGTCACGCACCAGTCGATCGGTTTTTCTATTTTTCTCACAGGGTATTGTTCCATTCTTGGA
>OGNF01002619.1_pt1 | contig 13340 bp, 9 predicted proteins | sample 1573321 | NCBI WGS metagenome assembly OGNF01 (sample SAMEA2581911, study PRJEB24529) | metagenome | biome: Human gut stool | place: China | collected 2011
CTATGAAACCTTTCCGGCAACTTGGCACACTCTTTGCTTTTCTGTTTGCGACAATTTTAAAGATTGAACATGAAAAAGAATATTTTACTTGCAGTTTGTTTTTTGATGCCGTTGGCAACCATGGCGCAGAATGATACTTTGGGACATGAACGCAATATTACGCTGTCGGAGGCCATTGTACTGGCCCGTACGCAGTCTGTGGATGCTGCTGTGGCATTGAATGAATTGAAAACCGCGTATTGGGAATACCGTACATTCCGTGCGGACTTGTTGCCGGAAGTGAATTTCACCGGTACACTACCCAACTATAACAAGTCCTACAGTACCTACCAGAATTCCGACGGCTCCTATAGCTTTGTTCGCAACAATACACTGGGGCTGTCCGGACAGCTTTCGGTAGACCAGAACATTTGGTTTACGGGGGGTAAGCTGTCACTGACTTCTTCGCTGGATTATCTCAAACAACTGGGTTCCGGAGGAGCGAAGCAGTTCATGTCAGTCCCCGTGAGTCTGGAGTTGACGCAACCGGTCTTCGGAGTGAATACCTTGAAGTGGAACCGCCGTATAGAGCCCGTACGCTATGCCGAGGCAAAGGCCGAGTTCATTTCAGCTACGGAAGAGGTGACGATGAAAACCATCACTTATTTCTTTGAGTTGCTGCTGGCCAAAGAATCGCTCGCTACCGCCATGCAGAACAAGACGAATGCCGACCGCCTTTATGAAGTGGCCATAGCCAAACGTAAAATGGGACAGATATCCGAGAATGATTTGTTGCAGCTTAAACTGAATTCATTGCAGGGCAAGGCCGACGTGACTGAGGCAGAGAGCAACCTGAATGCAAAAATGTTCCAGCTCCGTTCTTTCCTCGGGGTGTCCGAGCAGGAAAGCCTGAATCCGGTGTTGCCCGCCACTGTTCCCGATATAAAGATGGAGTATGACCGTGTGCTGAACAAGGCACTGGAACGCAACTCCTTTGCACAGAACATTCGCCGCCGCCAGCTCGAAGCTGATTATGAAGTGGCAACGGCACGCGGAAACTTGCGCAGCATCGACCTCTTTGCCAGTGTGGGCTATACGGGGCAGAACCATGAATTCTCTTCAGCCTACCGGGACTTGCTTGATAATCAGATTGTGCAGGTAGGCGTCAAGATTCCTATCCTTGACTGGGGCAAGCGCCGCGGCAAGGTAAGGGTGGCAAAGAGCAACCGTGAAGTGGTCTTGTCCAGAATCCGTCAGGAACAGATGGACTTTAACCAGGACATCTTTTTGCTGGTGGCTAACTTCAACAACCAGGCGCAACAGCTGGACATAGCCGAAGAGGCGGATGTCATTGCTGAGAAGCGTTACAAGACCAGTGTAGAGACCTTTATGATAGGTAAAATCAGCACCCTGGACCTGAACGATGCACAGAACTCTAAAGACGAAGCCCGTCAAAAGCATATTTCAGAGCTGTACTACTATTGGTATTACTTCTATCAGCTCCGCAGCTTGACCCTTTGGGATTTTGAACGCGATACGGAATTGGAAGCTGATTTTGAAGAGGTGGTAAGAGGATAAGTCGACGGGTTGCAAGTGATAAGTTATGAATTATTTGCCGGTAAAAGTACCGTATATGCGATATTATAGGTGAATAACTTATAACTTATCATTCATAACTCTGCTTTTTTACTTATTTTTGCGGGAAACAAACTACAATTTTTATGATACTGATAATAGACGACGATAGTGCTGTGCGCTCTTCCCTCAGCTTTATGCTGAAGCGTGCCGGATATGAGGTGAAAACGGCTCCAAGTCCTCGCGAAGCTATGGACATAGTTAGGGCCGAAGCTCCCGCCTTGATTTTGATGGATATGAACTTCACTCTTTCCACTACCGGAGAAGAGGGACTTACCTTATTGAAGCAGGTAAAGGTGTTCCGTCCCGATGTGCCCGTTATTTTGATGACGGCATGGGGAAGTATCCAGCTTGCCGTGCAGGGTATGCAGGCCGGCGCATTCGATTTCATAACCAAGCCTTGGAACAATGCTGCTCTTTTGCAGCGCATCGAGACGGCCCTTGAGCTTACGGCCGCCCCGAAAGAGGTGCCGGAAGAGCAGACTACCGCATTGAATCGCAGCCATATTATAGGTAAGTCCAAAGGGCTGATGGAAGTGCTGAACACAGTGGCTCGCATAGCCCGTACCAATGCTTCGGTGCTGATTACGGGCGAAAGCGGAACGGGCAAGGAGCTGATTGCCGAAGCCATCCATATCAACAGCCAACGTGTGAAGCAGCCTTTTGTCAAGGTGAATCTCGGCGGCATCTCGCAGAGCTTGTTCGAGAGCGAGATGTTCGGCCATAAGAAAGGGGCGTTTACCGATGCCAGCGCCGACCGTATAGGGCGTTTTGAAATGGCAAATAAAGGTACTATCTTCCTCGACGAGATTGGTGACCTCGACCCTTCCTGCCAGGTGAAACTGCTGCGCGTGCTTCAAGACCAGACATTCGAAGTGCTGGGCGATAGCCGTCCCCGCAAAGTCGATGTACGCGTTGTGTCCGCCACTAATGCAGACCTCCGCAAGATGGTGTCCGAACGTACTTTCCGTGAAGACCTTTTTTACCGTATCAACCTGATTACCGTAAAACTGCCCTCCTTGCGGGAGCGCCGTGAAGATATTCCTTTGCTGGCACGTCACTTTGCCGACCGTCAGGCAGAGGTGAACGGCTTGCCGCGTACGGATTTCTCGGCCGACGCTCTGAATTTCCTTTCCCGCCTGCCTTATCCGGGCAACATTCGTGAGTTGAAGAATCTGGTGGAGCGTACCATTCTGGTCAGCGGCAAGCCGGTGCTGGATGCCACGGATTTCGATGCCCAATATCTGCGTCACGACGAACCGGCCAAAGCTGCCGAAGGTACTTCTTTTGCAGGTATGACCTTGGATGAAATAGAGCGGCAGACTATCTTGCAGGCGTTGGAACAGCATAAAGGGAATCTCAGTCAAGTGGCAGTGTCATTAGGCATCAGCCGCGCTGCGCTTTACAGACGTTTGGAAAAATATAATATTCAAGTCCCGTGCGCATAAAATTCTTTTTCTTCATACTTGTCCTTTTTCTGCTCGGTCTGGGTGGAATGCTGGTATATCTGCTGAGTGGAAAGCCTTCTTTGTATCTGTACGTGTTGGAGGGGCTCATCGGGTTTATCCTTATCTATCTGATAGTATTCTATAATAAGATAGTGAAGCCGATGAACACCATAGGCAGCGGTATGGAGTTGTTGCGCGAGCAGGATTTCAGTAGCCGTCTCAGCCGGGTAGGGCAGTACGAAGCAGACCGCATTGTGAATATCTTTAACCGAATGATGGAGCAGCTCAAGAATGAACGGTTGCGCATGCGCGAGCAGAATCACTTCTTGGATTTGCTGATTCAGGCATCTCCAATGGGGGTTATTATCCTGACAATGGACGATGAAGTGTCGCAACTGAATCCGATGGCGGTAAAGATGCTCGGTGTCCGTATGGAGGAGGCGATGGCAAAGCGGTTGGACCAGATGGACTCCCCGTTGGCTGCCGAACTTTCGTCCATTCCCAAAGACGAGACGGCAGTGGTCCGTCTCAATGACGCGAATATTTATAAATGCACCCATTCTTCTTTTATTGACAGAGGGTTCAAACATCCTTTTTTCTTGATAGAGCGTATGACGGAAGAAGTGATGCGTGCCGAGAAACGTGCCTATGAAAAGGTAATCCGCATGATAGCTCATGAAGTGAACAATACCACTGCGGGCATCACTTCCACACTCGATACAGTGGAGCAGGCACTTTCTACAGAAGATGATATGGAGGACATCTGCGACGTGATGCGCGTTTGTACGGAGCGTTGTTTCTCGATGAGCCGTTTCATTACCCGTTTTGCAGATGTGGTAAAGATACCTGAACCTACCCTGGTGCCCGTCCAACTGAATGAGTTGGTGTCCATGTGCAAGCGTTTTATGGAAGGAATGTGCAATGACCGCAATATAGAGCTACGTCTGGAATGCGACCCGGAGGTGGGAATGGTGCGTATGGATGCTTCTCTTTTTGAGCAGGTGCTTGTGAATATCATCAAGAATGCTGCCGAAAGTATAGAGGGGGATGCCGGAGAAAACGGACAGCAAGGTGAGATAATAGTAAGGACCACTGCCCCCGCTTCTGTCGAAGTCGTTGACAATGGTCCGGGGATAAGTAAAGAGATCGAAGCTAAACTCTTCAGTCCCTTCTTTTCCACCAAGCCGAACGGGCAGGGAATTGGCCTGGTGTTTATCCGGGAAGTTTTGAGCCGTCATGGTTGCACGTTCTCCCTACGTACCTACAACGATGGATTGACCCGCTTCCGTATACTATTTAATTGAAATTTGAAAGTTTTACCTTTCACCTTTCAATTTCTGCTTTTAAAGAATTCTTTTGCATATTCGTCCAATATCCTTTTAATGCCTTGGCCGATGGTCGCATAGTCTTTCTCGTCCAGATTGGCGAGTGAGGCGCGCACGCTCCATTCGGGGCCGTCAAAACCACCGCCGTTCAGCAGCACCAGAGAGGTTTCTTTGGCAAGGCGGAAGACTACGTTCAGCGGGCTGTAGGTGCGTTTCAGATATTCTACAAAGTCGTCCCCATAGAACTTCTTTGCCCAAACCAGCATGTCGATTTCTGTATAATAACCTACACGCAACGGGTCTTCCGTCAGCGTGAAACCGGTATTCTCCCAAAGGGCATGCAATCGGCGGCGGATAATCTCCTGCATCTTTTGCTTGTATTTGTTTTCCTTGTCCAGCAGGGCAAAGGCGGCGAAAAGGCCCATCTGCATCTGTTGTGGCAATGACAGTCCGGCGGTATGGTTCAGTGCCACCTGGCGACTGTCGGCAACCATACGGTCGATAAACTTCAGTTTTTCAGGTTCCAGAGTGAGGGTGGAGTAGCGGCGGTGCAGAATCTCCCGTTTCTCTTTCGGCAGTTTGGCTATCAGCTTGTCGAACAGATTGAATTCGTGCAGGGCGATGACCGCATTGCGCCATCCGGTGGCACCGAAGTATTTGGAGAATGAATAGACGCAAAGCGTATTGTAGGGAATTTCTGCCATGAACGAACGGAAGTGCGGACTGAATGTACCGTATACGTCGTCTGTAATAATCATCAGATTAGGGTTGTCATTTCTGACGATACTCACGATGCGCGCCATTGTATCCGGACTGAGTGTGTAGCTGGGCGGATTACTGGGATTGGTGACAAAGAGGGCCTTGATTTTAGGGCTTTTCAAGCGGTCTATGTCTTCGTCGCTGTACTGCCAGAGGTGCATCCCTTCGTTATTCATGCGGTTGGCATGTATTTTGGTCACTCGAAACTGGTAGCGGCTGAGTTGTGGGATTTCAATATAGGGGGTAAAGGCAGGAACCATGAGGACGATGCCGTCCCCTTTGTTCAGCAGGAAGTTTTCCTGCAGGGAGTCGAAGATGTAGCACATGGCGGCTGTTCCACCTTCGGTGGCAAACAGGTCATAGGCACCCCGGGGAGGACGGTTGTCGCACATCTCTTGCGAAAGGTAATCTTGCACAAGGATTTCCGTAAAATGAAGGATGCGGTCGGGCACGGGATACTGGTCGCCTACAATGCTTTCGGCCCATTCGTGTACAAGGCTGTCGGGGTCGGCGGCATGCTGCATCAGCAGGTAGTTGTAGGTTTGTTCCAGCAATTTGGCGCCCGGTACGTTATTGTTCTTTTTCAGGAAGGCTTCGAAGCGAGAGGCAATGCCTTTTTTTTCGGGGATGCCTGCAATTCCCTCGGGCAAATCCATGATGCGGCGGCACTCTTCCAGGCCGAAGCTTCCCAACAGGAAGAAGGCTTCGCGTGGAGCGGTTGCAATCCAGTTGGGGTTGCCGCGCCCTGCGTTCAGCATGGTACGGGCGGTTTTCTTCAGACTCTCGTCTGCCATGTCTATCAGGCGGTTCTTCAGTTCGAAAGGACTGATAGATTCCATTTTCTTTTCTAAAAGTTTTGTATCCATAAGCTCAAGTTTAGGTTCGTTATTTATTGTTTTCAGTCATTCGGCGAATAATCTCTGTTCATGCGGTATACTATTTCTTTCCTTGCTTGAAATTAATCGTCCGATATATGTTTCCTTTTCGTCCGACAGTTGTTGAATCATCGTCCGACAACTGTTGAATTATCGTCCGACAGCTGTCGGACGAATAGCTATTAGTGAATGGGTATATAGTCGCTTGCATTTCCGGCAATAATTCTTTGAATGCTCCGGATTAGTAAGCATTGGTACAGAATCGTCTTATATTAGCAAAACGATGACTACACCCCATATTATTAATAAGGTATTGCCCACGGCATAGGTCACGGTGTATCCCAGAGCAGGTGTCTCACTCTCAACGGCATCCTGCACCGCGCCTAAAGCGGCCGTAGTGGTACGTGCCCCCGCGCAGACGCCCAAAGCCAGTGCCGGATGGAACTTGAAAACATACCTTGCCAGCAGCAAGCCGATAATCAGCGGCAGGGTGGTGGCGGCTGCTCCCACCAGGAACAGGCTGATACCTACGTCGTGGAAGCCCTGCACGAAACTGGGACCTGCCGAAATGCCCACTACCGCAATGAACATGTTCAGACCGACATTGTTCAACACCCATTGTGAAGGTTCGGGAATGCGCCCGAAGGTGGGGTGCTTACTGCGGAGCCAGCCGAAGAACAAGCCGGCAATCAATGCGCCGCCGCTTGTGCTCAAGCTGATGGGGATGCCGCCGATATGGACGGAAAGTGCTCCGAACAAACCTCCGACAAGGATACCCAGGCCTACGAATATCATGTCCGTCTGGTTGGTAGGGCGGTCTATATACCCCAGACGTTTGGCTGCTGCTTCCACTTCCTGCCTGGTACCTACCACTTCGATGACGTCGCCGGCATCTACTACCGTTTGTGCCAGCACGGGAATGGATATTCCGGCGCGCTTGATGCTCCGGATACTGACACCGTGCATGAACTTTTCCCTTCGGATAACTGCAACCGTCTTGCCGGCAACCGTCTTGCGTGTGATTGTAACCGGTAACTTTTCGGCAGGAAAATCCAGGAGCTGGGCATCTTGTACTTCCGGCCCTATCCAGCTTTCTTCGCCTATGATGTATTCGCGGCGTCCGCTTAGCACTACTTCGTCTCCCGGCTCTATCTGTATGTTCATGCTGACTTCCACCACAACTCCGGATTTGCGGAGGCGTTCCACAAATAGACGTTTGTCGTGCTGCCGGAAGTAGACTTCCAGGTCAATCACCCGCTTTCCATTCTTGAACCATTCGTTTTCGACCCGGTAGGCACGGAAAGTGACGGGGCGTGCCGCCGGCATGAATCCCGGTTCGTCAGCCAGAGAGCTGCCCATCTTCGCCTCCAGTTCCTTGCAGGCGGCTTTCACCTTTTCCAGCCCGCCCAGCATCTTGGGACCGATGGATGATAGGACCCATGCCGAGCCTGCCGTACCGAAAATGTAGGTGACGGCGTAGGATACGGGAATGATGTTGACGTAACTTTGTCGTTGGGCCTCGTCCAGTCCCATATTGGCCATGGTGTCTTCTGCCACTCCGATGACGGCGGAGATGGTTTGCGAACCGGCCAGCAGTCCGGCAGCTTCACCGGCATTGTAGCCCATCATCAGGGCCAGCAGCCAGGTCACTAACAGTACGGATACACACATCAGTACGGCAAAGCCTACTTGGGGTAATCCGTCCTTTTTCAGTCCGCGGAAGAACTGGGGACCCACTTTATAGCCCACGGCAAAAAGGAAAAGCAGAAAAAATACCGACTTTATCGGACCCGGTACGGCTATATTCAGTTGCCCTACCAGTACGCCTACAAGCAGTACACTGGTCACTGTGCCCAGCGTAAACTTACCGATACGCAGTTTCCCCAGCCAGAATCCCAGGAATATAGTGAGGAAAATGGCAAGTTCGGGGCGTTCCCTGAGCTGGTTGAAAATCCATTCCATAATCAAGTTGTTTAGGTTATATATTGGTTGTTCCGATGCTTTCTGGAGCGTCGTTTCGCTATACAACGGCTTTTAACGGGAAGTGTTTTGTACAAAAGGAGTTTTTTAGAACATTTATTCCGTAAAACCGAACTTTAAGAAAAAGTTTTCTTCCGTACCTTTGCCATCCAAATTAGGTAAAACAAGGTATGAAGTTGTTTTTTAGGGTATTTCTGCTTATCCAGCTGGTTACTCTTCCATTGAGAGCACAATATATGGTGCAAGGCGTTGTCACCGATTCGTTGACGAAGGAGCCGTTGCCTTATACGTCAGTTTATCTGAAAGGAACTACGGAGGGAGGGATGACGGACAATAACGGCCGTTTTTCCTTCAAGACCTATCGCCCGGAGGCCACGCTGGTCATTTCGGCCGTGGGATATAATGAATATGTCCGGCTGATTCATCCTGCAAAGTCTTCTAAGTTCAATATTGCCCTTTCGCCAGCCACTTATGCACTGGATGAGGTGGTGGTGAAGCCGAAACGTGAACGGTATAAGAAAAAGGATAATCCCGCAGTGGAGTTTGTACGCAAGATGATAGAGCATCGGGATGACTACTCGCCCGACGAACGCGACTTCTGGAAACGTGACCGCTATGAAAAGATGACTTTTGCCATCAATAACTTCGACAGCTTGAAGCAACAGAAGTGGCTTTACCGTAAGTTCAAGTTTCTGACGGATTATGTCGATACCTCTGCCGTTACCGGCAGGCCGGTACTGGCCATCTCCAACCGTGAGTTACTTGCCACAGACTATTACCGCAAGTCTCCGCATAGCCGGAAACAGTGGGTCACCGCCCGCAGGCAGGCAGGAGTGGACGAGATGCTTTCCCAGCAGGGTATGGAGCAGGCTATCAGTGTCACCATGACCGATGTAGACCTTTATGAGAACAACATCACCTTGTTCACCAATAAGTTTGTCAGTCCGCTTTCCTCCCTTGGGCCGTCTTTCTACAAATATTATCTGATGGATACGCTTACCGTTGCCGGAAAGCCTTGTGTTGACTTGACATTTGTCCCTTTCAACTCCGAGTCGTTCGGTTTTACGGGACATTTATACGTCATGCTGGACAGTACCTATTTTGTAAAGCGTGCCGTCATGAACTTTCCTCAGAAAATAAATCTGAACTTTGTGGACTACATGAAGATTGAACAGAATTTTGACCGCGCGGAGGACGGTACGAGGCAGTTGCTCAATGAGAGTATCACTACGGAATTCAAGTTGGTGGACAATAGTGACGGTATTTATGCCAAGCGGGATGTGTATTACAGAAACTATCAGTATGAACCGGATGACAAGGCTCTGCAGGCTTTCCGAAAACCGGAAAAGGTGATTGAAGAGACATCGGCTTCCGGCTATTCGGAAGCATATTGGGATGCCAACCGCCAGGTGGAAGTCAGCAAGAAAGAGACTTCGGTGGACAAGATGATGGCCCAGTTGCGCAGCTATCCCGTTTATTTCTGGACGGAGAAAGTGTTGAAGGTGCTGTTCACGGGGTATATTCCCGCTCCGAAGGAAAAAGAACCTTTGTTCTATATCGGTATGATGAATACCACTATCAGCGGAAATACACTGGAAGGGGTGCGCTTGCGTGCCGGCGGTATGACGACGGCATGGCTCAATCCGCATTTGTTCGGCAGGGGCTATATGGCATACGGTTTTCGCGACCATCGTGTAAAGGGACTCGCCGAACTGGAATATTCTTTTCATAGGAAGAAGGAATATGCCAATGAATTTCCTATACATTCGTTGAAGCTCCGTTACTTGTCAGACGTCAATCAATATGGACAACACTATCTTTATACCAGTCAGGATAATGTTTTTCTTGCCTTGAAACGTCAGAAGGATGACCGTATCGGTTATCAGCGGAAGGCGGAACTGACCTATACCAATGAGTTCCATTCCGGCTTTTCCGTACAGATGACGACGCGTCTGCGTAAAGATGAATCATCCCATCTGATTCCTTTCGTCAAGCAGGACGACCATAATACGTATGTAAAAAGTATTTCGACCAGTGAACTGGAATTGAAGCTGCGCTATGCTCCCAACGAGAAATTCTTCCAGACCCAATGGAACCGTTTCCCCGTTTCGCTGGATGCTCCGGTCTTTTCGCTTACACATACCATGGCTGCCAAAGGGGTACTGGGAGGAGACTATACCTATCACTATACGGAAGCGGGTTTTCAAAAGCGTTTCTGGTTCTCGGCATTCGGTTATACGGACGTTATCCTGAAGGCCGGGAAAGTATGGAACAAGGTTCCTTTCCCTTTGCTCGTCATTCCCAACGCGAACTTGTCCTATACCATACAGCCCGAGTCCTATTCACTGATGAATGCCATGGAATTCATGAACGATGAATACGCTTCCTGGGATGTGACCTATTACTTGAACGGCTGGCTCTTCAACCGTATTCCTTTGTTGAAAAAGTTGAAATGGCGTGAAGTGCTTTCCTGTCGCGGCTTGTATGGGAATTTGAGTGATAAGAATAATCCGGCTTTTCAGCAGGATTTGTTCCGTTTTCCTGCCGGCAGCACTACAATGGGGCATACGCCATACGTAGAGGCAGGTGTAGGCATTGAAAATATTTTCAAGGTGTTGCGTGTCGATTATGTATGGCGTCTGACTTACCGAAATTTACCGGATGTAGACAAATCCGGGCTCAGAATCAGTCTACACATGACATTTTAACTTAAATCTTACTAATAGGACATTAAATCGGATAAAATGACTAATCCCAATTGAGTAAAATACCCTAAATTTGAGCAATTTTTTAAACTCTAAATAATACAATGGCAATGAAAGAAAACATTAAGCCGGCAACCGGACGCCTGGGCGTGCTGGTAGTCGGAGTAGGTGGTGCGGTTGCAACCACCATGATTACCGGTACATTAGCTGCTCGCAAGGGCTTGGCAAAAGCTATAGGCTCAATCACACAAATGGCTGCTATGCGCATGCAGGATGGCAAAGAGAAACTTATCAAAGACATAGTGCCTTTGGCTGATTTGAATGATATCATTTTCGGCGGTTGGGACATTTTCCCGGACAACGCCTACGAAGCTGCTATGTATGCCGAGGTTTTGAAAGAGAAAGACTTGAATTTGGTAAAAGACGAACTGCAAGCCATCAAGCCGATGCCTGCTGCATTCGACCACAATTTTGCAAAACGTTTGAACGGTACGCATATTAAGAAGGCTGCTACTCGCTGGGAAATGACAGAGCAGTTGCGTGAGGATATCCGTAACTTCAAGGCAGCCAATAACTGCGAGCGTATTGCTGTGCTGTGGGCTGCAAGTACCGAAATATATATTCCTCTGTCCAAGGAGCACGAATCTCTCGCTGCTTTGGAACAGGCAATGAAGGAAAACAATACTGAAGTAATCTCTCCGAGTATGTGCTATGCATATGCTGCCATTGCAGAAGGCGCTCCGTTTATTATGGGTGCTCCTAATCTGTGTGTGGATACTCCAGCCATGTGGGAATTCTCCAAGAAAATGAATGTGCCCATTTCCGGTAAGGACTTCAAGAGTGGCCAGACTTTGATGAAGACGGTGCTTGCTCCGATGTTCAAGACCCGTATGTTGGGTGTAAGCGGCTGGTTCTCTACGAATATTCTGGGTAACCGTGACGGCGAGGTACTCGACCAACCGGAGAACTTCAAGACAAAAGAGGTCAGCAAGCTGTCTGTTATCGACAATATCTTCGAACCGGAGAAATATCCTGACTTGTACGGTGATGTTTATCATAAGGTACGCATTAACTACTATCCTCCTCGTAAGGATAACAAGGAAGCATGGGACAACATCGATATTTTCGGCTGGATGGGCTATCCGATGGAAATCAAGGTTAACTTCCTGTGCCGTGACTCCATTCTTGCTGCTCCCATCGCGCTCGACTTGGTTATTTTCAGTGATTTGGCATTGCGTGCAGGTATGTGCGGCATCCAGACGTGGCTATCCTTCTTCTGCAAGAGCCCGATGCACGATTTCGAGCATGAGCCGGTACACGATTTGTTCCAGCAATGGCGCATGGTGAAAGAGACTCTCCGTAACATGGTGGGTGAAACAGCACCGAGTTATCTGGATTAAAAAAACAGTGATAAGGTGATAGAAATAAGGTGGTAAGGTGATAGAGTGATAGCACTTTACCACTTTATCACTTTTATTACTTTATTGCATTTATCACTTTACCGTTTTTATCGCATTTATCACCTCATTACTTTTTTGATGAAGAAACCCTCCCTCCTCCCAGTCATTATCGGTACGGGCTTTGGCTCGGGCTTTTCTCCTTTTGCACCCGGCACTGCGGGAGCTTTGCTGGCTACGCTTATCTGGTTCGGGTTGTCTTATCTGGTTTCAAGTGCCTGCCTTTTGTGGCTGACAGTAGCATTGATTTTGGTATTTACACTTGCCGGTATCTGGGCTGCTAACCGCCTGGAGGCATCTTGGGGCGAAGACCCTTCGCGCGTGGTGGTCGATGAAATGGTCGGTGTGTGGATTGCCTTGCTTGCGGCGCCCGCCGGACATGTATGGTATGCATTGGGAGCATTTGTCTTGTTCCGTTTGTTTGATATATTCAAGCCCTTGGGCATTCGCCGTATGGAAAGTCTGCCGGGTGGAATCGGGGTAATGATGGACGATATTCTGTCCGGAGTCTACGGATTTATAATTTTGATTGTGGCAAGATGGATAATCAGTTGAAATCAAATGGCAAAGGTGTGTCGTGGCGCCATTCTGTCTGGATCTTCTTCAAGGCCCAGATTTCTGCGCAATTCGCAAGCTTTGTCGATTTTCTGGTGACTATCCTTCTGGTGAAGGCTTTTGCTGTTTTTTATCTTTATGCCACATTCACGGGTTCCGTGGTAGGAGGCATTGTAAACTGTGCCATTAATTACGGATGGGTGTTCCATGCCGAAGACTGTAAGAAAACGCATGTTGCCGTGAAATATCTCTTTGTCTGGGGAGGCAGCATTATACTGAATACCTGGGGCACTTTTGCACTGACCGAGTGGCTTACGGGCATGACATGGGTCAATGGGCTGTTGGGATATTATATAGACAATGTATTTATTCTGTCAAAGATAATAGTCCGGACGACCTCACGCCGGACAAGTTGCTGGAGCAGAAGAACCTCCACAAAAGGCTCGTCGCCACTGCGCGTAGCCTGAAAAAGCAGAAGCGGAAGCTCAAAACAGCGGAAGATGCACTCAGAATCAGATGGAGCAAAGTACTCAACACCGCAGACAAATACGGCGATAGTCACCACACAAAGAGCTACCCGAAGCGAAAGCTACTACCTGAATTCGACGATGAGGCCCAGTCC
>OGNF01002621.1_pt1 | contig 13324 bp, 11 predicted proteins | sample 1573321 | NCBI WGS metagenome assembly OGNF01 (sample SAMEA2581911, study PRJEB24529) | metagenome | biome: Human gut stool | place: China | collected 2011
GCAGTATACCACGGTTTTTACGAAAAATGAAGTAGGAAATTGAAGTCACCGCATCCTCATATTCATTCCAAAAACGCACCGCTGTACCAATCAAAGAATATGTCCACACATTTGCCCTCTCTTTGTTAATCCCAAATACCAAAAGCTATAGGACTGCAAAAGCCATCTTGTCCACGCTCACATTGTCATATTTCGCACTACTGTATTCCAAATAAAAGTGCTTTTTAGCAATAGCGCGATAGTTTGTGCCAAACTATCGCGCTATTCTTTTCTTTACTGTCCGATAAATTTCGGTTTTTCCTTGCTTAAAAATGCTGTGACCGCCGTCTTATAGTCGCTGCTCATCTCACAGCGGCCCTGACAATCAGCCTCTGCTAAAATAGCATCTGCAAAGCCAGAGAATTGCGCACGGTTGATCAGTTCTTTGATGTTGGCATACGCGACCGTCGGTCCGTTTTTATACTTTTCAATATACTCCTCTACGCGCGCCTCCAATCGTTCGGGACTCACCGCTTCAGTAAACAGACCCCAGTCCGCGCCTTCGCGGCCAGTAAAGCGGCGCCCGCTGAGAAATAGATCGCTTGCACGCGTCGTACCGATTGCCCGGGTCACAAAATAAGTTGAGCCGCAATCCGGTACAAATCCGATGTTTACGAAAGCAAACAGGCACTTGGAAGTCTCACTCACAATCTGAAAATCACAGGCAAGCGCCAGTGCAATGCCTGCGCCCGCAATCGCACCCTCTACCCACGCAATGACAGGCTTCTTCACATGCCGTAGGCGCAGATTCGCCTCTGCACCCGCACGGCAAGCCTGCCGCGTACCTCTGACATCGGCGTCGATCCGCTGCTTCATCACATTCAAATCACCACCGCCGCTGAAGTTTCCTCCGGCACCACGGATAACGACAACACGCACCTCATCATCATAATCACAGAGATCATAGGCATCGTGCAGCTCCCGCTGCGTTTCAATGTTCAAAGGATTTCGCTTTTCGGGATGATTAAGCGTGATATAAGCAACATGATCCTTTACTTCATAAAGAATATGCTTGAATTCCATTTCATCTCCTGCTTTCTATTGATTTAATTGATGTTTACTACAAAAGTCCAACTGTACGCAACAACAAGACCCATAAAAAAAGGGTAAAAAGGCTTAGCGCTGAGGTCCAAACCGCACATTGCCGAGCAAGCTCGCCATCGCAGCCCATTTCCTCCGCCATCAGTGCACCGGCGACCGCCATCGGCGCGCCCCAGAAGCTGAGCATCGCACTGATGACCGGAGGCGTCAGACGGATCCATCCCGCATACTGCATCGCAAACGCAGTCAGAAGGCCGATGGCGGGCGCACCCAGCAGCCGCATGATAACGCAGGCGGCCAGTTCCCTCTTCATTCCGCCGACCGCGGAGAAATTGAGCTGTGCGCCCAAGGTGATCAGCACCAACGGGGTGGTCATATCTGCCAGATGCTTCACACAGGAGTAAAGGAATGAGAGGTCTCTCTCCAGCGAAAAAACAGGCGATCCATCCGAACCCTGCGGGATCATACCGCGGATCAGCAGACAGCACATACCGAAAAACAGACCAAGGATCATCGGATTTGTGGCGATGCTTCGAAGCACATCCCGTTTCTTTACCGCCTTTCCCGGCCGCTCTGCATAAGCGGTCAGACAAAGTACGGCGGCGATGTTGTAGTAGATGATGCCGGGCGCTTGAATGCCGGTTGCGATCACCCTGCCCGCATCGCCGCAGAGATTGCCCGCCAAGATCAGCCCGATCACGGCAAAATTGCTTCGGAAACTCGCCTGTATGATAACGCCTCGCCGACCGCGCCGCTTGGTGGCAAGCTGCGCAAGCACAAACCCAGTCGCCGTGATGCACAGAATGCTCACAAGCACCAATGCGATATATTCTGGGTGGATCGCCGATAGCGTGTCCAGCGAATACATGTTGCAAAACATGAGCGATGACATCGTAAAGCGAAATGCGAAAGCATTGATCTTGCGGATCACATAGTCATCAAAATAGCCCCATCTGCGCAGGAAAAAGCCAAGAACGATCAAAGGTATAATCGGTGCAATGGCATTAAAGGCATACAAAAAAGTAGCCAAAGCATTCCTCCATCGGTACCGCCGTACGGGATTCAATGTGGAGAGGACCTCTGCCGCAAAAGGCTGCGGCAGAGGCACTCGTCAAAGGAGATTGGGTATGTTCGTCAAGGAATCAGGCTGCCTTACGATTCTTTTTATAGGAGCGAAGCAGCGGCAGGCACAGCATGACAACTCCGGCAATGAGGAACGCGACGGAGATGGGACGGGAGAACCAGGGGAGTATATTGCCCTGTGTGGAAACGATCGCTGTGCGCAGATTTGTCTCCACCGTGTCGCCGAGCACATAGCCGAGTACGATCGGTGCCAGAGGGATCTTATTCTTGCGAAGCACATATCCGAGGACACCGACTGCAAGGAAAACGCCGCAGTCAAACACACGGTTGTTGGTGGAATAGGTGCCGATGATGCACATGAGCAGCACGATGGGATAGAGATAATTCATCGGAATCTTGAGCAGGTTGATAAAGCCCTTCATCAAGCCCCACTCCATCACATACATGATGATGTTGCAAAGCAGATAGCCGATAAACACGACGCCTACCAGATCAACATTGCGGGTGAACAGCAACGGGCCCGGGGTAATGCCGTGGACGATGAACGCGCCCATAAGGATCGCCGTGACAGTGTCGCCAGGAACACCCAGGCAGAGCATGGGGATCAACGCGCCGCCGCAGGTGGCATTGTTGGCTGTCTCAGAGGCAATGACGCCCTCCGCACAGCCCGTACCGTACATCTCGGGATGCTTAGAAGTATTTTTGTTATAGGTGTAGGCAAGCAGCGTGGAGGTTGTCTGGCCAACGCCGGGAAGAATGCCGACGCCGACGCCGATCAGCGCGGAGGAAGCAAACACCTTTCCGGTTCCCTTGAGCACTTCCCTGCCGGGGAACATGGGAACCTTACCGCTTTCACGGATCGTGCTGACCTCCTGCAGATCACGAACCTGCATAAGGATCTCCGTCATGGCAAACAGGCCCATCAGGCAGGCAAGCAGGGAAAGTCCTGCGCTCAGTTGCCATGCGCCGAAAGTAAAGCGCGGAACATTGGATAGAGAGTCAATGCCGACCATCTTGAGAATAACGCCGGCGATCGCTGCGATCAGACCCTTCGCGGTATCCTCACCGGTCAGGCTGACAACGATGCAAAGACCGAAAATGCCCATTGCGGCGTACTCCCATGTGCCGAACAGCAGCGCGAGCTTTGCCATTAGAGGGGAAATGAAGATCAGTGCGACCGCGCTGACGATCCCGCCGACGAAGGAGGCAAATACGCCAAGGGAAAGTGCGAGACCCGCTTTGCCGTTTTTTGCCATCGGGCCGCCGTCAAAGCAGGTGACAAGTGAAGACGGCGTACCGGGGATATTCAGCAGAATCGCGGAGATCAAGCCGCCAGAGATACCGCCGACATAAAGTGCAACGAGAAGGGAAATACCTGCCGTGTGCGACATGGAGTAGGTGAACGGCAGCATCAGCGTGACCGCGAGACTGGCCGTCAAACCCGGAATGGCACCCATGACCATGCCAAGAAAGATTCCGAAAATCAGGTAGACCAGAATGATCGGTTCATTAAAGATTCCCTGGAATCCGGCGATAATAAATTGCATAACTGTTTCTCCTTTTTCTCTCGCTCCCGCCGTGACCTAAACCGGTCACAGCGGGAGCCGGAAGTGCGATGATCAGGAGTGGCTGTTGATGTATTCCACAGCGCGTTCGGCCATAGCATAAGCGTCTTCGGAGATCTGCTCGCACTCGGCGCCGGTGCAGAACACAGGCGTATAGTGCAGATTCTCAGAAACACCCTTCTGCCACTCGGGATCGGTGGTAGCAGTCTTATAGGCATCCTCAAGGTACTGGCGGGCTTCCTCGGGCACACCGCTGGGAGCCATGACGCCACGGTGCAGGCCGTAAACGGTGCCGTCGGTGGTGCCCATGATCTCGGCAAAGGTACGCACGTCGGGGAGCCACTCAGAGCGCTCCTCGCCCCAGGTGCAGATGACCTTCAGATCGCCAGACTCAGCGTAGGCGACCATCTCAGAGGTCTGACCGATGAAAACATCCAGATTGCCGCCGATGCAGGCGATACGGGCATCAGCCGCGCCGTTGTAAGGAACATAGAGAGCCTCAAAGCCGCCGATATCCATAGCAAGCGCCGCAGCCATATGGTTGGTGCTCAGATTGCCGGAGCCGCCCCAGGTCTGCTCGCCGGGACGGGAGTTGGCGTCCGCGACAAGGTCTTCCCAGGAATTGATGGGAGAGTCCTTGCCTACGACCACGCACATGGGATCATAGGCATAGCTGCAGATCCAGTTGAACTCTTTGCCGTAGTCCTGATCAAAGACGCCACCAAGATAATAGGCGGACATACTCTCCGGATGGTGAGCAATATAGCGGTGGCCGCTCTGGTCGCCGTTGGCAACATCCATGATAGCGACAAGGCTGCTGCCGCCGACCATGTTCGTGACTGTGGTGGAGACCGGAACATCCAGCGCCTCAAGCGCATAGCGCGTGACGACGTCCAGACCGCCGCCGGCGGAATAGGGAACGACCACTTCGATCGTCTTGGTCGGGAAGTTAAGGGTAGTTTCCCCCTGCTGTGCAGGGGCGTTATCATTGCTGGGGGTTTCCTTTTGGCCGCAGGCGGTCATCAGACCGAGAAGCATGACCATAGCAAGTGCGAGAGCAAAAAACTTTTTCATTTCCTTCTCCTCTTCATGTTGTTTTTATTTAATTAGAGATGTTCCCGATTAAAACAGGGTGAATTCCGGAAGAACGACGGTAAGAACCTTTCCGAAAAGGAACCAACAGACTGTAGTGGTAAGGATCGCGCAGGCCGCGTACTTTGCGAAGTTTTTTACAAGCGCCTTGCCCTTTACCTTTTCGGTCTGCTCCTCCCAGCTGTAGTAGGCGATCAAAAAGAACACCAGCAGGAAGCTGCTCAGCAGGAAGCCGAGCTTTTTCAGCACCAGAATGTAGAGTGCGATCGAAACAATGGTGATAACGGTCGTGCGGTTAAAAACCAGCTCGCAGTCGCCATCCGGCTTTTTTACCAGTGAACGCACGACCAGAACAATGCCCAGCAAGCCAAGCAGAACCATTACAATCGTCAGATAAGTGCCGGCCTGTGCCGCCTTGATCCGGATGCCTCCCGGCGGAAGCGTGCTGGCATAGATCATATTTCCAACAGCAAACAGGATCATGACAGCTCCGTAGATCAAATCTCTCTTCCATTGCTTGATGCTTTTCTTCTTCACATTCGGCTCATTCATTGGACGAACCCCTCCTTTCCTTATAAATATTTTATAAAGTTTTTTGGCGGAAAACAATTGTTATTTGGTCGAATAATCATACCAGCCCTTTCCGGTTTTTCTGCCAAACTCCCCTTTTTTAAATTTCTCCACAACCAGCGGACTGGGCTTGTCGCGTTCATCTCCGGTGTCCGCGTAGCGGTCACAGCGGACATAGTAATTGACATCAATGCCGGTCAGATCCATCAGACGAAACGGCCCCATCGGATAGTTCAGCCCCTTTTCACAGGCGGTATCAATGTCCTCTACGCTGGCAACGCCCTTTTCCAAAAGCGAACACGCTTCATTGGCGACCGCCGCATTGATGCGGTTGGCCACAAAGCCAGGGATCTCCTTGCGGATCACAATGGGGCTTTTGCCAATGCTTCGAATGAACATACCAGCAGCGTCGATCGCCTCCTGCGAGGTATGCGGCCCCTTAACAAGCTCAACAAGCTGCATGACCAGCGCCGGATTGAAGAAATGAATGTTCATCAGGCGGTAGGGATCCTCCACCGCATCGGCGAGCTTGGAGCTGACGATATTGGAGCTGTTCGTTCCAAGAATCGTGTCAGCGGCACACAGCCTGCTGATATGCCCGAGGACTTCACGTTTTACCTCCAGCTTTTCAATAACCGCTTCAATAACGATGTCTGCTTGCGCCGCCGCGTGGTCGATGTCCTGCGTAATGATCAGGTTTTCGGCAACCGTATCCGCTTCTTCCTGCGTAATCCGCTGCTTTGCAACGCGCCCCTCGAGATACTCCTTCGCCCATTTGGCGGCCTTTTCGACCGCGGCGGGAAACGAATCACAGAGGAATACCCGATATCCGCAGTTGCGGCCGTAGAGTGCGGCACTCATCGCGATCTGCTGTCCCATGGCACCCGCGCCGATGACCGCCACGGTTTTTATCTGTTTCATACCCATAGCACTACTTCCTTTTTCTCTTGACACGGTCAAACTCTTTCAATAATGGTCGCCATGGACTGTCCGCCTCCGATACAAAGCGTCGCAAGTCCGTAATGTCCGCCGGTGCGTTGGAGACTGTGCAGTAGGGTAACGATCATTCGTGCGCCGGTGCAACCCAGCGGATGTCCCAGCGCGATCGCGCCGCCATTGATATTGACCTTCTGTGGGTCGAACCCGAGGTCACGAATGCAGGCGACCGACTGCGATGCGAACGCCTCGTTCAGCTCAATCAGATCCATTTGCTCGATCGTCATTCCACTGTGCTGCATGATCTTCCGTGTTGCGTAAACAGGGCCGTAGCCCATGATCTCCGGATCGAGCGCGGCCGTTGCGATATCAACGATGCGTGCGAGCGGTTTGAGGCCAAGATGCTTGACCTTGTTCTCCGACATCAGCACGACCACGGCCGCACCATCGTTCAAGCCGCAGGAGTTGCCGGCCGTTACAGTTCCACCCGGTTTCACGATGGACTTCAGTCCGGCAAGCACTTCCATCGTTGTTCCGGGCCGCGGAAACTCATCCGTATCGAAAGCGAAGGTTTTTTTCTTCTCCCTCACTTCAACGGGAACGATCTCGTTCTTGAAATAACCAGCCCCAATGGCGGCCAGCGCTTTTCTCTGGCTCTCGACCGCGAAAGAGTCCTGCTGCTCACGAGTGATCCCAAAACGCTCCGCGACATTTTCGGCCGTCTTGGTCATACTCAAGCCCGCACCATAAATGATCGCGGGTGCTGCCGTGCTTCCGGCCTCAATATTGGAATCGACCAGCACGGGCTTATTGCCGCCCCAGCGGGCACCGCGCAGATAAACCGGCGCACGGCTCATATTTTCCGTTCCGCCCGCGATGACGGCGTCCGCCTGCCCGCACCAGATCTCCTGGCAGCCGGAAAAAATTGCCTGCATGGCGGACGCGCAGAGCCGATTGACCGTGAAGCCGGGGACAGACTCGGGCAGTCCCGCCTCCAGCGCAACGCAGCGTGCGATGTTTGAAGCCTCGGTGCTTTGCCGCACCTCACCGAGAATGACCTCGTCAATCTCGTTTCCATTGGCGCCCGAACGCCGCAGCGCTTCCTTTACGACCAGCGCGCCCAGCTCGTGCGAGGGAACGGTCTTGAGCGATCCGCCGTACTTTCCGATTGCTGTGCGCACCGCCCCCACGATATAAACATCTTCGAACTTCATATGATCCCTCCTTGCCTTGCGAAGAAATTTATCCTACGCTTATCACTAAGCAAAATCCGTGCCAACCAGAATCGGCACGGAAATTTTTCGGCTTTCTTGAATTTGGGCAGGATATTGGGGGGATTCTTTCTTGTGTTTTCTATTAATGTATGGTATGCTTCCCCTGCATTTGGATTCTGCAATTGCGCAAATAAGTGCAGTTGCAGAAGTAATTGCACTTATTTGCATATCAATGCACTTTGTGCATTTGCACTTCTCCTGCTCTGCATGAGTTTTTTGCAGAAGTCTGCACCATTTGCAGACCTATCCTGTTGGCACGGTTTTTGCTTGTTTATTGATTAGAAGATCAGCGGGCTGTGTACCGCAGTCGAAAGGAGTTTTTCTCATGTCTATGAATTTGGAAGGTATCCGCGTCGTAGAGCTGACGCATTGGGTCGCCGGCCCACTGACCGGACAGATCCTCGGTGAGTGGGGTGCAGATGTTGTTCACGTTGAACGTGCCGGCGCGGGCGATGTCACACGCGGCAACGGCCCATTCTATAAGGGAGAAAGCCTTTACTACCGTGCGTTTAACCGGGACAAGCGCTCTGTCACGCTGAATGTTGGCACGCCCGAGGGGCACGAGATCATGATGCAGCTTTTGGGGAAGGCGGATGTATTTGTCACGAACTATACGGCGTCTTTCCTGAAGAAGAACGGCCTGACCTATGAGGATGTCAAGGCGCGCAACCCCGGCATCATCTACTGCTGCATCAGCGGCTTTGGCCTGACGGGCCGCTATAAGGACAATAAGGCTCTCGATATGGTCATGCAGGCCATGTCCGGTCAGATGGCATGCAACGGCGAGCCGGACGGTATTCCGTATAAGACCGGCACGATCTCCGGCGATTACAACGGCGCGTATCAGGCTGTTCAGGGCATTCTTATTGCTCTGCTCGGCAAGCAGCGCACAGGTCAGGGCCAGCTGATCGACATTTCGATCACCGCCTCGCTCATCTGCGGCCTTGAGTGGCGCATCCCAGAATATCGTCTGACGGGCAAGACCTCCCTGCGCACGGGCAACCGCCGCCCGACGGTTGCACCCTGCAATCTGTACGCGACGAAGGACGGCTATGTATACATCGCTGCCTCCAGTCAGAAAATGTATGAAAAGCTCGTCGAACTGATCGGCGATAAGCAGATGCTTGATGAGCGCTTTTCCGACAACGCGCACCGCATCGCAAACATTGAGGAACTGGAACAGATCATTCTCAACTGGCTGTCTGACAAGGAAACACTTCCCATCGTCGATGTTTTGCAGGCTGCCGGTATACCGAGCGGCCCTCTGTTTACACCGATGGATCTGGCGAACGACACTTATGTAGACGAGCAGCAGATCGTGATCCCGGTCGATGACCCGGTCCTTGGCACGATCCCGGCCATGGGCACGCCGATCAAAATGACCTCCGGTTACCGCAGTGAGCATCGGGGTGCTCCGGCACTCGGCCAGCATAACAGTGAGATCTACCGTGAGGTGCTGGGCTGGGACGATGCAAAGCTCACCGAGATGAAAGAAGCGGGGATCATCTGATGGAATTTGAAAACATTCTCTTTAAGATCGACTCTGGCATCCTTTTCCTCACGCTCAACCGTCCGGAGGCACGCAATGCGCTCACGCCGGAAATGTGGCACGATATCAGCACCGCTGTCCACGCGGCACGGGACGACGATTCTGTAAAGATCGTTATCATCACCAGCACCGGCGACAAGGCGCTGGCGGGAGGCGCGGATATCCGCGAGATCCATGACCGCGACTATCTGAAGATGCTTCAGGGTACATCCTCTCTTGCACTTAAAGAGATTGAGGATCTTTGCAAGCCCGTCATCTGCGCGATCAATGGCTATGCGCTCGGCGGCGGCTGCGAACTGGCGATGGCGTGCGATATCCGTATTGCGACCGCACGCTCCAAGTTCGGTCAGCCGGAGGTCGGCCTCGGTATCATGCCGGGCGCCGGCGGAACACAGCGTCTGGCACGTCTGGTTGGCGTCGGCCGTGCTAAGGAACTGATCTTTACCGGGCGTATCATCACGGCAGAGGAGGCGTACCGTATCGGGCTTGTCAATCAGATCACCGGCGATACCCGCGAGGAGCTGATGGAGGCCGCTGTGCAGATGGCGCACAGCATCGCGGCAAAAGGCCCTGTCGCGGTGGATCTTGCAAAGCTCGTGATCAATCAGGGCTTTGAAACGGATATGAATACGGCATTGATCCTTGAGCGCCTTGCACAGACCATTGCCTTCAGCACAAACGACCGCAAAGAGGGTACGGCGGCGTTTCTTGAAAAGCGGACGGCGGCTTTCACCGGTCATTGATCCGCGAACCGCAAACGCTGCGGGCAGTAAAGATGTTCTGCCCGCAGCGTTTGTGTTGAATTTTTTTGCGAACATGATTATAATACGGATGGTGCATCACCCTGTGCATTGTGACCGCATCCCGGACAGGAGGAACGACTTATGCCGGACAGCTTTGATTATCAAGACATTCTTAAATATATATCCCTGCCCAACATCCTCGATAATCTTGATGTCGGCGTAAACATAAATGATGCGGAGGGTCGTTTCCTGTTTGTCAACATGGTCACCGTCAACTGGAGGAACATTCCCCGTAAGGAGTTCCTGAAAATGAATGTGCACGATTTTTCGCCGACTATGGATTCCTGCGTATTTGATTTGGCTTGTCAGGAAAAACGGCGGGTCAGCCGTCTGCAATATTACCGCAATTCACAGCAGGTAGATGGCACACCTCGGATGCGCATTACGACGGCGACGCCCATTCTGGATGATTCCGGCAATGTGCAGTATGTTCTTACCATGCTACAGGATATCTCTGATTTTGAGGAGACTTACCACCGGCTTCTGGCGGATCACAAGATTTTAGACCGGTATAGCATGAATCCTCACACGGATGTTGTCGAGTCAGTCGGGCCGGGGATCGTCGGGCAGAGCGCCGAGTTTCGTCAAATGCTCTCGATTGCCGATCAGATCGCGCCGCTGGACTCGACCGTTCTCCTGTATGGCGAATCGGGCAGCGGCAAAGAGGTCGTGGCGCACTATATCCATAACCATAGTGACCGTAAGGATCAGCCCTTCATCACGGTGAACTGCGCGGCATTTCCCGAAAATCTGATCGAATCTGAGCTGTTTGGTTATGAGCGCGGCAGCTTCACCGGCGCGAATCGGGAGGGCAAGGCGGGCCTTGTTGAAAGTGCGAACGGCGGTACGCTCTTCCTTGATGAGATCAATTCGCTTCCGCTCTCTGTGCAGGGAAAGGTACTGCGGACGATCGAGGACAAGAGCATCCAGCGCGTAGGCTCTACCCATTACAAGAAGGTCAATTTCCGCCTTATTGCGGCAACAAATCGGAGTCTTGAAGCGATGGTGCGCGGCGGCTCGTTTCGTGAGGATCTTTACTATCGCATCAATGTGATCCCCCTTACCATTCCGCCTATACGCAACCGCAAGGAGGATATCGTTCCCCTCTGCCTGCACTATCTGCACTATTTTTGCCAGAAGTACAACCTGCAAAAGAGCTTTTCCGATCAGGTGCTGGAAGATCTGAACCAATACGAATGGCCGGGTAATGTACGCGAGATCCGCAACTTTGTTGAGCGTATTGTCGTCATGACACCGTCCTCCGTCCGTGAGATCAAGCATATCCCCATGGGTATGCTCACGAGCGAGGAGGCGGAACGCCCCCAGCGCGAGGGGACGCTCCACGGCTCGCTTCTTGCCGACACGAACCCGCGCGGATACCGCAGCGAGGAGCTGACAAGGGAGCGCGTCACCGCCGCATTGAGTAGCTGCGGCGGCCGCCGCAAGGATGCTGCCCGTCTGTTGGGCATTTCTCTTCGCACGCTTCAATACAAGATTCGCGAATATCATCTGTCTTCCCGCTGCCGCTACGAGGACTGATCTCCTCCGCGGCGGGCACCTCAAGGAGGCGACCGCATGAAATTAGAGCAGAATATTGCACAGGTGCAGCGCCTTGCGCTGACACAGTCCATGCGGCAGTCCTTGGACTGCCTGCAAATGTCCGCGCTTGAGCTGAACGAATACGTTCAGGAGCTTGCGCTGTCCAACCCCCTGCTGGAGGTGCAGCCGCCCGCCTATTACGAAGTTGAACTGCCGGCAGAGGCACCCACGGCGTGGGATGAACCGCGCCGTGCGGCAGAGCCTTGGGAAAAGCCCGATGATTGCTTTACAAGGGAAAAGACCTTTCGGGAATATCTGTACGATCAGATCGGACAGACCAAGCTGGTGGACAGCGAAATGCTTCCGCTCTGCCTCTATCTGATTGACTGTCTGGATGAGCGCGGCTATCTCGACTGTCCGCTTGAGGAACTGGCGGCCGAGACCGGCTGCTCTGTCTTTTCGCTTGAGCAGGCACTCTATGCCGTACAGATGCTCGACCCGCCAGGCGTCGGCGCACGCAGTCTTTCGGAATGCCTGGTGCTTCAGCTCGTGCAGGGTGCAGACTTTAACCGGCTCACACTTTCCATCGCGCAGAATGGGCTGGAGCTGCTTGGCTCACGCAATTATGCCGGACTGGCTGCGCAGCTTGGCGTCAGCGTGGGCGAGGCGAAGCGGGCGGGGAAGGCCGTCCTTGCACTCAATCCGATCCCTGCGCGCGGGTTTTCATCAGGACGGCAGATCGCCTATGCGGTGCCCGATGTGGTTTTCCGTGCAGAGCACGGTACTGTGGCCATCGAACTGAATGAGCATATCCTGCCCCGCATTTCCATCAATGAAGATTACACGCAAATGCTCCGAGGCGCAGCGGAGCCGGAGGTCGCACAGTACCTCAAGGAGAAGCTTTCCGAAGCGCAAACGCTTGTCAAGGGGATCCACACCCGCTGCGATACTTTCCTCCGGCTTACCCGTGAGCTTGCGGATGCGGAGCAGGATTACTTCTGCCGCGGCGGTGCGCTCCGCCCCATCACCATGCAGCAGCTCGCCGAAAAAATGCATATCAGCGTTTCCACTGTCAGCCGCGCGGTGCAGAATAAATACATCGAGTTTCAGGGCAATACCATTCCCGTCCGCAGCCTCTTTACGACAGCGCTCCGCTCGGATGAGGAATTGTCCTCGCACAGCGTCAAACAGTGCCTTCGCGCGCTTATTCAGGCAGAAGCACCCGACGCACCATTGTCCGATGAAGCGCTCTGCCGCGCGCTCGCTGCTTCCGGCCTGAAGGTCAGTCGCCGTGTAGTCTCAAAATACCGCATCTCTATGGGAATTCCATCATCTGTGCTACGCAAACATTAAGTAAACAGTAAACGCACAGCATGTAGTCGAAACCAGTACGGTAAGCGACCATTACAATAAACACTACAGGTGGCCGCCACGCTCGATATCTTGTCCTCTGAACTATTTACAAATATATCATTCCCTCCCGTTGCTATAGCGTGGTTTAGAAGTAACCATTTTGCCTGCCATATCTCTTTTGGCATCTTGTATGGAACCCCGCCCGTTGGAGCGGTCGTACGAGCGTCTGCCATAGAAGCGACTCAGTTCCCTACGCTTTTCGTAGCCCTTGAAGCTCTCTTCGACCGTGCAGGCTATTGATGCGGCGCGCCTAAATCCTTATAAGGCCTGATCTCGCAGCTTTCCGGTGAGGTCCACACCGTAAGTGTGGCCTCAGGCATTCATGGACCCCGTAGGGCATTATGACCACCCTGTACGCAGGAAGTTCCATGAAGGTCGACAGTTTTTGGCGCTGTACCGGCAGCGCGGGTGTGTACCCTT
>OGNF01002628.1_pt1 | contig 13304 bp, 9 predicted proteins | sample 1573321 | NCBI WGS metagenome assembly OGNF01 (sample SAMEA2581911, study PRJEB24529) | metagenome | biome: Human gut stool | place: China | collected 2011
TACCAGCCGACGATGAGCGAGAGCGGCAGGAAGATCGTCGTCACGATGGTCAAAATCTGCATTATTGCTCAGATTGAAAAATCTTAATTATTCTTTATCTCATCCAAAGTAATCCCCAAAACGTCACATATAATAGCTTCTCGCGCATATAAGCCATTCCGTGCCTGTTCAAAATAATAAGCATGAACATTGTCGTCTACATCATATGCGATCTCATTTACTCGAGGAAGCGGATGTAATATTTTCATATTACTGCGTGCATTTTTCAACATGGAAGCTTTTAGGATATAAACATTCTTGACTCGTTCATATTCCATTAAATCAGTAAAACGCTCACGCTGTACTCGCGTCATATAGAGAATGTCTGCGCCACTAATGACATCCTCATTAAATTGTTCTGTTTCTGTATATTTAATACCATGCTCTGCACAATATTCCTTATACTCATCAGGCATTTTCAATTCGCTTGGAGCTATAAAATGAAACGTTGGATTAAAGTGCCTCATAGCCATCAGCAAGGAATGCACTGTACGTCCATATTTCAAATCTCCGACTAAATATATATCGAGATTTTCCAAAGTGCCTTGGGTCTTATATATGGAATAAAGATCCAGCAAAGTCTGAGTAGGATGTTGATTAGCTCCATCGCCAGCATTTATGACCGGTACCGGTGACACCTCGCTTGCATATCTTGCTGCTCCTTCAAGAAAATGCCTCATAACGATTACATCTGCATAATTGGATACCATCATTATTGTATCTTTCAAAGTTTCACCCTTCGTGGAACTCGTTACCTTGGGATCTGTAAATCCAATAACTTTGGCTCCTAAACGATTGGCTGCCGTTTCAAAAGATAAACGGGTTCGAGTTGACGGTTCGAAGAACAGAGTTGCGACAATCTTACCATCTAAAATTTTCCGATTGGGATGTTTTTCAAACTCACACGCCATTTCAATTAGATACTCAATTTTTTCTTTTGAAAGGTTTGCAATGGTAACTAGATTCTGTTTCATATTTAGCGACTGATATGATTTATGCAAAAGTAAGGAAATACTTTGGAATATGCCCAACAAGGCATTCTTTTTATTGCCACTATTCCATGATGTTTAGAAGAAGATGAACGTCCTCTAATAAAATAGCTCATTGATACACAAGATTAAATCATACGTCGACTCACCAAACCGGGCAACATATTTTATTTGAAGAAAAATTACTGCAACTCATAAAAGCCCGTTAAAATAAAACACTATTTCCTACCAAGTACCACATAATGGCTAGATGTACATATACGATTACAAAAACACAATAACATCATTTATACTGGCTCATTTCATTATATAAAATTCTGTAAATCTAACATTTATAACATAAACAATATAATTACACACCCCCCCATGACAATAGCATAGGTCACAAATCTCCTACATTCAGAAAGACGTAAAAAAACAAAAAAACATTATGTAGAACTTTAAGAATATCTTATCTTTGCAAAAACAATCTAACATTTATGGATTTTTTCTACTTTGGAATCTTAATATTCCTTTTTATACTAGCGACTTTCGACCTTTCTGTAGGGGTTGCCAATGATGCAGTAAATTTTCTTAGTCCAGCAATAGGAGCAAAAGCAGCAAAGTTCAGAACTGTGCTAATTGTGTCCGCCGTCGGTATCTTTGTTGGCGCGTCAACAAGTAGTGGAATGATGGATATTGCTCGCCATGGCATACTAAATCCCGTTTACTATACATTAGACGATGTCATGTGCATTTTCCTTGGCGTAGCAGCCACAGATGTAATTCTTCTCGACATTTTCAATACGCTAGGTATGCCAACCTCCACCACCGTTTCTATGGTGTTCGGCCTCTTGGGAGGTAGTTCCGCATTAGCAATGTCGAAAGTTCTGGCTGGCGGCGTAACCTATGCTGAACTCATTAATACAGATAAGGCTCTCTCCGTTATCATCGCCATCTTTATGTCTGTAGCGATAGCCTTCGTTTTTGGTTTTCTCGTGATGTGGATCACTCGTATTATTTTTACCTTTAATTATCAAAAACACCTGCGTTGGTCCATTGCTATATTTGGCGGGTTATCCGTTACCTCTATATTCTATTTTCTCCTAGTTAGCGGTATGAAAAACTCGCAACTTCTACAGATAATAGGATGGACTCCCGAGTGGATTGCTGATAATAATCTATATATCATAGTTATTTCCATCATTTCCTTTACCATCATGATGGAGATCTTACATCTTCTGAAGGCAAATATTTTTAGATTAATCGTATTGTTTGGGACATTCTCTCTCGCAATGGCGTTTGCAGGAAATGATTTGGTCAACTTTATTGGAACGCCCCTAGCTGGCTTAGAATCATATTTAGACTTCACCGCAAACGGAAACGGACAAAGTGCCAATACCTATTATATGAATGTATTGGCAGGGCCCTCGACTCTCCCACACAAACAACTTTTTCTAGTATTAGCAGGCATCATCATGACGATAGCCATTTCCACATCACGAAAGGCACAAAAAGTTGTTGAAACCACCGTCAATTTATCACGCAAAGACGATAGTGAAGAAGTCTTCAGTTCCTCAAAACTTGCTAGAAAAACTGTAAGAAGCGTATTAAATACGACCAGTATCATTAATCGCTATGTCCCGCGATCCGTAAAAAATTGGATTAATACCAGATTTGATTCCGACGGAATTGTTCTCGAAGAGGGAGCTGCTTTTGACCAGGTCCGAGCAGCCGTCAACTTAGTTTTAGCAGGTCTACTGATCGTAGTCGGTACAAGTTTCCAATTACCTCTTTCTACAACGTATGTCGCATTCATGGTTGCTATGGGTACATCCTTGGCTGACCGTGCCTGGGGACGAGAAACCGCGGTATACCGCATAACCGGTGTTATTACTGTAATTGGCGGCTGGTTTATTACTGCAGGTGCCGCATTTATCATGAGTTTTGCAATTACCACGCTGAATCATTTAGGTGGAGGTATTGCTATGGCAATCGTTGTATGTATATTAGCAGCAGTATTGATTAACAACAACCGTAAATTTAAGAAGCAACAAGCACAAGCCGAAAATGTTGATACCTTATTCAGACAACTTGTAAGATGCACGGACAAAGCACAAACTTGGATAATGCTTAAAAAACACGTCAGCCAAACTCAAAGCGACATGATTGAGTTTACGCGAAAAACCTACCGAAACATTATCGAAGGATTGGTGTCTGAAAACATTAAACAATTACGGCAGGTAGACGACATCATTTCTAATCAAAAAAGTGTATGGAAACGATATCGGCGTAAGGAAATCCTCGGAATGAGGAAAATTGAATATCTTCAAGCCGTAGAAAAAAATACTTGGTTCCATCTAGGCTGCAACAGTTGTTCTCAAATTATTTACTGCTTAAAACGAATGCTGGAACCGTGTGAAGAGCATGTAGACAACAATTTCAATCCGTTGCCAACAACCTACGCAGAAGAGTTAAACAGTTTAAGGACGGATATCGACCATTATTTGGAGCAAATTGAAAACTCTGTTCGTTCTGGAGACTTTACTCAGGCAGACATATTACTTGTTGATGGTAATGCCCTAAAAGCCAGACTTTCGCAAATGCGCCACCGTCAGCAAGATCGGATACAGCAAGGCGATGAAAACATTAGGACGTCCCTACTATACCTGAACACGTTGCAGGAAACACAAGAATTAATCAGCATGATGCGGCATCTACTACGAGCCAGCAAACGTTTCCAGGCATAATTTTCTCGACGCCCCGATTAGACAGAGGGCCCTCCACATTAAGAGATAGCTCTCCCAATAATAACCGTAAAGAATCCGCCACAAAACATTTTTTGAAGGCGGATTCTTTTCATTTTAATCATAAGAATGTCCACAGAGCTATAATTGTATTGCCGCATCTCGGCTTCACAGTCCTACTGACAAAAAATCCTAAAGTACTGATAGAATTTTCTATAAGTACTTTAGGATTTACGAAAGTAAAGACTGCCATCCTGCCTTCTGTATACACTCCGCACATATACAAGCAAACAGACTTTCACTCTCAAAAATCGCTACGAATGGAATTTGTCCATATTCTTACATGCGGATTGACTATAGACCAGAGCCATCAAGACTGTACATCATTGTATGGCAGATGAAATGGAATAAAAAGGAGATTACCGTTCTAATGGCAATGAAATATGGCATATAAAGAGATCATAGCCTATCATCTTCATATGCCATAAATTTTTGTCGGGTACCTCCTGAATAACCCTAAATAATAAGCAAAAACCGCTACTTTGTGACACACTCCATAGCCACACTACTTTGATAATTCTGCATTTCTCATACGCTTAGCCAAAGCTGATACCTTTTCCCGCAAAACATTGACAAGTCGCTCTTGTTCCAAAATCTCTTTCTTTTGTTCAGCGGTCGCTTCCTGATGTTTATACTCACGTCGTAGCTGCTCCAACTTTTCTTCTGCAGAAAGCAAAGAAGACCTTTCTTTTGACCATTCCAAGGCTAAATTCTGCGCATCCTGCTTTTTGAATTGCAATGGCGAAGTATATACAATTTCGTCATTTATTATATATCTGACTTGAGCGCCAACATTACGAATGGCTGGTTCTGACAAGACTTTTTGCAACCTGGCTTGTGCCTTTTGCATAGAAACCTTGTCCAATAACAATGGCTTTATTGAAGCAAGCATAGCAGCATTCCTTACCCAATCTTCACCCACAGCGACAGCATCATAAACTTCTCGCGTATTATTGGGCTCAAAAATGTATATACATACTTTATCTTCCGGTTGATTCCGATCTGTTGCAAACCATCCAATTTTATTACTTTCGTCTATTACATATAGATAATCGTTGGCAGGACTATTAAAAGGCATGCCTATGTTTTCTGGCTTCAGAAAACCGCCACGTTCCGAACTATAACGCGTTACATATATATCATAGCCTCCTAACCCATCTTCACTTTCTTCTGAAAAATATAATGTCACTCCATCCGAAAGCATATACGGATAATCCTGCTTATTACCGTTTCCGGCCACACCTCGCAACATTTTCGGTTCACCCCAGTTATCTCCTACCCTTTCCGTCACATAGAGACCATTCTCATTACGATTTTTTCCAAACACGCCGAAATAGATCCTATCACTCAATTCGTTTCGATATGCGGTTTCTCCATACGGATATTTCTGCAGTATATTTTTAGGCAACACAGATTTCGCCGGAGACAATGTACCACAATCAGACGAGATGCGATAAGCATTGATAAAGTCACGCTTATTTACGACCATGCTGTCTATAAAACGTACCTTCTCTGTACCACTCAACATAACCGACGCAGAACGTGCCTTGTCCAACAATAACTCTAAAGAATCAACAGGTTCTTTTTTCTTTGTTGCCTTTTCAATTTCTCCTTCCAACACCTCCACCGCTCTTTGATAACGATAGTTCCTCATCAGAGAATCAACTGACACCTTTTCTTCTTTTTCCTTCTGTTTCTCTGCGCACTGCATGTGAAACCAGCGGCACTTTGCACTAAAAAACAAAAAACGAGGAAACGCAATATTCTCATAAAAAACCGTTCTTAATTTGTTCCAAAAGTACGCATTTCTTTTGGATAATCGCTCTTAGTTCTTCGTATATTTTTGTATTTTTGCAATGCCTAAAACGAAATCCCTTATGAATATCACAGTTAGCAAATTACAAAACTTCATCTTAGCGTCCGTCCTCTTCGTCTGCACGAATGCACTAGGACAGATACAAGTTAAACAACATATCATACAAAAGGGGGAAACGCTATATAGAATTTCCGTCAATTACGGAGTCACCGTCGACCAAATTAAACAATACAATCCTGCGTCCAAATTAAATACATTAAAAATTGCGGACACGTTAAACATTCCAATAGTTGCCATACAAGGTAATACACCCAACCTGCGAACAACCCATAAGGTTAAACGTAAGGAAACATTATGGAGTATTGCTAAAGAATACAACATTTCGATGACTGAGCTAAAAAACGCCAATCCCGAAATGTATCGTCCAGGATATCAACTAGAAAAAGGAAGTAAAATCAACATTCCCTTTCCGGCCTCTTCAAAACAACAGATAAAGCAAGAAGAAAAAAAACAAGCCACAGCAAAATATCCCGTAGAAATTACAATTATACTGCCATTCTCTTCCACAGATATCGGAGGCAAACGCTGTACGGAATTTTATAGAGGGTTATTAATGGCAGCCGAGCATTTAAAAAATGAAGGGCACACCATCAAGATTCACGCTTACGAGGAGCCAGAAGCACAGTCGTCCATTTATCCTGTCCTTGATGAAGTCAATAAGAAAAGAACTCAACTGATTATTGGCCCCCTATATTTCGATCATTTCAATGCTGTTCATTTATATTCAAGAAGTAAACAAATCAAGACTCTGATACCTTTTTCATCCAAAGCGAACCAGGTATACGAGAATCCCTACATATATCTGTTAAATGCTCCTGAAACAGAGAAATATCTGTTCGCGTCAGACCTGTTCCTCAAAAATTTCGGAAAAGACATCAAGGCGGTATTCGTTAATTCCCCTAATGGAAATGAAAAAAAATTCGTAGAGTATCTGCAGCGTCGTCTCTCTGAAAACAAAGTTTCTACAGCTGAGCTCTCGTCAGACATGAACCAGTCACAAATTTTGGCTGCATGCAGTAAAGAAAAGCGTACAATTTTTATAGCCAATGGTTCCACCGACGAGGATTTCAAAAATATAATTTCCAAAATTGTAAATTTCAAGAAATTGTTTCCAAAAACAGAAGTATCCCTCTTCGGCTACCCAGAATGGCAGAAATTCAGTCAAACCCACTTGTCTGAAATGCACATAGCCGATACCTATCTGTTCACAAACGCATTCAATAACACATGGTCAGAAGAACTCCGAAATTTACAACACAAATACACGGAATGGTTCCATGAAAAAATACTCGACACGACTCCACGCATGTATTTGCTAGGTTATGATACGGGTTTAACGTTCATTCATGGGCTTGCCACATATGGAGAAGATTTCAATAAGCAACACCAGAATTTGCCTCTTCTGCAAAGCGATATCTCATTCAGAAAGATATCTTCCAATGGTGGATATATCAATTCGAGTATGTGGTTTATCCATTACCGTCCAGATAATAATATTGAAAAAATTTCAGAAAAATAAAAGCAGGAAAAGCTATGAAGTTGAGAACCTATTTTATATGTTTCCTACTATTGTTTGCACACCACGTATATGGGCAAGTTGGTGAGCGTAGAAATACGATAGCCATTGGTGTAAATGGTGGTATCAGTCTCAACAGCATAGGATTTGATCCGACGATTAAGCAATTCATGCATATAGGGCCAACCTTCGGGGCTACGATGCGATTCACCAGTGAAAAATATTTCAACGCCCTATGTGCATTACAATTAGAGTTGAATTACAATCAACTTGGTTGGAAAGAGAATGTACTGAACAGCAACAGCGAAGAATTGCCAGATACCTACCAAAGGAATCTCTCATACATACAAATTCCCATGTTGGCACGCCTCGGCTGGGGATATGAAAAAAAAGGTGCAATGTTTTATGTCCTTGCCGGGCCACAAGTCGGTTTTTGCATAAAGGAGAATTCTGAACGCAGCGACGTCTGGACTACAGATGCGGAAGGAAATCCTGATCGGCCCAACAACATGTTCGCACAATACAATATGCCCATCGACAATAAATTTGATTATGGCATAACTGGTGGCGCTGGGATTGAATTAAACACCAAGATCGGGCACTTCATGTTAGATGCAAGATATTATTATGGACTTTCAGATATTTTCAAGAACGGGAAAAAGGACGTTTTTTCCCGTTCCAACAACGGAACCATAACCGCCAAAATCACCTATTTGTTTGACATCAAACAATAACAAAAACGCTACCGTAAAAGGAACAAGAGCACCCAACGACTTACGACTTACAACTATCAGCCAACGCACAAAAATGATTGACAGAGGGACTATTGATAAAATCATGAATGCCACCGATATTGTTGATGTGGTGAAAGAATTCGTTACATTGCGAAAAGCCGGTGTCAATTATAAAGGCCTATGTCCATTCCATGATGAAAAAACGCCAAGTTTTGTCGTTTCACCTGCCAAACAACTGTGCAAATGCTTCTCATGTGGTAAAGGCGGTAATGCTGTCCACTTCATTATGGAACACGAGCAGATGACTTATCCTGAAGCATTGAGGTGGCTGGCAAAAAAATATGGCATTGAGGTGTATGAAAAAGAAGCTACTGAAGAAGAAAAGAAAAATGCCTCCCTACGCGAAAGCATGTTTGTCCTCAACGAATGGGCACGTGATTATTTTTCTTCCATTCTGCACAATCATGCAGACGGAATAGCCCTCGGAATGTCGTATTTTCGAAAAAGAGGATTCCGCGATGACATTATCAAGAAATTCCAGCTCGGTTTTTCTCTGCAAGAAAGGGATGCAATGGCTAAAGCTGCAATTGCTCAGGGATTCAATCCTTTATATCTGGAAAAAACAGGTTTGTGCTATAAATCCAATGATGGGCGTCTGATGGACAGATACTACGGCCGCGTCATCTTCCCCGTACATACGATATCCGGCAAAGTTGTAGCTTTCGGCGGACGAATTCTAACATCTGACAAAAAAGTCGCAAAATACGTCAACTCCCCAGAATCTGAAATTTATAGTAAAAGTCACGAGCTTTATGGTCTCTATTTTGCCAAGCATGCCATCGTAAAACAGAACAGATGTTTTCTTGTCGAAGGTTATACCGATGTCATTTCCATGCATCAAAATGGTATTGAAAATGTTGTAGCATCTTCGGGAACTTCGCTAACGGAAGGCCAAATCCATCTGCTGCACCGCTTTACCAATAACATTACAGTTCTCTATGATGGAGATAACGCCGGCATAAAAGCCAGTCTGCGCGGTATTGATATGCTGCTCGCAGAGAGCATGAACGTTAAAGTACTGTTATTGCCTGATGGGGACGATCCCGACAGTTTTTCCCGAAAATTAAGCGCACAGGACTTCCAGGAATACATAGAATCACACCAAATTGATTTTATTAAATTCAAGACAAATCTGTTGCTGCATGACTGCGGAGATGACCCCATAAAAAGAGCAGAACTGATACAAGATATCGTAGGGAGCATTTCCACAATCCCAGATGGAATTGTTCGCCAAATGTATGCAAAGGAATGCGCCACTCTTTTAGGTGTAAGCGAACAACTCATCATTGCGGAAATCGCAAAAAGAATGCGCCAAGCCCAGAAAGAAAAAAGTACAAAAGATACGCAAGATGCAGATTCGGAAGAATCCTCCGTTTCTGAACTGAACGTTCCATCCGCAATCAGTGTAACCAGCAATTCAGACAGAATCAAAGAGGAAGAAAAACTAATTGTCAGTGCCATCATCCGATACGGCCATCTTGCTATGAACTCCAGCGAAGATAGTGAGCAAAACGGATACAACGAAATGGAAGCTCCCACGGTCAGTGTAGCCAATTATATTGCCAACGACTTGAAGGAAGACGAATTACAATTAAGTACACCACTTTATGAAAAGATTCTGCAGGAAGCATGCCTTTTGACGGAAAAATCCGACAAGACATCACTACAATACTTTCTTACTCACCCCGATGCAGATATCAGCCAATTAGCAGCTTCACTTGGAGAAGACAAGTATGTTTTAAGCAAGAATCAGGCACAGGACTTCATACCCGATGAAAAGCGACTGAATGAGTTAATCCCCAGGCTTTTGCATGACTTTAAATACGCAATTATCAAAGAAAGGATGAACACTCTTCTTGCTCAGCTCAAGAATCCGGACATCATTAACAATCCGGATAAGTGCATGCAGATTATGACAGAATACAAGGAATATAGTGAAATTGAGAAACAATTTGCACAGATTTTAGGCGAAAGGGTTATTGCTGTCAGATAAAATTAATCAGACCCAAACACGAAAGATACCCGATTTTCCAAGAGCGCTCAAATCAAAATATTCCTACTACGTCATCCTTGTTTACCCGCGTTTCAAGCATTCCTACCGAGTTTCTACCTTCACCGTAAACTTTGTTTGGGTGAGGAATATCATCACGTGCCCAAATCCGTCTGTATGGAAAACCCAACAAATGTAAACAACAGGTTTTCAAAATAAAATCCGTGTTAACAGGACCTGCGTCAATGTTAAAGAAGGCAAGTTTTACCCCATTTAGCAAGGTAAACATTTTTCCTTAAATAAGAGATTTACTAAATTTGCTCTAACAAAAAAACTAACATTAATCGCAAGTTAAAATAATATGAAAACAAAAGTATTGGGCCTTTTAGCCTTGGCCTTCTGTTTGGGTAGCACGGTACCCATTGTTTTAGCACAAAGCACTGAACGGACAGAGCAAAGCACTGACCGGGTAGACTTAACCTACGCAGCCGAGAAAGCGGTCAATTCTGTTGTCTACATCAAAGTGACAACAAACGGTAAAACCGAGTACATAAACTATTATGACCCTTTCGAGGACTTTTTCAATGACTTTTTTGGAAATAGAGGCCGAAACAGGCAACCACAACAAATAGAAACCCCCAAGCAGCACAGTGCAGGCTCCGGCGTTATTCTATCTTCTGACGGATATATTGTAACAAACAACCATGTTGTGGCCAACGCTGATGAATTGATGGTAAAGCTCAATGATAATAGAGAGTTAAAGGGAAGAATTATAGGTACCGATCCCATGACTGATTTGGCGCTCATTAAAATTGAGGGCAAAAATCTCCCTGCCATCAAAATTGGTGATTCCGACAAGTTAAAATTGGGAGAATGGGTCTTGGCCATAGGAAACCCGTTCAGCCTAACTTCCACTGTCACCGCCGGTATCGTCAGTGCGAAAGCCAGAAGCCTAGGTGCCAGTCGTAACAGCATTGAGTCCTTTATACAGACAGACGCAGCGATCAACCCGGGTAATTCCGGAGGTGCATTAGTCAATGCACAAGGCGAACTCGTCGGCATCAATGCTATGCTCTACTCACGAACAGGTTCATATTCCGGATATGGATTTGCCATACCCACAACGATTATGAACAAGGTCGTAGAGGATTTGAAGCAATATGGTACAGTACAACGAGCAGTGCTTGGAATTTCCGGAACCGACGTATCCAACTATATTGATGTTCAAAAAGAGAAAGGCACCCCTGTTGATTTAGGCACCGTCAACGGTATTTATATTGCCGAAACAGAAAGCGAAGGTTCTGCCGCTGCGGGTGGACTACGTCCAGGCGACGTTATCACTGAAATTGATGGGAAGAAAATCGAAAAGTTTGGTGAACTTTCTGAAATGATTGCAGCTCATCGACCGGGAGATAAGGTAGAAATTACTTACTTGAGAAACAAAAAGAAGAATACGATTACACTTGTTCTGCGCAATCAGCAGGGCACCACATCAACCATTGAAAAAATTGACAATGACCAAATGGGGGCTGCCCTACGCCCATTGACGGAAGCCGAAAAATACGAATTAAACCTCCCCTATGGCCTGGTCGTTTCAGCTATTCGTGATGGCAAATTAAAAGCAGCCGGTATCACCAAGGGAATCATTATTATGCAAGTTAATGATAAAAAGATGAATAGTGTTTCAGATTGGGAAGAAGCCTTGAGAGCCGCAAACATGTCCACAGAAAGAGTACTCTGGATTCGCGCTAAAACACAAAGCGGCCTCAACAGAAGTTTCACCGTAGAATTAGGCGACCCCAAACAAAAATAAGTGAACTGAGCTATTATCGTATCCGGAACACGACTTAGTCTTTAGATAAGAGCCCTCTGTTTGTCATACCGGATGTAAGACAAGAGAAAAAAGGCTCCGTAAAGAAGCAGCAGGTAGGAAGGAAACAAATTTTTTTCCTTCCTACCTTTTGTTTCCTGCTTTATTCACTTACCAAAACTACTGAGAGTTTTTTCAAAACTACTGAGAGAAAATCTATCGTACTAACTGTTTTTTCAAAAGTACTGATAAGATGACAACCTTAGACTCCATTGTGGTGTACTAAGCGAAATGAACCAGCCCAACCTCCTTACTTTCACAGAAGATAGGTATTTTCATTATGGTCACGGACAATGGAAACAAGCTCCGCACATAATCTCCAAGAATTTCCGGCGTCAACTTTTACCCATTCTACTCAAGAATACCCGACACTCTTTTTTAATAAAATGAAAATAAAGTAGTAAATTTGCAATCAACCTCAAACAATAATTACAGAATATGTATACAGTAGACGAACTCAATGACCAATTAATCGATCTCGCTTTCTCGGAAGATATCGGTGACGGTGACCATACCACCCTTTGCTGTATCCCCGAAGATGCTCAAGGAAAATCCAAACTCCTCATTAAGGAAGAAGGCATATTGGCTGGGATACGCATCGCAAAAGAAATCTTTCACCGCTTTGACCCCGCGATGCAAATCGAAGTCCTAATAGAAGATGGGACTCACGTAAAGCCCGGTGACATTGCCATGATTGTTTCGGGCAAGGTAAGGAGTTTACTTCAAACAGAACGGTTAATGCTGAATGTAATGCAGCGCATGAGTGGCATTGCGACAATGACTGCAAAATACGTAGAGCGTCTTAAAGGTACCAATACCAAGATTCTGGATACACGGAAAACGACTCCGGGCATGCGAATGCTTGAAAAAGAAGCAGTAAAAATCGGAGGTGGGGTCAATCACAGAATTGGACTGTTTGACATGATTCTTTTGAAAGATAATCACATTGATTTTGCCGGTGGCATCGTCAATGCTCTTGATCGGTGTGCCCAATACCAAAAAGAAAAGGGACTTCATCTCAAGGTTGAGATCGAAGTTAGAACATTTGAAGAAATCCGCCAGGTGCTTCAACATGGAGGGGCAGACCGAATTATGTTCGACAATTTCTCCGTTGCAGATACCCGTGAAGCTGTGAAATTGATTGACCATAAGATGGAAACAGAATCAAGCGGCGGCATCACATTCGACACCATCCGCGATTACGCAGAGTGCGGTGTCGACTACATTTCAGTAGGAGCACTGACACATTCAGTCAAAGGCCTGGACATGTCCTTCAAAGCAGTTTAGAATTCAAAAATTTATATACTGAAACGAACTTCCCCCGTCCTTTTTGAACGGGGATTTTTCCATTATACACAATCAATCAATGAACACAATATTCAAAAAAGCCGGGGCCATGGCCTGGCTCCTGGCAGTCGCATTAATTTCCAACCTTCCTCAACAG
>OGNF01002631.1_pt1 | contig 13281 bp, 7 predicted proteins | sample 1573321 | NCBI WGS metagenome assembly OGNF01 (sample SAMEA2581911, study PRJEB24529) | metagenome | biome: Human gut stool | place: China | collected 2011
AAGCTTCCGCAGTGTGGATTATAACAAAAAACGCATTGCAGAGGCAGGTAAGTTGTATTTAAGCAAATAGATTGCTAAAAGAATAAACAAATAACCAGTAATTAGTTATATTTTATGACAAAGATTAGAAATTACACCCGGGTTCTGATGGGCGTAGGGTTGTTGGGACTCCTCGTATGCTCGTGCAAAGGGAAAGGCGAGGGACAACAGTCCCAACAGCAGCAGACGCCGGAACTGGCAGTGATAACGCTGGGCGAGGACGACGCTACCCTCGAAACCGGCTTTCCCGCCACTCTGCAAGGAACTAACGATGTGGAGATCCGTCCCCAGGTTTCGGGCTTTATTACTAAAGTCTGTGTGCAGGAGGGCCAGCATGTTTCAGCGGGTCAGACCCTGTTCATGATTGACCGTGTACAGCTTGAGGCGGCCGTAGAGGCTGCCCAGGCCCAGGTGCGCCAAGCCGAGGCAGCGATTGCGGCGGCACGGGCAGCCGTCAACACGGCCCGCACCAATGCGCAGAACAATAAAATGCTTCTTGACAAAAACATCATCTCGGCGTCGGCTTACCAGACATCGGTCGATGCCGTAAACCAGGCCCAGGCCCAGGTTAACCAGGCTCAGGCGGCAGCCAATGCCGCTTCGGCACAGTTGGTTTCGGCTAAGAAGAACCTCTCGTTCGCCAACGTAACCGCTCCCACCTCCGGAATCGTCGGCACCATCGACTACAAGGAGGGAGCCCTCGTTTCACCCCAGACTCTGCTCACCGTCCTTTCGAACAACGGCCAGATAGAGGCTCTCTTCTCGCTCACCGAGAAGGAGGTGCTCAACTTCACCAACGGCGGACGCCGCTCGCTGGCAGCAGCGCTCGACTCGCTTCCTGCAGTTACGCTGATGCTGCCCAACGGTGAGGCTTATCCCTATCCGGGCAAGATTACCGCCGTTTCAGGCGTGCTCGACTCAGCAACGGGTAGCGCTCGCGCACGTGCCGTCTTCCCTAACCCCGACGGGATGCTCCGTTCAGGCGGTTCGGCCAACGTGATGCTCCCCAACATAGCACGCAACTCCATCATAATCCCGCAGAAAGCCACTTACGAGGTGCAGGACATGAAGTTCGTATATACTGTGGACAAGAACAACGTGGTACACTCCACGGCCATCACCATCTCGGACCAGAACGACGGGCAGAACTACATAGTGACCTCGGGCCTGAAACCGGGCGACCGCATCGTTACCGAAGGTGTGGGCCTGACGGTGAAGGACAATATGGCAATCAAGCCCAAGACCGGCGCCGCAGCACAGCAGCCCGCTGCCCCGCAGCAGCCCAAATAAGCTAAATCATAATTAAAGCTAAGAAAAATGCGATTAGACAGATTCATAAACAGACCTGTGCTCTCGACCGTTATCTCGGTGTTCATCGTGATATTCGGTTTGCTGGGTCTTGTGAGTCTCCCGATTGAGCAATATCCCGACATCGCGCCACCTACCATCCGCGTCAGCACCACCTATACGGGTGCCAACGCCCAGGCGGTTCTGAACTCGGTGATCCAGCCTCTTGAGGAGCAGATAAACGGTGCCGAGAACATGGATTACATGGTGTCGTCGGCATCCAACAACGGTTCGGCCTCCATCGAGGTTTACTTCAAACAGGGCATGGACCCGGACATGGCTGCCGTGGACGTGCAGAACCGTGTGGCCAAGGCGGCGGCTTTCCTTCCCGCCGAGGTCAACCAGGTAGGTGTCGTTACGCAGAAGCGCCAGAGCTCCATGCTTATGGTATCGGCTCTGTATGACAACACCGACAAATACACTACCGAGTTCATCGACAACTATATGTCGATCAACATCATACCTCAGATCAAGCGTGTTCCCGGTGTCGGCGAGGCCATGGCCTTCGGTGCCGACTATTCGATGCGTATATGGTTGAAACCCGACATCATGGCGCAGTATGGCCTGATGCCCTCCGACGTTTCGGCGGCACTCGCCGAGCAGAACATCGAGGCCGCTCCCGGTGCCTTCGGCGAGCAGGGCAACCAGACGTTCCAATACACCATGAAGTATAAGGGACGTCTGCAGGATGCCACGGAGTTCGAGAACATCGTGATCCGCGCTACTGACGACGGCAAGATACTCCGCCTGGGAGACATCGCCGAGGTAGAACTCGGCCGTCTTACCTACGGTTTCTCCAACCTCAACAACGGCCACATCGGTTCCTCCGTAATCGTGTTCCAGAGCGCCGGCTCCAATGCAACGGAGGTAATCGAGAAGATTGACAAGCTCTTCGACGAAGCACGCGCCGAACTTCCGGACGGCCTCGTGCTGGAGACCACCATGTCGGTCAACGACTTCCTGTTCGCCTCTATCCACGAGGTAATCAAAACCCTTATCGAGGCCTTCATCCTGGTGTTCCTCGTGGTGTTCGTCTTCCTGCAGGACTTCCGTTCCACGCTTATTCCTATGATTTCAATCCCGGTGGCCCTCATTGGTACATTCTTCCTCCTATACATCTTCGGCTTCACCATCAACCTGCTGACCCTTTCGGCCCTTGTGCTCGCGATTGCGATAGTGGTGGACGACGCCATTGTGGTGGTGGAGGCGGTCCACGCCAAGCTCGACCAAGGTTACAAGTCGGCGCGGCAGGCCTCCATCGACGCCATGGCGGAGATTTCGGGAGCCCTTATTTCCATCACCATGGTAATGATGCTCGTGTTCATCCCCGTGTCGTTCATGGGTGGTACTTCGGGTATCTTCTACCGCCAGTTCGGTCTTACTATGGCCATGGCCATCGGCCTTTCGGCCATCAACGCCCTTACGCTGTCGCCGGCCCTCTGCGCCCTGTTCCTGAAAGCGCATAAGGAAGACGGCACCGAGAAGTCGCTGAAAGAGAAGATGGGTGAGGCCTACGGCGCCGCCGGCGAGGCTATGAAGAAAGCCTACAAGAAACGCATCGGAATGCCGGCATGGCTCACCATGATTTTCCTTGTGGCCGCCATCGTTTTCCTCGTGCTCGGATGGTACACTTTCGAGGACGTTACACGCAGTTGCATAGCAGTGGTCGTGGCACTTCTGGCACTTTACGGCATCTTCACCAAGCGCTTCATCAACGCCTTCAACCACACCTTCGACAAGGTGCTCGGCGTTTACCGCAAGATGAGCAACTTCTTCATACGCCTCCGCTGGCTGTCGTTCGTCATCGTGGCGGCAAGCATCGGCTTGCTGGTATGGCTCATGGGCCGCACGCCAACCGGCCTCGTGCCCAACGAGGACACCGGTACCATCATGGGTGCCGTGACGTTGCCTCCCGCCACGTCGCAGGAACGCACGCAGGCTGTCATGAACCAGGTGGACCAGATGATCGGGTCCATTCCGGCAGTGCAGTCACGTACTGCCATCACCGGCTACAGCTTTATCGGCGGCCAGGGCAACACCTACGGCTCGTTCATCATCAAGCTGAAACCGTGGGACCAGCGCGACCTCAAGACCGAGGGAGCAAGTGCCATCGTGGGCCGGCTCTTCATGATGACGTCGCAGGTCAAGGATGCAAACATTATGTTCTTCCAGCCTCCTATGATTTCCGGTTATTCGGCAACCAACGGTTTCGAGATTAAACTCCAGGACAAGACCGGCGGCTCGCTCGACAACTTCTTCCAGGTTTACCAGAACTTCATAGCGCAGCTTAACCAGCAGCCTGAAATACAGATGGCTTACTCGACGTTCAACCCGACGTTCCCGCAGTATCTTGTGGAAATCGACGTTCCAAAGGTCAAGAAAGCCGGCCTCACGCAGACGGCCGTACTCCAGGCGCTGCAAGGATATTACGGCGGTATGTACGTGTCCAACTTCAACAGCTTCGGCCATCTGTACCGTGTCATGATGCAGGCAACTCCGGAGGCACGCGTGTCGCCCGAGACGCTGAAACAGATAAAGGTGCGCAATGGCAACGAGATGGCGCCCATCGACAACTTCGTGAAGTTGAAACGAGTTTACGGCCCGGACATTATCAGCCGTTTCAACATGTTTACCTCCATCGCCGTAACCGGTACGCCTAACGAAGGCTACTCCTCGGGACAGGCCATCGAAGCCATACAGCGTGTGGCCAAGCAGACGTTGCCCCATGGCTACTCGTTTGACTACTCCGGCATGACCCGCGAGGAAGCCGGCGGCGGCAGCTCCAACACCGCAATGGTGTTCGGCATCGTGCTTCTGTTCGTCTACCTCATTCTCTCGGCCCAGTATGAAAGTTACCTGTTGCCGTGGGCCGTTATCCTTTCGGTGCCGTTCGGCCTCATGGGTACTTTCATCTTCGCCGACCTGTTCAGCATAGCCAACAACATCTACTTGCAGATTGCGTTGATCATGCTAATCGGTCTGTTGGCCAAGAATGCGATTCTGATCGTAGAGTTCGCGCTCGAACGCCGCCACACCGGCATGAGCATAGTCAATTCGGCATTGCAGGGAGCCGTGGCGCGTCTGCGTCCTATCCTCATGACGTCGTTGGCCATGATCATCGGTCTGTTGCCTATGATGTTCGCCCACGGTGCGGGTGCCAACGGCAACCAGACCCTCGGTACCGGTGCCGTAGGCGGTATGCTCATCGGTATGATACTCCAGGTACTGATAGTTCCGGCCCTCTTCTGCGCATTCCAGTTCCTGCAGGAGAAGATTTCCCCGTTGAAGTGGGACGACAAGAAGAACACCGAACTGTCATCCGAAATCGAACAGTACGGCGGTATGGAAGGAAATCTTCCGCTGAAAGAGAAATAAGTATGTAAGTGAAAAAGCCGCGGGGCATGCCGCCCCTTCCGGACGCGGAGCCCCGCGGCTTAGAATATTAAACTACCCATACAACGTATAAATGAAACTTAAGTTATATCATCTGATACTGCCGGTAGCGGCGCTCGCCGTGCTTCCGAGCTGCCACCTGTACAAGGAGTATGAGATGCCCGTGGAGAACAGCGCCATCATGGGCGACTACAAGAACGCCCTGCAGGACACGGATTCCACCACGCTGGCCCACTTGTCGTGGCAAGAGGTGTTCACCGACCCGCAGCTGCAGCAGCTCATACAGACGGCCCTCGACGCCAACCGCGACCTCGCCAACGCCAAGCTCAACATCGACATAGCGCAGGCGCAGCTCAAGGGAGCCAAACTGGCTTATTTCCCCTCGGTGGCCTTCTCCCCCAACGGCGGCGCCGCTTCATACGGCGGCTCAGACATGAGCTGGAGCTACACGCTCCCTCTCGCAGCCAACTGGGAGGTGGACGTTTTCGGCAAACTGCTCAATAACAAACGCAAAGCACAAGTCAACCTGGAGCAGAGCATGGACTACGAGCAGGCCGTCCGCTCGCAGATAATCTGCAGCGTGGCCAATACATATTACGCGATAGCATGGCTTCAGCAACAGCTTGACCTTACCGAGCGCACCTGCGAGATATGGAAAGAGCAGGTAACCACTATGGAAGACCTCAAGGCCGCCGCTCGTGTCAACGAGGCCGCCGTGGTGCAGAGCCGTGCGAATTATTACAACATCGCCTCGTCGATTCCCGACATCAAGAGCTCAATAGCGCAGTTGCAGAACACAATGTCGATACTGCTCGGTTCCTATCCCAAGGAATGGGCCGTTGGAGGTGACATAGAGTTCAATATGCCGGCTTGCACACAGTCGGGAGTACCTCTCTATTATCTTGCGGTGCGTCCCGATGTCCGTGCAGCCGAACGTTCGGTGGCAGCGGCTTATTACACCACCAACATTGCGCGTTCCAACTTCTACCCCTCGCTTAACATCTCGGCGCAGGGAGGATTCACCAACGCGCTCGGCGCCATGGTTTCCAACCCCGGAAAATGGTTCATACAGCTTGGCGCTTCGCTGGTGGCGCCCATCTTCTCTCGTGGCCAGAACATAGCCACTCTCCGTGCGGCAGAGGCAAGCCAGAAACAGGCGCTAAACACCTTCGAGAGCACGGTGCTTTCGGCAGCCGCCGATGTTTCGGACGCCATAGTGAAAATCAATGCCGCCGACCAGAAGCGCCAGATGATTCTCCAGCAGATAGACCAGCTCGAGAAAGCGGTGGAATATACCGAAGACCTCATGCAGTTCGGCCAGACCACTACTTACCTCGAAATCCTCACTGCCCGTTCGGCATTGCTGAACGCACAGTTGGCGTCGTTGAGCAACATCCACGACAAAGCCGCCGCCCTCATTAGCCTCTACCAGGCAGTCGGCGGGGGATATTGAAACACACACCCACTCTTAAAAAACAACGCATTATGACACAAATCAGCCCCCTTGCATTCGTAGACCCCGGAGCACGTATCGGCAACAACGTGCGGATAGCGCCCTTCGCCTACATAGCCGGTGACACCGTAATCGGCGACAATTGCCACATACATCCCCACGTGTCGGTACTCGAGGGCGCCGTGATAGGTAACGACTGCGAAGTGTTCGACGGCGCGGTCATCAGTGCCACGCCTCAGGATTTCCGCTGGAAAGGCGCCCGCTCGTTCGTGAAAATCGGCGACAACACCACGGTGCGCGAGCATGTCATCATCAACCGCAGCATACGCGATAACCAGGCGACCGAAATCGGCGCCAACTCCTTCGTGATGGCACAGTCTCACATCGGCCACGACAGCACGATAGGCGACTATGTGGTGCTCGGAAACTCAGTGAAGATAGCCGGTGACTGCAAGGTCGGCAACTTCTCCATACTTTCGTCCAACGCTCTTGTACACGAGCGTTGCGAGGTAGGGGAGTGGGTGCTTGTAAAAGGCGGCACTCGTGTCAACAGCCATGTACCTCCCTATGTAGTGGTGGCGCACAACCCTCTGGCTTACTACGGTGTGAACACTTTCATCCTGAGGAAAGGAAAATTCACCGAGGCCGTTATCGACGACATAGCCAAGTGCTACCGCCACATCTATCAGTGCAACACTTCGGTGCTTAACGCCGTGCGCCGCATCCAGGAGGATATTCCCGAAGGAAAAGAGCGCGACGCCATCCTTGCTTTCATCCGTAACCACAACATGAAGATAGCCGGAGTGCCGGAAATGCTGCTCGAAGATTGATCTGATACACCCCGAATAACCGGCTTGCGCCGTCGACGAAACTCGGCGGTGTGAGTCGGTTCAGCTTTTATAATAGAATTTTCAGATGAAAAGCATCATATATGACTCACCGTGCGGCCACATGCGGCTCACTGTGGACGGCGAAGCCGTTTGCGTGGTAGATTGGATAAAAGATGAGGTGATTTCGGCACTGGAGGAAGACGCTTCGGCTCCGGAAGACGTGGTTTTATTGGATGAACTGATGGCGCAGTTGGATGAATATTTCCGGGGCGAACGTCGCAGTTTTGAATTGTCGTTGAGAACGTCAGGAACAGAGTTTCAGGAAGCGGTGTGGAGCGAGCTGCAGAAGATTCCATACAGCACTACGGTCAGCTATTCCGAGATAGCACGTAGAATAGGGCGCCCGACGGCTGTCCGCGCCGTCGGCCACGCCATTCACTGCAATCCGATAGGGATTCTGATACCTTGCCACCGGGTGATAGGCGCCGATGGCAATCTGAAAGGCTTCGCCGGAGGGCTTGAGGCCAAGAGGTTCCTGCTGGCGCTTGAGCAGAAGCATACTTCCTTTTTGTAACTTCTACAGCTTATCATAATACCGTATATTCCCGATTAATCCTGATAAATCTTGATTAATCGGGATTTTCTTAGGCAAGACAGGCATGATAAGCTGAATATGCCGATATAACTACGCGATGATGCTGCAAATGGACCCAATGGACCCGCTGAGCCTGCTAAGCCGGAAAGGTTGAGTTGGCAACATTGAGCTATAAATAAGGGAGGCGACACCGTCGGCGTGCCACCTCCCTTCGCAGAAAAGTATGTAAATTATTTGATTGTTACTTGATGAAGACTTTACGCGTCGTGCCGTCGCTCATCTTGACGAGGTTGAAACCTTGCCAAGGCTTTGCGGAGGGAATGCCTTCGATGTTGTAGAAGAGTTCGGGCGTTGCGTCGCCGTTCAGGATTTCTTCAAGGCCGGTGCCGATGTTCTCGTTGTAATAAGTGTCGGTGTCGGCATTGTAGTAAACCTTCTCGCCGCCGAATACGGGATGGGCGTCGGTTCCTATCTTCTGACCGAAGGCTTCGCCGAGTTTGTAGGCTATTTCGCCGGAAGCCATTGTCTCTTCGCTGACGAGCGTATAGCAGCCGGGACGGTTATATTCCTTAACCGCGAATGCGTTGGCAATCGGGTTGACCGTGACATTTGTGTTATAGGAAACTATGGCACCCGCTGTATTGCCGAGGTCCTCTATTTCACCTACATTGAATACATTGCTTATGCCCGCTTCGCAGCCTTTGGAGAGGTTGCCAACGATACCGGCATGGTTCGATGCGCAGAAGATGTCGCCGGCATTGTAGCAGTCGCGTATTGTCGAAGTCGTTTTCGTCATCGAACCTGCTATACCGCCTACACCAGCCTTTGTGCCGCGCACAGATGCATAGTTGGCGCAAGTACTGATGTCAGTGTAATCCGTGAGGTATGCAACCAGTCCGGCAACCGTCTGTTTGCCGCTGACCTGACCATGAACAGTAATGCCTGAAATCTTGGCGTGTACTTCTTCCGTGCCTTTCACGCAGCCGAAAAGTCCCTGATAGTTGTCGGAGGGATTGTTGATGTAGAGCCCTTTGATTGAGTGGCCGTCGCCGAGCAATTCTCCGCCGAACGGTTTGGATGTCGTGGCGCCGATAGGTGTCCATGCGTAGTCGCCGAGGTCAAGGTCGTTGGTGACGATACCTTTGATTGCGGTTTCGCCCTCGTTGACTTTGTCGCGGAACCATGCGAGTTCTGCCGGAGTTGATATAATGTAGTAACCCTCTTCATTCTCCACGGGTTGTTTGGAATTGGTGCCGTACCAGTCGCCGTCGATGGGTTCGGGCAGTATGTTGAAAGTCTGGAGGCCTTCGGCGTCGTCTGCAATGTTGTAGTCGAGTCGCAGGCAGCGGTAGCCGGGCGCGGAAGCCACGACGGAGTATATACCGTAGGAGCCTTCATAAAGGCCCTCTTCCCCGGGCTCAAGTTGTTGTCCGAGGTGGGTGACTGTTACTTCTGCATCGGGAACGTCGTATGTCACCTTTATGTCGAACATCTTTACCGGGGTGAGGTTGATGGTCACATCGGGAATGTATCCGAAGTACGTCTTGTGTGGAATTGCGGTAAAATTCGGGGAACGTCCGGCTATAGGGCTGATATTGCGGTGGTTGCCTATGGGGTCGCCGAAACCGTTTACCTGGATGACACCTTCGGTGAAGTTAATGGAAGGTTCGGCAGTAATGTCATGGTCTGCCGGGATGTCGAGCGATACCGTCTGTGCTTTGTCAGAAGAACCGAAAGTGTACTGGTTGCCACTGAGTATCAGGGACGTACCGTTGGGAACGCCGTTGTAGGTGACGTAAGCCGACATGTTGTAGATACCTGCGAGCTTATTGGCGGGATGACGCAAGCCGGTATACTGTATTGCTACCTGGTCGCCGGGTTGGAAAATCTTGCTACCGGGCCGGTTGACGTTCACTATTTCTCGGTGACACTTTTTGGCTGTGAAGATTTGATAAGTGGAGTTGCCTGAAGCGTCGGTCATTTTCAGAATCTGGCGCCCCTCTTTGAGCAGCACGCTGTAAGTGCCGTCGCCGTTGTCGGTGATGCCATCGGATGTGAAACCGGTGTATGTAGCCGTTTGCTCGCCGATGGTAGGATAGGCTATGGTCATGGTAGCGGCGCCTGTCGCTTTGAAGGTGTAAATGTGTCCCTCTTCAGTGTCGAGGTAGTAGAAGACGTCATGCTCGGCGTCTACATTCTCTCCTGCAAGTTTTTGTGCGGCTGTGTTATACTCCTTGTTGACAGTGATTTCGGGAACGACTGCTGATTCAGGCTGTCCCACGGTCACCACGTAAACGGCGGTATTCTCCGGCCAGATGGCGCCCCAGTATTCGCCGCCCATGTAAGCGGTCTTGGCGCCCGACGAGTTGTAATAGTTAAGCCCGATAGCATCGTAAGTGACAAGAACTATGGCTGTGCCGTTGCCTACGGCTTTGAGGTCGGCCCATGCCGAGCCGGTCTTTTGCTCCACCTGAAGCACGTCCGAGGAAACGTTGCCGTCGAGATCAAGGATGGTGTAGTGGAAGTCGGGTTCTATGAAATAGTTGTTAGTGGAGTTGTCGGTGAGCTGCCATGAGCGCATGGCATGGGCTTTGAAGACATCCCCCGTGTCGAGGCGCAGGTAACCTTTCGGATTAATGTTAACGAAGATGTCGCCGGTCTCGTACCCACCGTCAGCTTTTACACTATGGTTAATCTGTTTGGGGCCGAAGGCGTGGTAGTCGGCGTCGGTAAACACCAGCACCGGACGTTTGGCCTCATCCTTGTTCATGGTGAAGTAACCTCCCTGTGTCAGTCCCCCTTCCATATAGGTACGGTAATTGTAGACCTGGCTTTCGGCCAGGCGGTAGGTAATAACTTTCGCGTCGCCCGACTCGTCGGTGCTCACGGGAGGAACAGGAGTGAAGTCCACGAAGTGTGAAAACTTCATGTTCAGCTCGAATTCGGCGTTCTTGGGCACCGTTATGGAAAAGTCGTGTGCCAAGGGAATGGCGCCGTTGACGTTGATGTTGCCCGTCAGTGTGTTGCTCTTGTAAAGAGTGGTGTAACCTTCGGCTGCGTGTGCTTCGGACGGGATGAAGGATGCATAATAGCTGTCGCCGTTAAGCGCAAGGAATGTCTTGCGGCCGGCGGTAGTGCTGTTCCCTACTGTGATGGGGTGATTCACTCCCTCGCGGCTGTTGGTGCGCACGTCGAGGGTATAGTCACCGTCGTCGACGGTCCATGTGCGGCCATCTGTCTTGTTGGAGACGTAAGCGGTGAGCGTCAGCACGGTTATCTGTTGTGAAACCGAGTCACCGACTGCTACCTCGATTGTGCCGTTCTCTGTGGTTCCGTCGTAACCTGTTATGATATAGTCTCCGGGTGTAGTCTGGAAGTTATAGACCATGTTATCGGGCTCACCGGTAACTATGGTCTCTCCCGTAGCTTTGGAGACCATTTTCATAGTCTTCGAAGTGCGGTTCATCTTGACGGTAAGATTCACCGCTCCCGAAGTCAGGACGCTCATGCAAAGCGCCGTCAGAACCAGGAATAATGATCTGATTTTCATGATGGTTTTTAGATTGGATTTATTGAAATTGTTAATATACTATTTTTCTTCCGTTGTGGATATATATCTGACCCTTCACAGGATGGGGCACCTTGATTCCCTGGAGGTTGTAATAATGGGTATCATGATATACGGGGAGTTGCGAGCCAATATCTTCTATTCCGGTGTAATCAGGATCGATAGCCAAAAAATGCGCAGGGTTTATATATACGTTCCATGAGCCGGTATGCTCCCCTTGCGGTGTCCATTGGTGCAATGCACCGGCGGCGACGAAGGCCCCGGCATCAGTGGCGTATATATAGCCGGTATAAGGGTTCACGTAAATGCCGTATGGCATCTGTAGAGCCATGAGGTCGTCGCGCAGAGTCCCCGGCATATCTTCCGAAACTCCCGATGTGCCCTCTGTCTCCATGACCTCAGCAGGGTCGATGGTAACGTAGTTGAAAGTGTAATCACCTGTATAATAGGAATATCGAGAGCCTATGGCGAAGAATTTGCCGTCGGTGTTCACGCAGTTGTATGTGGCGGCATATTCCAGTTTCCGGAAGCACTCTTTGTCCGGTTTGCCGTCGAGTACCGCCCGGCAGTCCAGGATTATGGTTGCGGCAGGTATGTCGTAATAGTCGCCCGGAGAGTTGATGCAGAGGTATTGCCCGCTCTTCGACATCTTGCCGTAGAGGTTTATCTGGCCGGTATCAACGTTGCGTTCCACTTCCATGGTCTCGGCATTGATTACGCTGACCGTTGTTTCGTACTCATGGTCTTCCTGAAAGGCGTAGCCGCCGGTGTTGGCAACGAAAAGGCGACCGTCATAAAGTGCTATTCCCTCCGGTTCGTAGCCTACTTCCACGGCGTCCACTACCTTGAAAGTGCTTAGGTCAATCTTGGCTACATATCCTTTGGTGAAGTACTCCATCTCATCGTTGACGCGACACTCGTGGCCGTATGAGGAGATGTAGACATAGCGGTCATCTGAGGCCAGTTTGCGGTTGTTGGGCACTTCCTCGGTGGCAGCCACGGCATGGCCGCTGTTGTCGATGAACTGCACGATGTTCGACCAGTTGACGGCAATGGCTATAAGGTTGTCTCGAACCTGGATGATGTCGTTCGGGGTGTCGCCGAGTTTGTAGCCGTTCACTTCCCGGAACCATTCGTTGCTCAGCACCTGGCCGTCCTCGAAATAGCTCAGCCGGCCGTTGTCCGACTGCCAGTTGCCTTCGTCCACCACAATAAGCTTCTCCTTGGCGGAGGAAGGGTAAACCAACGCTGCGATGCAAAGTATGGCGGTTAGAAATTTGGTAAATAGTTGTTTCATGCGTATTTTGTTGTTTTATTATTCCTTGAAAGACGGGATTAGGATGGTCTTGTCCGTGCAGTGGAGCGTCCGGGTTAGTCCATAAAAAAATCCCGATGCGCATGTTCATCGGGACGTATCGTTTGTTGCTTCAAATACTGTGGTATTCCGGTATCCGGAAAGCGGAATGGAGAATAGGGGAGAGGAAAATATAACCGGAAATGAGAGATGAGATGATGCAAGCCCGTGGTCCCGCAGGCGCGAAAATCAGAGTTAAGAGAGGGTCTTCTGACTTGTTCCTGAGGGCCGCGCCTTCCCGGCCGATGTGTGGGCCAGTGACGTTAAGCGGTCATCATTTTATCATCTCGGTGGCTTATAAGCGGTTTAAGATGAGGAATTTACAGCAGCGGGTACTGTCACGGATTCTCACCGTGTTCCACGGGCAACTCTATGCCCATCGCTCTTTCTCGCCGCAAAGTTACAATGAAAATTCCGCATCGCAAAATTTTTCTCCGAAAAAATCGCTGAAAGTTTTATGTCGGCTAGATACAGTATTACTTAAATAATCCGTTGAATCTAGTAATAAATCAGATTAAGCAATATAGAGCGTCTGAGAAAATTTCATGGAAACAAATGTAAAAATTAGTTTAATTCAATGAAATTAACTAACTTTGCGACGTGTTTGTAATGACTGGCATTCAAGAGAGATTGCCGCGATAAACATTTTGATCAGTTACTTAAGACTGCAATTTATGACCGTTACGGAAAGTATTTGTTTAC
>OGNF01002634.1_pt1 | contig 13264 bp, 14 predicted proteins | sample 1573321 | NCBI WGS metagenome assembly OGNF01 (sample SAMEA2581911, study PRJEB24529) | metagenome | biome: Human gut stool | place: China | collected 2011
AATGAAGAAATAAAAAAATTAGATAAATATTTAAAAGGATAAAGAAAACTTTATCCTTTTAAATTGAAAAACTGTTAAAAGTATGATACAATACACTCATGTTCGTAGTTAAAGGGGGATTTTGTATGGAAAATCTAGAAATATATGGCAATATAAAAGAAAAAAAATACGATTTAATAAAAGAAAGTCCAAAAATAACAGGTTATGCTTCAATTGATAAACCATGGCTTAAATTTCATAGTGAAGAAGCAAAAAATGCTATTATGCCTGATATGAGTATGTATGACTACTTATATGAAAGAAATAAAGATAATTTAGATGAAATAGCAATTGATTATTTTGGAACAGAAATAACTTATAGAGAATTTTTCAAAAATATTGATAAAGCTTCTGTTGTATTAAAGTCTTTAGGAGTTAAAGAAAATGTTAAAGTGACAATATCTTCACCAACAACTCCAGAAACAGCTTATATATTTTATGCTTTATCTAAACTTGGGGCTATTTCTAATATGGTTGACCCAAGAAAAAGTGCTAAGGAAATGGAAGAGTATTGTTTGGAAGCAAATTCAAATTTATTTATTGTTATAGATAAGGTTGCTTCAAAAGCAAAAGATTTTATTTCAAATAAAATTGTTAGTAATGTTGTTGTCTTAAATGCCTCAGCCTCATTTCCTAAAAAACTTAAGATAGCTTATAATGTTATGAATTTATCTACAAATTTAAAAAATAAAAAATTACAAAAATGGGATGATTTATTTAAAAAATCAAGTGGTAATACAATTCCTGCTATATATGATTCAAAAAGACCAGTTGCTATAGTTCACACTGGAGGAACAACAGGTGTACCAAAAGGTGTAATGCTTTCTAATTATAATTTAAATTCTTCAGCTAAACAATGTGAATTGTGTGGTCTAGATTTTAAATTTAAAGACTCATGGTTAAATATAATGCCTCCATTTATTGCTTATGGACTTGGAAATGGATTTCATTTACCACTTTCTATGGGAATGAAGGTAATAATTATTCCAAGTTTTAACCCTAAAAAGTTTGGAGAAATATTATTAAAGCACAAACCAAATCATGTAACAGGGGTTCCATCTCATTATGGACATTTGCTAGATGATAAAAAGTTGCAAAATGCTTCTTTGGCATTTTTAAAAACGCCAATTGTTGGTGGTGACGGTATGAAAATAGAACTTGAACGTGAAGTAAACAGATTTTTATTAGCTCATGGTTCAAGAACAGTAAAAAAAGGATATGGTCTTAGTGAGTATTCTGCTGCAAGTAATGTTTGTACTGAAACTAATGGTACTAATAAAGAAGGTAGTGTAGGAATACCTTTTGCCCAAACAAATGAAAAAATTGTTGATGTTGAAACTGGCAAAGAACTTCCATATGGTAAGGGATTACTTGGAGAAGTTTATATAAAAGGGCCTAATACTATGCTTGGTTACGATAATAATTTAGAAGAAACAAAAGCAATGATAGATGAAGATAATTGGATTCATACAGGGGATGTTGGTCATATGGATGAAAATGGAAGACTATTTATTCTTGAAAGATTAAAAAGAGTTATAATAAGAGCGGATGGGTTTAAGGTATTTTCATCAAAAATTGAACAAGCTGTAAATTTATGCGATGAAATAGATAATTCTGTTGCTGTTGCAACTCCTGACTTAACTGAAGCTCAAGGGGAATTACCGGTTGTTTATTTCACATTAAAACATAATCATTCTAAAAATAAAGAAGAAATAATAAATGAACTTAAAGAAATATGTTGTGTTAAATTAGCAGAATATGAACAACCAGTTAAATTTATTATAAAAGATGAATTACCATTAACATCAATTGGTAAAATAGATTCATTTAAATTAAAACAAGAACAATATGATAAAGCTGCTTTAGTTAGAAAAAGAAAATAAATGTTTAAAAAGCATTTATTTTTTTAATTATTATGATATACTTAAACTATATGACAGGTGGTGTATCTTATGCAAATGGGGATTGCTAGTATAGGAACATGTGTATTATTTGGAATAATATTATTAATTATTTACTTTTCTAAAAAAAGAATAAATGGTAAGGAGACAAAATTATATAACTATCTTTTAGTTCTTAGTTTTATTGGTTTAATAATTGAAATTTTATGTTGTATAACGGTAGCTAATCAAGAAAAATTTAGTTTCCTCCCAATATTAGTTAATAGATTGTGGCTTTTACATATTTCTAATTGGTTATTTTTATTTACAGTTTACATAGTAAACATTTCCTTTAGAAAAAATATTGGTAAAATGTATAATCATATTAAAAGATTTTTATTAGTTTTATATTTTATAAGTGTAATTTTACTTTTAGTATTACCATTAAATTACTATTATGAAAATGATATTGTCTATTCATATGGAGCAAGTACTAATTATTTATCATTTTTGGCTTTATGTTGTATTATTTTTTGGGTAATATCAATTGTGTCTAATAAAAATAATATTGAATGGAAAAAATATATTCCACTTTTCTCCTTAATTGGTTGCGTTTTAATTGCTTTATTAATAAGAATAAATAATCCTGGATTTTTAGTAATATCAGTTACACTTTTTTTAACAACTTTCATTATGTATTTTACAATAGAAAATCCTGATATGAAAATGGTTGAAGAATTAGAAAAAAATAGAAAATTAATTGATAGAAATATCGAAGAAAAATCAAATCTTTTATTTGAATTATCACACGAAGTAAGAGAACCATTAAAAAAGATTAATGAAATAAGTTATAATTATAAAAATACAAATAGTGTAGAAGAGTTACAAGAAAGTTTAAAAGAAATAAATGAAAAAGCAAATGATATGTCTTTATTAGTAAACGATATTTTAGATATATCAATAACAAGTAGAAAAAACATGCAAATATATGAAGAAACATATAATCCTGAAGCATTATTTAAAAAACTAGTAATGAAATTTAAAGAAGAGAATAATAACAGAATAACATTTAGTTATTCAATTCCTGAAAGTATGCCAAAAGAATTATATGGTGATTCAGTAAAAATAAAACAAATAGTAAATACAGTATTAACAAATGCTTTTAAATATACAAAAGAAGGTTATGTCGACTTAAAAGTAACAAATATAAATAAATATGATATTGCAAGGTTAATTATAACAGTAGAAGATACAGGATGTGGAATGAGTATTGATAAAGTAAATGATATTTTAAATAATAATAAAGAATTTACTAAAGAAGAGTTAGATAATTTAGAAAAAATAAATATAGGAATAAAACTAGCAAATAAACTAGTAATAGAAATGGGTGGTATATTAGTAATAAAAAGCGAAGAAAATAAAGGAACAAAAGTAACAGTAATAATAGATGAAAGAATAAAAGAAGAAGATTATAATAAAATACTAGAAAAAGGTAATTATCTAAATAATACAAAAATAGCAATTTTAGGAAATAAAACAAAAGAAATAAATAAAATAAGAGATATATTAAAAGATTATGAAGTAAAAACATTTTTAGATAAAGATGTATTAAAAGAACAAATAAAAAAACATGAAAAGTATAGTTTAATAATACTTTTTGATGAAATGGAACCAAGTGGATTAGAAGTACTTAAAAGTTTAAAGAAAAAAAGAGGATTTAAAACTCCAACAGTGGTGCTTTTAGACAAATCAAAAGAAAGTATAAAAGAACATTATATAAAAGATGGATTTACTGATTATTTATTATTAAGTAATATAAATGAAGAAATAAAAAAATTAGATAAATATTTAAAAGGATAAAGAAAACTTTATCTTTTTTAATAATTTTAAAAGTTTATATTGACATATTAATATTTTTGTTGTATCTTTAAATGGATGTTTTGCAAAGAATCTACAATTTAGTATTATTACAACATAGGTACTACATATTAAATATGTGGTTTTTTGCGTTATATAATTTACTTTAGAATACTTTTTGTTGATTCTTTGTAATGAAAGGAGTTGATAAAATGTCATTCATCATGGTAAAACACATAACTAAAACCTTTAAAGTTAGTGAAAAAAGAAATACAAAGTTTGCTACTTTAAAGAACTTTTTTAATCGGAAATACAAATATATAAAAGCAATTGATGATATTTCTTTTTCCATTAAAAAAGGAGAAATCGTGGGATATATTGGTCCAAATGGTGCTGGTAAATCAACAACAATAAAAATTCTTTCAGGTATTTTATATCCGGATAGTGGTACAGTTATTGTTGATAATATGGTTCCTTATTTGGAAAGAAAAAAATATGTTTCACAAATAGGAGTTGTCTTCGGTCAAAGAAGTCAATTATGGTGGGATGTCCCCGCGATTGATTCATTTAAACTTTTAAAAGATATTTATAAAATAGATGATGAAAGCTTTAATGAAACATTAAATGAATTAATAAATACATTAAATTTAAAGAATATTATTAATATTCCTGTAAGACAACTTAGTTTAGGTTCAAGAATGCGACTTGAAATAGCAGCAGCACTTTTACATAGACCTAAAATCCTTTTTTTAGACGAGCCAACAATTGGTCTTGATGCTGTTTCTAAAAAAATTGTAAGAGAATTTATAAAAAAAATAAACAAAGAACAAAAAGTAACTGTAATTTTAACAACACATGATATGAGTGATATAACCTCTCTTGCTAAAAGAATAATTTTAATTGGTAAAGGTAAAAAATTGTATGATGGAACTCTTTCTAAACTAAAAAAGAATTATGATTATTTAAGAAAAATAACAGTTACAACAAATGATAAAATCTTATTAAATGAAGATTATATTATTGAAGAAAAAATAAAAGATGGGAAAATAGAATTTACAATTGATATAAGAAAAATAGAAATAAGTAAGTTTATTAATTATTTAACAAAAAAAATATCAATAATAGATATCGATATTGATAGCGGTAATATTGATAATGTTATTATAAAACTATATGAGGATTTTAAAATATGAAATCATATCTTTCGTACTTTAAATTAAAATTTATAACAGGTCTACAGTATCGAAGTGCTGCTTTAGCAGGAATTTTTACTCAATTATTTTTTGGCTTTATTTATATTTCAGTTTATATTGCATGTTATGAATCTAACAGTGGTAATCTTCCGATGCCTCTTAATGAACTTGTAAGTTTTTTATGGCTTAATCAAGCTTTCTTTTCCTTAATATACTTGTGGTATAAAGATAATGACATAATTAAATTAATTAAAACAGGGAATTTATCTTATGAACTTTGTAGACCACAAGATTTATATTTTATGTGGTTTAGCAAAATATTTGGTGAAAAATTATCAGGAGCATTACTTAGATTTCTTCCAGTAATTTTAATCGCAGTTTTATTACCATCACCTTTTAATTTAGATTTATCTATTACTTTACCAAGATTATTAATATTTATTATTGCTTTTTCCTTATCAAGTATTTTAACTGTTAGTATAATTCTTTTATATCATGTTATTTGTTTAATAACATTAGATGAAAAAGGAATAGTTAATATATTTATGGTTTTATCAGATATACTATCAGGATTAGTTTTACCTATACCATTTTTTCCCAATTTTTTACAGAAAATAAGTAATTTTTTACCTTATAGATATGTAAGTGATTTTCCTTTTAGATTATATGTAGGAAATATTAGTTTACAAGAGGGAATTAAAGGAATAATAATCCAAATAATATGGATAATTATTCTTATATTAATAGGAAAATTAATTACAAAGAAAGCTTTAAAGAAAGTTGTTATCCAAGGAGGTTAATCATGAAATTATATTTTAAATATTTTAAAATGCATGTTAAAGGAGAACTCCAATATAAAATGTCTTTTATAATGTCTTTTATATCACAATTCTTTGTCTTTTTTGGATATTATTTTACGATTCTTTGCTTATTTGATAAATTTTCAAATATAAAAGGATTTACTTTATATGAAGTACTTTTAACATTTGCTATTATTCAATTAGGATTTTCTTTTTGTGAATCATTTTTTAAAGGAATCGATCACTTTGATAATTTAATAATAGATGGAACATTTGATAAAATCTTATTAAGACCAAGAAATATATTAATTCAAGTTTTAGAAGAAGAAATAAGTTTAACTAAATTGTCAAGATTTCTCCAGTCAATTATTATTTTAATAATTGCTATTTCTAACATTGATGTTAATTGGAATATATATAAAATAATAACTTTAATATTTATGATATTAAGTTCCATATTAATATTTTTAGGATTATTTATTCTAATGGCAGCATATTGCTTTGTTACAATAAAAGGACTTGAAGTAAGAAATGTATTTACAGATGGTGGTAAACATATGGCTCAATATCCAATTGGTATTTTTAGAAAAGGAATTATTATCTTTACTTTTATAATTCCATATGGTTTTGTTAATTATTATCCACTTTTATATATTTTAGGAAAGAAAACATCTAATTTGTATGTGATTTCACCCCTTATTACAATTATATATTTAATACCATGTATCATGATTTTTTATAAAGGAGTAAAAAAATATTCTGGGGTAGGTAGTTAAGGAGGTAAGATTATGAATATTAGTAAAGAAGAAATAAAAAAAGAAGAGAAATATTTAGAAAATTGTATTAATATTATAAAAGATTATTTATCAGAATTAGGTCAAGAATTATATGAAAAAGAAGAAAAAATCCAAGAATTTAAAAAATATATTTGGGATAATAAAGCAAGTTTAGATCCCGAAGAATTAAAAAATTTAATGAGTGATAATGATTTAGAAGTATATTTAGCTTTAGAAAAAGGAAAATATTTTCAAAAATTATTTAAGATTCAAAATAGTCCTTACTTTGGTTCAATAATATTTGAAGAAGAAAATGAACTACCAAAAATAATTTATTTAGGAATAACTCATCTTGAAGATAAAAATAAAAATTATCTTATATATGATTGGCGTGCTCCAATATCAAGTTTATTTTATGATTATGAAGTAGGTGAATGTTCTTATAAAGCACCTGAAAAAGTAATAAAAGGAAATTTAAAAAGAAAAAGACAATACAAAATAGAAAATGCTAAAATAAAACATATTTTTGATAATAATATTAATATAGATGATTCATTATTACAAGAAGTTTTATCTAATGATGGTAGTGAAAAGATGAAAAATATTGTTAACACAATTCAACAAGAACAAAATAAAATAATAAGAAACGTTGAAGATAAAAGTTTAATCGTTCAAGGTATCGCGGGAAGTGGTAAAACAAGTGTTGCTCTTCATAGAATTGCTTTTCTTTTATATAAAATAGAAAATCTATCATCTAAAAATGTTCTTATATTTTCTCCAAATAATATTTTTAGTGAGTATATATCAAACGTATTACCTGAACTTGGGGAGGATAATCCTAGTGAAACAACTTATGCTAATTTTTTAGAATCATGTATAAAAGAATATAAAACAATTGAAACATTTACAGAATTTATAGCAAGATATTACAAATATCAAGAAAACAATTATGATTTAGTTAAATATAAACAAAGTGATGAAATAATTAAAGATATTGAAGATTATGTTTTATATTTAATAAAAAATATTAAGTTTACTAAGAATATTGAAATAGATATATTTAATGAAGTAACAAAAGAACAATTAAAAGAATTATTTGAAAGATATGATAGATTTCCTTTATTTACAAGAATAACAGAAATAAGTAAAAAATTAAGTGAAAACTATGCAAGAGGGAAACTTACCTTAGCAAGAAGTATAAATAAAAAGATACTTGAATCGATGAATATAGAAAAAAATTATAAAAAAATATATTATAATTTTTATAAAAGTAAATTTTGTAAAATTAAATTAAATGATAATGAAATAAGAAAATTTGTTAATAAAAATAAAATAAATTATGAAGATGCAATTATCTTTTCTTACATAAAAGGGCTTCTTGAAGGATTTAATTATAATAATATGATAAAAGAAATTGTTGTAGATGAAGCACAAGATTATACACTTTTACAATACAAAATACTTACTAAAATATTTAAAAAAAGTAACTTTTCAATACTGGGAGATGTTAATCAAACAATAAACCCTTATTATAAATACGAAAGCTTAGATAAAATAAAAAATATAATTAATTCTTCAAAATACTTAGAATTAACAAAAACATATCGTTCTAGTAAAGAAATAATTAAATATACAAATAAAATTCTTAATTTAAAGTTTGTAAGTGCTATTAGAAAAGATAATAATAAACCTGTTTTATTTAGAAAAGAAACTAACTTAAAAAAACAGTTATTAAATGATATTAATTATTTAAAAAATGAATATAAAAGTGTAGCTATCATCACAAAAGATGATGAAGAGGCAAATGAAATTTATAATTTATTAAAAGATAATATTAATATAGGAAAAATAACAATAAATGAAGAAATATTTAGAAAAGACTTAATTGTAGTACCTTCATATATGGCTAAGGGTCTAGAATTTGACAGTGTTATTGTTTATAATAAAATTAATAATATTTATAAAGAAAATGAAAAATATTTATATTATGTGGCATGCACAAGAGCACAACATGAACTTATAATATATAATTAGAAAGGAACTTTTTATGAAACAAGTAACAATGGTAACGGGAAATCTTGGAAAATTAAGAATAGCAAAAGAAATATTTAAAGCTTATAATATAGAATTACTGCATGAAAAGATGGATACATTTGAAATACAAAGTATGGATGTATGTGAAGTATCTAAATATTCAGCTTTATATGCTTCTAAAAAACTTAATAAAGATGTAATAAAATCAGATGTTGGTTATTATATTGAAGAATTAAATGGTTTTCCAGGTCCATTTTTAAGATATATTAATGAAACTCTTACTTCAATTGATATAATAAAGATGATGAAAGGTAAAACAAATAGAAAAATTATATTAAAAGAATGTTTAACTTATGCTTCAAAAGATGGTAAAATAAAGCAATTTGTAAATGAAGAGGAAGCCACTTTAAGTGATAAACCATATGGAAGTGGAACAACATTTGATAAAATAGTTATATTAAAAGAAAACACTTTACCAAAATCAATGAATAAAGATGAAAAAAATTATAAACATTTTGAAAAAACTTTAATTATATATAATAAAATGGCTGAATATTTGACAAAATAAATTTTAATAGTATAATTAAAAACAAGTGAGGAGATATAAACTAATAGTTAGCTATCTCGGGGTAAAACCTACACGAGCTTTATGCACGGAGTCACCTATATAATAAGGGAGATTTCGTGCTTTTATTATATAAAAATAAGGAGGAAAGATTATGAAATATTTTAAAAAAATTGAAGGAGAAAAAGTTTATTTATCACCAATGAATTTAGAAGATATTGAAAAATATGTTAAATGGATGAATGATTTTAGTACAACTGATGGACTTGGAAGTTCTTCAAAAGTAACTACTTTTGAAAGTGAAAGAGCTTGGCTTATTAATAATATGGATAAAAAAGAACAACAATTTGCTATTGTATTAAAAGAAACAGATAAACTTATTGGTAATTGTGGTTTTTGTGATATTAATCATTTACATCAAAAAGGAGAAGTAGGATTATTTATCGGAGAAGATGAGAATAGATCAAAAGGTTATGGTACTGAAGCATTAAGTTTACTTGTTGAGTATGGATTTAATTATTTAAATTTAAAAAATATTATGTTAAAGGTATTCTCTTTTAATAAAAGAGCTATAAAATCATATGAAAAAATTGGATTCAAAGTCTTTGGAAAAAGAACAGAAGATTATTATTTAAATGGTAAATGGTATGATGAATATTTTATGGAAGTATTAAGAAAAGAAAAATAGTTAATAAATGTCAACAAAAATGGTTGACAGATATATAACAATATGATACTTTTTAAATGAGATTAAAAAAATAAATAAAAAAACTCATAAATAAGGAGGCATATTATGAATAAATTATTTATAATAACAGGACCTGCTGGAGTAGGGAAAACAACTATTAGTAATAAACTTGCATCATCACTTTCAAAATCAGTTTTAATCGAAGGAGATACTGTATATAATTTTTTTGTCGGAGGAAGAATAAGTCCATGGAAAGAAAATGCTCCGATTGAACTTTTTTGGGAAAATTGTATCTATTTGATAAATTCATATTTAGAAAAAGGCTATGATGTAGTTTTTAATTATATTATAAGTGATGAAAACTTAAAACTCTTAAAAGAAAAATTTAAAAATTATAAAATAGTATTTAAAGTATTATTGACTGATGAAAATACTTTGTTAGAAAGAGATAAAGAAAGAGAAGAAGATTGTCAAATGAAAGAAAGATGTCTTGTTTTATTGAATCAATTTAAAAATTATAATTTTGATAAAAAAGACATAATTGATACAAGTAATTTAACTGTAAAAGAAATAACTAATTTGTTGTTGGAGGAGTATTATGAAAATTAATTATTTATTTAGTGGGGTAGATAAAGAAAAAGGTTTTTATGATGTACAAAGTAAGTATTTAAAACAAGATATAAAAGAAAATCAAATAATAACATTTATTGCATCAACATTTGATAATCATGAACAAAATATAATGTATAAAAATAAAACATTAGAGTTTTTTTCCAAGATAAATATAACTTTTAAAGAAAATTATTTAATAGATAATAATGTAACTAAAGAAAAAGCTAAAGATTTTATAAAAAAAGCAAATATTATTTATCTTATGGGAGGAGATACATATTTACAAAATAATAGTTTAGATGAATATGAGTTAAAACCTTTAATAAAAGAAAAATCCTTTATTATTGGAGTATCTGCAGGTAGTCTTAATCAAACCAAAAGAGTAATTTATCAAGATTATAATGATATTAAAGACTATGAAGGATTAGGATTTACTAATATAAGTATTTATCCACATTTAGATTTTTTAAATATTGATTATTTAAAAGAAATATTTAAAATAAGTAAAATAACAAAACTAGTAGCATTACCAAATTCTTCATTTATAAGAATTGAAAATAATAAAGAAATGTTTATCGGAGATTATTATGAGATAGAAAATGAAAAGATTAATCTTGTAAAAAAGGATTATGAAAAAATAAATCGTTTAGGAAGTGTAACTTTAGAAACAGAAAGATTAATACTTCGAAAAACAATAAAAGAAGATGTAGATGAACTATTTTATATTGAACTTAACCCTAATTTAAGAAGGTATTTAGGTATTCATAAGGTTGGAACTTCTTTGAATGATAATAGAAATTATTTTGATTTTAGTAAGTATGATAATTTAGATTTTTACAGATGGAGTATTGTAGAAAAAGATACAAATAAACTTCTTGGATGTATTTATTTAAACGTTCATGATGAAAAAGCAAGAAGTTATGGTATAGATTATTTTATAAGAGAAGATTCTTGGAACAAAGGATATGTTACTGAGGCTTCTAAATGCGTTTTAGAATTTGCTTTTAATAAATTAAATATTAATAGAATAGAATCAAGTGGTGCTAAATCTAATCCTGCAACATTAAAAGTAATGGAACATATAGGTCTTAAATATGAAGGAGTAAGAAAAGATGGAATCTTTTATTATTATGGTGGTATACAAGATTTAGTATTATATGGCATAACAAAAGAAGAATATAATACAGGAAAAGAAAAATAGTTAATAAAAGGATAATTAAAAATAGTAAATTATCCTTTTTATTATGTTTGATTGCTTGACAATGTATTAAAAAAATAATAAAATTAATATAGAAAATAGGGTTGAGAAATGAGGTTGATTGTCATGAAAATTAATAACAAAGGTCAAGCACTAGTTGAATATGTTCTTATAATAGCACTTATAAGTGTACTTGCTATATCTTTAGTTAGTTTACTTGGAGGCTATTTAAAAGATTCAATGACAAAGTCATCGTGTGAAATAGTGGGACAAACATACAAAAAAGGAGAAAAACCAGGTGAAGGGGTTTGTGTTGACAAATAATAAAGGTCAAGCTCTTGTAGAGTTTATTCTTATATTTCCAATTATAGTTTTAATACTTTGTATTATAATTGATTTTTCAAATGTTTTTGTAAGTGAAAATAAACTTGAAAATAAATTAGATGATGTAATTTATTTAATTAGAAATAATAAAGAAAATGATATAAATAATATTTTAGATAATAATACGAAATATTCTATATCAAAATCAGGCTCTTATGCTACGGTAGAGTTAACCTCTAAAGTCAAATTTATCACACCTTTTTCTAATATATTTTTTAAAAATGATTATAATATATCAACAAAAAGGGTAATACTATATGAATAATAAGGGACAATCACTTGTGTTTTTCATATTACTTTTGCCTATTATCTTTTTAATAATAGGGATGCTTTTTGATTTATCAAAAGTATTAAATGAAAAATTAAAGATTAAACATATTGAAGAAGATTATATATATTATTTAAAAGAAAACACTTATAAAGAAGAAGAGTTAGATTCTTTCCTTAATAAAAATGATATATCTTCTAATGAAGTTGTAATTAATTCTAATGAAATATGTATAACAAAAAAAGTACCAAGTAATTTTGGTAAAATAATAAATAAAAATACTTATCAAATAAAAGTATGCACAAATAAAAAGTAAAGAAGAGGGGACAATTTATGGAAAGGAATAAGGGGAAAATAATAACAGTTACTTCTACTAAAGGTGGTGTTGGGAAAACTATTACAACATTAAATTTAGCAGGTGTTTTTAGTAACCTTAAAAAGAAAGTTTTAGTAATTGATTTTGACCTTTATGGGGGAGCAGTAGCAACATATCTTAACTCTAAAAATGATAAAACTATATTTAATTTAATAACAGATTTATCAAATAATAAATATAAAAATATTGATGACTATATATATAACCATAATGAATATATATCTATTTTAAGTGCCCCTAAAGACCCTAGATTTGCTAATAAAATGGATAGTAAATAATCAATATTAAGGAGGATAAAAATGAAAAGCAAAAAGATAATTATAATATTTAGTATTTTATTAATTATTATATTAATAGGAGGATATTTTGCAATAAAATATGTTAAGGAAAAACAAGGTGAAAATAAAAAATCAGAAGAATACATACCTCAAGAGGAAATATCAGAGGAGCAATTGAGACAAACAATAGTTAGTTTATATTTTCCATCAAAAGAAACTAAAGAGTTGGTGCCAGAAGCAAGATTAGTAGATATAAAAGAGATTATAAATGATCCATGTGACAAATTAGTTAATTTATTAATAGAAGGACCAAAAA
>OGNF01002637.1_pt1 | contig 13241 bp, 9 predicted proteins | sample 1573321 | NCBI WGS metagenome assembly OGNF01 (sample SAMEA2581911, study PRJEB24529) | metagenome | biome: Human gut stool | place: China | collected 2011
ACCAAAGGCCCCATCACCGGCAGCATTTTGCTGTTTGCTCTGCCGCTGATGCTGGGCAATCTGCTGCAGCAGATGTACAACATTGCGGATACATGGGTAGTGGGCCGCTTTCTCGGCGCAGACGCGCTGGCGGCAGTGGGCTCGTCCTATACCCTCATGACCTTCCTCACCTCTATTTTGCTGGGCCTGTGCATGGGCAGCGGTGCGGCCATTTCCATGCAGTATGGCAGCGGCGAGCAGGACCGGATGCGGCAGAGCGTGTTCCTTTCGTTCGTTCTCATTGCAGGCATCTCGCTGGTGCTGAACGTGCTGGTGTATCTGGGACTGGACGGAATCCTGTGGGTGCTGCGGGTGCCGGAGGAGCTGCGCCCACTGATGAAGGAATACCTGCTCATCATCTTTTTGGGCATTACGGCTACTTTTTTGTATAACTACTTTGCAAACCTGCTGCGCGCCATTGGCAACTCGGTGGTGCCGCTGCTGTTTCTGGCGGTTTCGGCGGTGCTGAACGTCATTCTGGACCTTGTGTGCGTGCTGGTGCTGAACTGGGGAGTGAAGGGCGCGGCGGGCGCAACAGTGTTCTCGCAGTTCGTGTCCGGCATTGGCATCGGGTTGTACACTCTCAAAAAATTCCCGCAGTTGTGCCCCAAAAAGGCCGACTGCCGCTGGGACAAAAAGAATCTGGATATCATCCTCAATCTGTCCGTCATGACCAGTGTCCAGCAGTCCATCATGAACTTTGGCATCCTGATGGTGCAGGGTCTTGTGAACAGCTTTGGCACCGTGATCATGGCGGCGTTTGCGGCGGCGGTCAAGATCGATTCCTTTGCCTACATGCCGGTGCAGGACTTCGGCAATGCGTTTTCCACCTATGTGGCCCAGAACTACGGCGCGGGCCAGACCGACCGCATCAAAAAGGGCATCCGCAGTGCGGGCCTGTGCAGCGCAATGTTCTGCGTGTGCATCAGCGTGCTGGTGTGCGCCTTTGCTTCGCCGCTCATGAGCATCTTCATCGACCCGGGCGAGGGGGCTATTATTGCCGCCGGTGTGCACTACCTGCGCATTGAGGGCGCGTGCTACATTGGCATCGGCATTCTGTTTTTGCTGTACGGCTATTACCGCGCCGTCAACCAGCCGCAGATGTCGGTGGTGCTCACCATTGCATCGCTGGGCACCCGCGTGGCGCTGGCCTATCTGCTTTCGGCCACGCCGCTGGGCGTTACCGGCATCTGGCTCAGCGTGCCCATTGGCTGGGCGCTGGCAGATGCCATTGGCATTGGATACTACCTGAAAAAGAAGCGCTAAAAAAGCAAATAGCACAAAAACAGGAACCCGGAACCTTCTTGAGCCGCTTGGCTCGGAACAGGTTCCGGGTTCCTACTTTTGCACGATGCTAGCGCATTTTTATTTTGCAACAGCCCCTTTTTTGCTCTGTGAGAAAGCAGGCATCAGCCTGCAGCGTCCAGAACGACCTTTTTATGATTGAAGTATTCCGCCAGAGCTTCGTTCTGCCAGTATTCACCGTCATCTTCGGATGCGGCAAGAAGATCATCCTCAAACGGCGGGCAGGGCGGCAGAAGCCCCGGAAGAACACAGACATCAGAAGGTGTCAGAAGAAGCTCCAGACGTTCCTGATAAGCCTGTTCATGCCGGTCTGCAGAGCCATCGACAATGGCAGTGATTGCCTTGCCGGAGGTAAGCCGCTGGAGAGAGGGCAGAGGATCCTCCGGTCCCACCAGACCGACGGCCAGCATGAGGATGCCTGCCAGAAAGAAAGCTGCCCGGTGGGATGGTACAGCAAGAAAAGCGGGCAGCCCTGATGGCTCGGAACGGGTGTGTTTGAACCAGTTGATCCAGTAATAGAGGATTGCAAAAATGCACCAGTAGGAGCTGTAGCAGTAAATGTTGATCTGACGCCCGGAGCCGATGTAGCCCATAGCATACAGCGGCGGGGTGTACTGCGAAGCGTAAAGGCCAAAGATCAGAGTACTTGCCAGCACCGGATGCTGGAACGGAAGGATGCGGCGATCCGGCAGGCAGTAGAAAAACACCCCGGCGATCGCAAACAGGACGATCTGAGGTAGATTGACCCAGCTCATCACCCAGATAACAGCGTTGGACAGAGAAAGAAGAATGGCCAGCACGGGGGAAATGGATGCCTCGCGGGCAGCCCGGACAGCGTTTCCGGGCGCAAGAACGCTGATTGCAAAGGAAACCAGCAGGATCAGAAGAATCACAGCAAGGCGGAACCGGCCGGGCTTTTTGAAAAATAACCATGCGGCGCAGAGAACAGAGGCGATGAAGCTGGTGGTCAGGGCGGTGCTGTAATTTCCGCCGCCGATCAGAACCGCAAGCAATGCACAGCACCCAGTCAGCACCGGATGCACTTTTTTGCCGGCGTCCAGCAGCAGGGTACCGATCCCGGCAAAAAAGAGAAGCGAAAACGAATAAAAGACCGCATAATAGGAAGCGCCGTTGAACCAGTAAAACGCCTGCGCCTGATTGGTCACCATCTGAACTGAGAGCAGAAGCGTCAGCGCGGAGAGGATCACGGCCTGACTGCTTTTTCCGCCCAGAAGCCTGCAATAGACAAAATGCATCAGGACGAAGGTGGAAAGGCTCAGGCAGCCGATAATGATGAATGGGGTGAGAAAATAGGCAGACTCTGAAAAAGCCCCCGGCTGTAATGCAAATAGAAAAATTGCTGAAAACGTCCCCTGCCAAGTGAAATAGTAGTCGCGCACCGTTTCCGCTGCAGCGGACAGAATCTCCGGGATCCCGCCGCCGGAAACAACCGCCCGATGCACAAGCAGTCCGTATGTAAAATCGTCTGCCAGAGGGTGACAGTAAGATGAAAACAGGAAAATCGGGATCAATGAGATCAGATAGAGAAGAACGGCCAGAAAGGCGATCCTGGATGGCGTCAGTGCGGCACCGAACCTCCGGTGCAGGCGCTGGAAACGGGTCGAATGCATGAAAAACCTCCTGAAATAAAGTACAAAATGACATACCTGTAGTATAACAGAAAAAACCGGCAGGAAAAGTGTTTGCCCACAAAAAAATCTGGTCTCCTGCACAAAAGCAGGAAACCAGACCGGGAAAAAGCGATTACCGCTTGATATCGTAGTTCATGTTCATCAGGTTGCGGATAGTGCTCACATCATCGGTGATGTTGGCATCGCCGTGGATGGTGTGCTTGATGGCACTGCTTGCCACCGCAAAGTTGATCATATCCATGGCTCTGTAGTTGTGCAGCATGGCGTAGATCAGGCCGCTGGCAAAGGCATCGCCGCCGCCCACGCGGTCCAGAATATTAAAGGTGTAGAGCTTGCTCTCAAAGGTGTGGCCGTCGTACCACATAAAGGCCTTGAGGCTGTTCTCGCTGCCGCTGTGGGCATAGCGCACATGGCGGGCAATGCACTTGAGGTTGGGGTAGCGGGCAATGAAGTGCTGGAAGATCTCGTCCTGCTGCTCATAGCTGGGCTGCAGGGGCACGCCATCCTTCCAGTCGCCCTTGCTGTGATCGTTGTCGTCCTTCCACAGGTGGTAGGGCTCAATGCCCAGCAAAACGTCAACGTAAGGCAGGCACTCGGTACAGAAATCGCGGGCTTCCTCCCAGCTCCACAGGGTAGAGCGGAAGTTGCCGTCAAAGCTGACGGTCAGGCCCTTCTTTTTGGCCACCTTGAGCATATCGATGATGAGGCCGCGGCAGTTGGGGCCCAGTGCCGGGGTAATGCCGCTCAGGTGCAGCCAGTCGTAGCCGTCCAGCAGAGCGTCCAGATCGACCTGGGAGAAGTCATACTCGGTAATGGCACTGTGCTTGCGGTCGTAGATGACCTTGGAAGCGCGGATGCCGTAGCCGGTCTCCAGATAATAAGTACCCAGACGGTTAGAAGGGGTCTCGTCCGGCTCGGTCAGGATCATGGGGGTGCAGTGCACATCGTTGGAGCGCAGCCAGCGCACAGCGCTCTTGCCCAGACTGTTGTTGGGTACTACGCTGAAGAAGGTGCTGTCCACGCCAAGGTTTGCCAGCGCCAGCGCAATGTTGGCCTCGCTGCCGCCGTAACTGGCCTCAAAGGCCGATGCCATGCGGATCTTTTCGTAGTTCGGCGGGGTCAGGCGCAGCATGATCTCACCACAGGTGATGAACTTCTGGCCATTGGGCTCGCTGCCAAGGATCGGATTGAAATGTTCCATAAAGCTCCTCCTGATGACATTGCGGAAACCCGCAACTATTAACACATCGTTGTATCCATTATAGTGCGTTCCCGGACAGAATGCAAGCGTTTGCACGCGCAAGCAAGAGAAAATAAACCATAAAATTTGGTAAAGTTGCCGAAAAAGCCGCGCTGCCGCAGAATTATACCCCGGTCAGGTCAAAGCTAGGGGTGTATTCCTCCTTGGCGCTGCTCTTCTGCTGCATATAGCCCTGCACAAGGCCCTTGTCCATGGCGTAGTTCACCACTCGGCGGTATTCGTAGGTGGTGATGCGCCGCCCGATGCCGTGCTCTGCGGCCTTGTAGAAGGGAGTGTACTGGCTCATGACGCTGGGCAGAAAGCACCCGGGGTCGGCGTCGTTCCATGCAGCCATCTGGTCCAGCACAGCAAAGCTGTCCTCCACATGACCCGGCAGCGCCAGATGCCGCAGAATGACCCCCTTTTGCAGGATGCCGTCTGCATCGAACACCGGATGCCCCGCCTGCGCCATCATGGCCTCGATGGCGGGCTTTGCCTCGGCAAAATAGTCCGGCGCGGCGGAAAGCTCTGCGGACAGGGCAGAGGACACATATTTTAGATCAGCCAGCCAGATGTCGATGTACCCGCGCCAAGCCTCGACGCTTTCCACGGTCTCGTAGCCGCCGGTGTTGCATACGATGGGCAGCCGCAGCCCCTTGGCACGGGCAATGTCCAGCGCGGCAATGATCCACGGCTGCCACTGCCCGGGGGTGACCAGATTGATGTTGTGCGCGCCCTGCGCCTGTAAATTCAAAAAGATCTCGGCCAAGTGCTCCACGGTGATCTCTTTGCCCAGCCCCTCGGCGCTGATGGGATAGTTCTGGCAGAAGCAGCACTTGAGGGTGCAGCCGGAAAAGAACACCGTGCCGCTGCCCCTTGTGCCGCTGATGCAGGGCTCCTCCCAGTGGTGCAGGGCAGCGCGGGCAGCTTTTAGCGTAGCGCCCGCCCCGCAGAAGCCGGTGCGCCCGGCGGCACGGTCAGCACCGCAGCGGCGGGGGCAGAGGGTGCAGCGGGAGGGGATGGAAATGGTTTTCGGCATAATATCCAAAGTCCTTTGCTTAAAATTTTCGTATTCAGTATACCACTTTTGGTGCCATTCGTGCTATACTGAAATACAGAGAAACGATAATACAAAAAACGCAACATCTTTGCAGGGCAAGGAATGCGTTATGATGGAGGAGACCATGCGCACTGAAACCGATGAGATTCGCGATAATCTGAAATATCTGACCCTGCTGGCCAGAGATTACCCTTCGCAGGCGGCAGCTGCCAGCGAGATCATCAGCAATCAGGCGCTGCTCAAGCTGCCCAAGGGCACCGAGCACTTTATGAGCGACCTGCACGGCGAGAACGAGGCCTTTGTGCACATCCTGAACTCTGCCTCCGGTGTCATCCGGGAAAAGGTGGATGCCGTGCTGGGCAACACCATGCCGGAGGCAGCCCGTGCAGAGCTTGCCACCCTGATCTATTATCCCACCGAAAAGCTGCCTCAGCTTAAAGCACGCTGCACTACCGAGGATGCACTGGAGCAGTGGTATACCCAAACCCTTCTCCAGCTGATCGATATCTGCCGTCTGGTGTCCTCCAAGCACACCCGCGACCATGTGCGCGGCTGTCTGCCCTCCAGCTGCGGCTATATTCTGGACGAGCTGCTCCATGCCCACTTTGAGGATCACGATAAAGACCTGTACTACGGCCAGATCGTGGGCAGCATCATCGAGAACGGCCGCGCCGACCGCTTTATCGTGCGGCTGTGCGAGCTCATCAAGCATCTGGCGGTGGATAAGCTGCATATCGTGGGTGACCTGTTTGACCGCGGCCCCCGCCCGGACATTATTCTGGACCTGTTGATGCGCCACCATAACGTGGATATCCAGTGGGGCAACCATGACGTGGTATGGATGGGCGCTGCCGCCGGCAGTCCCATCTGCATCTGTACGGTACTTAAAACTACGCTTGCCTACCACAACCACGGGATGCTGGAGGACTGCTACGGCATCAATCTGCGGCACTTGCAGCGCATGGCGGAGCAGTTCTACGGCGAGGACGACCTTTCCATCTGGATGCCCCACACGGATGCCGCCCGCGGCCCCTATACGGAGGGAATGCTCCACCGCTGCGCCGTGATGCACAAGGCCATCTCCATCCTCATGTTCAAGTTGGAATGTCAGGTCATCGACCGCAACCCGGATTTCCAGATGCAGGGGCGGGACTATCTGCGCCGCATCGACTGGGACGCCCACACCGTGCAGGTGGGGGAGAAGAGCTATCCTTTGCGGGACACCTCTTTCCCCACGGTAGACCCGGCAGACCCCGCAAAGCTGAACCCGGACGAGCAGCTGGTGCTGCGCAAGCTGGTGCAGTCTTTCCGGCAGAGCGAAAGGTTACAGCAGCACATTGAATTTTTGTACGCCAAGGGCAGCGTGTACCACATTGAGAACGGCAATCTGCTCTACCACGGCGCTGTGCCTATGAACACGAAGGGCGGCTTTGCGGTGGAGCAGTTTGAGGGACGCCGCTACTCCGGCCGTGCCCTGATGGATTACTGCGACGCCCGCGCCCGCCGTGGCTACTATGGGGCAGAGGGCAGCGCCGCCCGCCAGAGCGGACAGGATTTTCTGTGGTATCTGTGGTGCGGCAAGCTTTCACCCCTGTTTGGCCGCAGCGCCATGACTACCTTCGAGCGGCTGTATATCGCCGACCCCGCCACCCATACGGAGGTCAAGGACCCCTATTATAGCTGGTACAACGACGAAGCCGCCTGCCGCCGCATTCTGGCAGAGTTCGGTCTGCCGGGCACGAGCCATATCGTCAACGGCCATGTGCCGGTGCAGGAGAAAAACGGCGAGAGTCCCATCAAGGGCGGGGGACGGCTGGTGGTCATCGACGGCGGGTTCTGCCGCGCCTACCACGAAAAGACCGGCATTGCGGGCTACACGCTGGTATATTCCAGCCGCACCATGTCCCTGCGCACCCATCAGCCCTTTGAAAGCGCAGAGAAGGCAGTGCGGGAGAACTTGGATATCCTGTCCCAGAAGAACATTCTGGAAACCGAAAATCATCGCATCCTCGTGGAAGATACGGACGAGGGCGAGGTGCTGCGGGAACGCGTGCACGACCTGAAGCAATTGGTAACGGCCTATCAGCTTGGCTGGATCCCGGAGGCACGGTGCGAGGATCACGTTTGGTGATATCGCCAAAGGGTGAAATTTGGGTCGGCATTCGTCAAAATTGATGAAAAATTCAATAAATTATTGGAATATCCGCGTGTAATCTGGGCAAAACAGAAAATAATGAAACAGATACAAATCGGGCTTTGCTTTTTTGTGGAAGTAGTGTATAATAGGATAGTTATAAATCTGCCCCGGTGTTGGTGAATCTGTACACCCCGGCGGTACAAGTAACGAGATGGAATGCTTTCAGTAGCCTTAACAGGCCTGTGGCACAGGCCTTTGACAAGGAGATCATAAAAGTGGAGAAATTTGTTATTACCGGCGGTAAGCCTCTGCACGGAGAAGTGACCATTTCCGGCGCAAAAAATGCGGCTGTGGGCATTCTGCCTGCCACCATTCTGGCAGCGGATGTCTGCGTGATCGAAAATCTGCCCGATATCAGCGATGTGTCGGTCAGCCTCAAGATCCTGAGCACCCTTGGTGCACAGGTGAAGATGCTCAACCGCAACACCTACGAGATCGATACGCGGCATCTGGTCACTACCAATGTGCCGGACGATCTGTCCCGCCAGATGCGCGCCAGCTACTACTTCCTTGGCGCACTGCTTTCCCGCTTCGGCAAGGCACAGGTGGCCATGCCCGGCGGCTGCAATCTGGGCCCCCGCCCCATCGACCAGCACCTGAAGGTGTTCAGTGCACTGGGCGCAGAGGACAGCGTGGATTACGGCATGATCACCGTGCGCACCAAGCAGGAGCTGACCGGTGCCCATATCTTCTTTGATAAGGTCAGCGTGGGCGCTACCATGAACGGTATGCTCTCTGCGGTCATGGCCAAGGGGCAGACCATTCTGGAAAACTGCGCCAAGGAGCCCCATGTGGTGGATCTGGCAAACTTTTTGAATATGTGCGGCGCAGATGTGCGTGGTGCCGGTACGGATGTTATCAAGGTGCGCGGTGTGGAAAAGATGCACGGCTGCACTTACAGCATCATCCCGGATCAGATCGAAGCCGGCAGCTATATGGTGGCTGCGGCTGCCACCGGCGGCGATGTGCTCATCAAGAATGTTACCCCCAAGCATCTGGAGCCCATCACGGCCAAGCTGCGCCGTGCAGGGATCACTGTGGAGGAATTTGACGATGCTGTGCGGGTATCCCGTACCGGCGATATTCTGCCGCTGAAGATCAACACCATGCCGCACCCCGGCTTCCCCACCGATATGCAGCCCCTGATGGGTGTGTTGCTGAGCGTGGCCAAGGGCACCAGCACCATCACCGAGAGCGTGTGGGACAACCGCTTCCGCTATGTGGACGAGCTGCGCAAGATGGGTGCCAGCGTGCAGGTGGACGGTCAGGTGGCCGTGTTCGAGGGCGTGGAAAAGCTCAGCCCGGCTCCGCTGCGTGCGCTGGACCTGCGTGCCGGTGCCGCCATGGTGGTGGCTGCCCTGATGGCAGACGGCACCAGCGAGATCGAGGAGATCGGCCACATTGAGCGCGGCTACGAGAACATCGTGGAAAAGCTGCGCGGCTTGGGCGCTGAGATCAGCAAGGTGGATCGGATGCCTGCCGCACTGGAATCAGCAATGTAATCATTCAGAACCTCTCAGTCTGTTTTGCAGAAGTTTCCCTGACAGGGAGCTTTTGTGAAGCAATGACGGAGAGGTTCGTTTCTTGAGGTTTGAAATGTCTGAATTCATCTCGTTATACTCTGGCTCCTCCGGCAACTGCAGCGTGGTGCGCACGGGGGAAAAGTACATCATCATCGATATGGGAAAGGGTGTGCGCACCACCTCGGCGGCACTCAAGGAGCTGGGCCTGAACATCAGCGATTGTGCGGGCATTCTGGTCACCCATGAGCACTCTGACCACGTCAAGGGGCTGGCCACCTTCCTCAAAAAGAATCCGCTGCCGGTATACGGCGCAGACGATACGCTGGATTTCCTGGATGCAAACGGTATCGTGCCCGCCAGCTGTGAGCTGCGCACCCTGTCCGGCGGGGAAGAGGATGTGGGAGATTTCGGCGTGACGATGTTCCCCACCAGCCACGACGTGCCCTGCGTGGGCTACCGCATCCACACCCCGGACAACAAGACCATGACCATTGCCACCGACCTGGGAGTCCTGACCCCGCCGGTGCATCAGGCCCTGAGCGGCTGTGACCTGGTGGCATTGGAAAGCAACTACGACCTCCACATGCTCCGCAGCGGGCGGTATCCCTACTACCTGCGCTCCCGCATCGAGTCCAACCGGGGCCACCTTTCCAACGATGAGTGCTCGGCAAAGCTGCTGGAGCTGATCCAGGAGGGATGCAAGAAGTTTGCCCTCTGCCATCTCTCGCAGGAGAATAACACCCCGGCACTTGCTTTGCAGACCATGTTCAACACCCTGGGCGCGGCAGGTGTCGTGCCGGAAAAGGACTGCATCGTGCAGGCCCAGCGCCGCAATGAGATCAGCCCCGCGCTTACATTTTAAGAAAAAATGGCCCTCTCCATCATTGCTTTGCAAAGCATGACGGACAGGGCCATTTTTGTTGTTATGCCAGATCCGGCAGGATATCGGGCCAGAGGGCCTGCTCCTGCCGCAGGTCGGTGAAAACGCAGTCCAGATAGATCTTGTTCACAGCCGAGATGATGGTGCTGCGCAGGAGCTTGCGTGCATCATCAACATCCGGCTCCAGCTCGGAGAAGCTCTTGGTCAGGCCGAACACATAGGGCAGGTAATTCTCCAGCTCATCGCAAAAGGTATCATACGCCTGCACGGAGGTATAATGCGCCCGCTGCATCTTGAACAGACTGTCGATGTTTTCCATGGACAGGACATTTTTAGAAACCACGATGTAGATCAGGCAGGCCAGCTGATCCCGGGTATACTTCTTTTTGATGGGGTGGCTGATGATCCCTTTCTTAACGTAGTTGCTCACCATGGAAGCGGTGAGCTCCACCCCCTGAAATGTGCGGAAACACCCGTTGACAAACTGTACACTCTGATCCAGATAAAGCCCTACGGTGGGGAGTTCTGCATACCGGGGCAGGGCAAACCCTGCGGCGCAGGCCGCAACGCGGCGGTTTGATTCTAATTTCATGCGGACAGTATACCATGTTTTGGAAATGCGGTCAACAGGAAATTGAAAACTTTTGAAATAATTCAATAAAACAGTTGACAGGGTTTTGAAAAGCTGATATAGTGATTCAAAACAACAGGAAAAACTGCGGCATCCGCTGCCGCCGGAATGGAGATAAATGCTTATGAACACCAAGATCGTTGTGGATTCCTCCGCCAGCCTGTACACCTTGCAGGGCGTGGATTTTGAATGCGTCCCCCTGAAGATCATCACCGACGATGCCGAATATCTGGACAACGGCACGATGGATGCCGTGGGCATGGCCCAGACCCTGCGTACCTATAAGGGCAAGACCTCGACCTCCTGCCCCAACGTCAGCGACTGGCTGGCCGCCTACGAGGGAGCCGACGAGGTGTATGCCATCACCATCACGGGCACTCTGTCCGGCAGCTACAATGCCGCCCAGCTGGCCGCCGAGGAATACCAGCAGGAGAACCCCGGCAAGCGGGTGTTCGTGCTGGACAGCCTTTCCACCGGCCCGGAGCAGCGCCTGCTGGCCGAGCATCTGCGGGATCTGCTGGCTGAGGGGAAGGAGTTTGACGAGGTCTGTGAAGAGATGCTCCGCTACCACAAGCACACCCATCTGCTCTTCTCGCTGGAATCGCTGGCCAATCTGGCCCGCAATGGCCGCGTGAAGCCTGCCGTTGCTGCTGTGGCGCGGATGCTGGGCATCCGGGTCATCGGACAGGCAAGTGAGGCCGGAGAGCTGGATGTTCTCTGCAAGACCCGTGGCGAGCATGGTGCGCTGGAGCGCATCGTGCTGGAACTCAAGGAGCACGGCTACACCAACGGCAGGCTCCATATCTCTCACTGCGGCAATCCCGCTGCCGCCGAGCGCCTGAAGCACATGGTACAGGCTGTGTTTGATGGAGCAAAGGTGGACATCAGCGAATGCGGCGGTCTGTGCAGCTATTATGCAGAGCTGGGCGGCCTGCTGGTTGGTTATGAGGACGCGGAAGCATAAGCGAACGGCCCTCGGAAAAATTCTGCCCACGATTGAATAGGCGCTCATAGCGGGGAAAGCCGTTGTGGGCGCTTTTTTGTTTGCAAAATCTTCCGCTCTGCGCTATACTAACAGCATCAAAAATCGCCGTGGGCGGCAGGGGAGGGATACCACATGTTCAGATTGCCTATCGTCAAGTTTTTCAACCGCATCTTCAACCGTGTCACGATCACAGTGGCGCTGGTGGCTCTACAGGTGCTCTGGCTGCTCTGGGCGTTCTGGTCGTTCACGGCGGGGCGGGTCTGGCTGAACGGTGCCCTGAAGGCGCTGAGCATCATGATCGTGCTGTATCTGGTGCGCAAGGATGAAAACAGTGCTTATAAGATCGGCTGGATCGTTCTGATCGGCCTTCTGCCCCTGCTGGGCGGCGCGCTTTATCTGGCTTTTGGCAACAAGGCCCCCGCCAAGTATCTGCGGGAGCGGATGCAGAAGGTGGAACAGGCCCATCAGACCGAGCTTGCCCAGCCCGAGGGCCAGACCGATGCGCTGGATATCTCCAGCCGGAACCTGAGCCGCTATGTGGCAAAGTTCGGGCCGTATCCGGCCTGGAAGGATACCGCTGCTCACTACTTTTCCTGTGGGGAGGAGATGTATCCCCAGCTGCTGGCAGATCTGGACAAGGCAGAGAAGTTCATCTTTCTGGAATTTTTTATCCTCCGTTCCGGCAAAATGTGGAACGGTGTGGAGCAGATCCTCCGCCGCAAGGCCGCCCAGGGCGTGGATGTGCGGCTGATCTACGATGATTTTGGCAGCCTGCTGGGCCTGCCCAGTGATTTTGTCATCCGCATGGAGAAGGCGCACATCCGCTGCATCCCCTTCAACCCGGTGGTGCCGCTGGTCTCGCTGGTGATGAACCACCGCGACCACCGCAAGATCGTGGTGGTTGACGGCAATGTGGCCTACACCGGTGGTGTGAATCTGGCGGATGAGTATATCAATGCCGAGCAGCGCTTTGGCTACTGGAAGGATGCGGCCATCCGGTTGGAAGGAGCCGCTGTCTGGAACTTTACCGTGATGTTCCTCAATGCATGGAACGCCTTCCGCCCGCAGGAGACCGATTACACCGCCTTTGCGCCCACCCGCCTGCCTGCAGTGCAGGATGGCGTGGTGCAGCCCTACGCGGACAGCCCGCTGGATGAGGAACCGCTGGCCGAGACGGTCTATCTGGACATCCTCTCTCAGGCCCAGAGATATGTTTATATCTACACGCCCTACCTGGCCGTGGGCGAGGAGATGCTGGATGCTCTGAAAAATGCGGCCAAGCGCGGGGTGGACGTGCGGCTCATCCTGCCCGGGATCCCGGACAAGAAGCTGGTGTTCCGGCTCAGCCGCTCCTACTATCTGCCCCTGCTCAGGGCGGGCGTGCGCATTTATGAATTCACGCCCGGTTTCCTCCACGCCAAGTGCTATGTCAGCGATGACCGCGTCGCCGTGGTGGGCAGCATCAATATGGATTATCGGAGCCTGTTCCTCCACTTTGAATGCGGAACACTGCTTTTCCATAACAGCCAGATCGCCGCACTGCGGAAGGATGTGGAACGCACCCTGCCGCAGTGCCGGGAGATCATGCGCTCCGACTGCCGCACCAATCTGCCGGGCACAGCACTGGACAGCGTGCTGCGGCTGCTGAGCCCGTTGATGTGAACGGCTGCGCGCAGCACTCGGGGAGCTTTTCCACGCAAGTGAAACGGGCCATTCCATCGCCCGCCCT
>OGNF01002642.1_pt1 | contig 13225 bp, 9 predicted proteins | sample 1573321 | NCBI WGS metagenome assembly OGNF01 (sample SAMEA2581911, study PRJEB24529) | metagenome | biome: Human gut stool | place: China | collected 2011
GGGTAAGACCCAAAAGAGTTGAAAATCAAGCCGGAAAAGCATCTGTATCAGCCTATTTTACTACGTCCTATTGATACATTTTTCACTAAAGAAAAAAAATACAATATACACTTTCTGAGTATTTTCGCAGAAATCAGAGAAAAAATACGGAAAAACCTTTATCTTTGCATAAATACAAGGCTATCATAGCTGCCTCAAGCCTGTTAACGCCCTGAGGTTTCACCTTCACAAATCTACTTTTGTATAAAATATACCTCGCTGTCCTATGAGAAAAATCAACACTTGCCTTTTTTGCCTTCTGGCTGCCTTATGGTTCCAGCAGCCACTCCATGCACAGAACGGTCAGGAACTCCGTCTGCGTTTCCAACGCACCGGAACAACTACCGAAAGCGTTAAAATAAGCATTACCGACGCACAGGGCCAACCTGTAGAAGGTGCATCGGCCAGTCTCACCTCGTCATACACCTTCCGCCCCACGGCCGGAAAAATCACGCCGGAAATTCTCTGCCCCAACGCCAATGCCAACACTTCGCCCAGCATCCGCCTGGCCTTCCAGATTTCGGGCGTTCCGGCAGGACTCACCTTCAACCAGGTGGCGCTCGACCTGCATGCACTCAACGGCAGCAGCAATTATCAGGACAGCAGCGACGGCGTAACACGGCAATACAACATCAGCATCAACACCGGCACCAACGAAACCGACATCAGCGGATTCGGCGGACTTCGCGACATTGATCTGGCTGCCGGCGTCAGCACTGACGGACTGACCCACAAAATATGGAAAGTCAACTCCGACAAAACCTATACTGCCGGCGATAACCTGCTGGTAATGATTGACATCACCAAAGGCAGTACCAACGCCGGTTGCTTTGCCGGACTCTCTGAGATACGCATCGGCATGCTCGACCCCGATACCGACCTGCCCGACCTTCAGCCCTTCCATCCCTCGGCAGCCGTAGGAAAGCCTGAATACCGCTACCACATCACCCGCCGCGACGGTGCTGCTCTCTGCCTGAAAGCCGACGGACAGCTCGCCTGGACCGAAAAGGCCAACGATGCGGCACAGACATGGTATTTCGTCGGCACGAGCAACCGCAACGAAGGCTACCTGATAGTCAACGAAGCCACCCAGCAACCCTACAGCCTGCCCGGCGAAACCGACACCCGCTGGTATGTCATCAGCAACCCCGTGGGAGCCGATTTCTACTTCCGCCCCTATGCCACCCGGGAGGACCCCTCCACCAACCTCACCATTGAGGGGGATTCGCTCGTCTGCTTCCAGCTTCAGCGTAGCGCCTTCTCGCTGGCCAATCAGATTTACGAAATGCCCTGCGGCAACCTCGGCAACTGCTACCTGACGCAGTTCAGCGTGGGCGGCAACGGCGTCAAGCCCCTCTATTATCCGCTGGCCGTCAAGGCGGGCAACAGTGTGGTGCGCCCCGATGCCTCCCGTCCTGAAAGCTGGTACACGCTCTATACGCTCGACAAGGCCGGCGCAGCTCCCGGCCAGCAGCTCGACATCGACATGCAGCTCAACCAGCTTCCGACTGAAGGAACGGAAGTCTATCTTTACGCCGACTGGAACCGCGACGGCGTGTTTGAAACGCAGCAGACCGTCACTCCCGGCCAGCACATGACGGCCCGCCTCCAGGTGCCTGCCGATGCTGCGACGGGCAGCACCCGCCTACGCCTGCGCCTCACCGAAAACGGCATGACCGGTGCCGACGACGAGGTAATCGGCCAGATTTTCGACTGCATTCTCAACCTTCTCTCCGAAGTTGCGACCCCCACACTCACCGTCCTTTCCAACAGCACGGACCGCGGCACCGTCAGTCCTACGACCGACGAGGGACTCAACAAGGAGTGTGAGGTCACCGCCACCCCGCTGGGCAACGCCAGTTTCATTTGCTGGCGCGAAGGCAACAACATCGTGTCGCTCCAGCCCGTCTACCGCTTTACGCTGAGCCGGCCGACCACGCTCACGGCCTGTTTCTCGCCCAATACCGAAACCGGCACCGGAATCGGCAGCATCGGGAGCGGCGAAGAATCGCAAATCAGCATCAGCACCCACCGGCGTACGGTAAAAATAACCAGTCCCAACGCAGTCAGGGAAGTGCTTGTGTATACGCCCTCAGGAACTCTCATGGTCCGTTCGGCAAGCACCACGCTCCAGCTGACCGACTTGCCCGCCGGCAGTTACATCGTAAAAGTGCGTACCGACCAGGCCGAAGAAGCAGCCAAAATCGTTTTGAAATAATCCATCGGGAGAAACAACGGAAAGCCCCGCGGCCGTCCCGCCCTCCCTGCCCTTCACTTGCAATAATACCTAAACAATCATCATGAATAAACAGACATTACTTTGCAGTTTCGGCGCCCTTGGCGCGCTGGCTGCCGGAGCACAGGAAAAGCCCAACATCATCTACATCATGTGCGACGACATGGGCTACGGCGACCTGGCCTGCTATGGCCAGCAATACATCGCTACCCCCAACATTGACCGTATGGCTGCCGAGGGCATGCGCTTTACGCAGGCCTATGCCGGAAGTCCCGTATCGGCTCCTTCACGTGCCTCCTTCATGACCGGACAGCACACCGGACACACCCACGTTCGCGGCAACCGTGAATACTGGAACAAGTTCGGCACCGTGCAATACGGCGTAGTAAAGGAATACAAGGTGACCGGCCAGGAGCCGTATGACACCGCCCACGTCGTCATCCCGGAAATCATGAAAGACAACGGCTACACCACCGGCATGTTCGGCAAATGGGCCGGAGGATATGAAGGTTCCATATCGACGCCCGACAAGCGCGGAGTGGACGAATACTACGGCTACATCTGCCAGTTCATGGCCCATCTCTACTACCCCAACTTCATGAACGAATACAGCCGCGCAGCCGGCGACACCGCCGTGCGCCGCGTCATTCTGGAAGAGAACGTGAAGTATCCCATGTATGGTCCCGAATACAAAAAGCGACCGCAATATTCAGCCGACCTCATCCACCAGAAAGCCCTGGCCTGGCTTGACAAGCAAAGCAAGGACCAGCCTTTCTTCGGTGTCTTCACCTACACACTGCCCCATGCCGAACTGGCGCAGCCCGAGGACTCCATCCTGCTGGCCTACCGCGGCAAATTCTGCCAGGAACGCACCTTCGGCGGCAGTGAAGGCTCACGCTACAACCCCACACAACACGGACATGCCGAATTTGCAGCCATGATTACCCGCCTTGACGCACAGGTGGGCGAAGTGCTGGCCAAACTCAAGGAAAAGGGACTCGACGAAAACACCATCGTCATTTTCACCTCCGACAACGGACCGCACGAGGAAGGCGGAGCCGACCCCAATTTCTTCAACCGCGACGGCCTGCTCAAGGGCATCAAGCGCAGCACCAACGAAGGCGGCATCCGCGTGCCCTTCATCGTACGGTGGCCGGGTAAAATCAAGGCCGGAACGGTCAACGACCACCAACTGGCTTTCTACGACCTGATGCCCACGTTCTGCGAACTGGCGGGTATTGACAACTATGAGGAGAAATACCGCAACCCGCGCCTTGAAAACGACTACTTCGACGGCATCTCCTTCGCACCCACGCTTCTGGGCAAGGGCAAGCAGAAAGAGCACGACCATCTCTACTGGGAATTTCACGAGACCAACATGATTGGAGTACGCATGGGCGACTGGAAACTGGTGGTGAAGAACGGCAACTGCTCGCTCTATGACCTGAAAAACGACCCGCACGAAGACAACAATCTGGCGGCAAGCTATCCCGACGTGGTACAGAAGATGAAAGACATCATCCGGCGCGAACACGTAGAGAGTTCGCTTTTCAAAGTGACGATTCCGCAATAAAGACCATCCGGCGCAGCAACCCCGAACAGCCCGTGCTGCGCCAGAAACACGTAAAAAGGCACTGCTCCGGCGCTTCTGCAGCGTCATGGCGCAGTGCCTTTTCGCTTAAATGCCCCGCAGCTTTCCGTTTTCCAGCCGCCCGTCGGATGACGGAAGCATGCCACCCGGACCTGTAACAACGTAACAAGAGGAACAAAGTCCACCAGACTTCACTCCTCCTGTTACGTTATGCTGACCGATGACCGCCCGGCGGCCATCGCCATGCCTTAAAGCCCCAGCCGCTTTGAAATGTCGAGCATCGCACGGATGGGCTTCACGGCCTGTTCGGCGATTTCGGCAGGCACCTCTATGGCCGGCCACTCAAACTTCAGGGCATTGTATATCTTTTCCAGCGTCACCAGCCGCATGTAGTTACACTCGTTGCAGGCACAGCCAGCGTCTTCCGGCGGCACGGGAATGAAATGTTTCTGCGGCGCTTTCTTCTGCATCTCATGCAGGATACCGCTTTCCGTAACCACCAGGAAGGTATCGGCATCGCTTTTCACGGCATAGTTGAGCAACGCTGCCGTAGAGCCCACGACGTCGGCCAGTTTGACAATGGCTCCGCGGCACTCGGGATGCACCAGCACCTTGGCCGCCGGATACTGCTGCTTCAGCTCTATCAGTTTCTCCACCGAAAAACGCTCGTGTACATGGCAGGCACCATCCCAGAGCAACATGTTGCGCCCCGTCACGGCATTAATATAGCCGCCCAAGTTACGGTCGGGACCGAAAATCAGGGGCTGGTCGGCAGGGAAACTTTCCACAATCTGACGTGCGTTGGTCGAAGTGACCACAACATCGGTTACCGCCTTGGTGGCGGCCGACGTATTGACATAGGATATCACCTTATGGCCGGGATGCGCGTTTACAAAACGGGCAAACGCATCGGCCGGGCAACTTTCGGCCAGAGAACAGGTGGCGTTGAGGTCGGGAATCAGCACCAGTTTGTCGGGGCAGAGAATCTTGTTGGTCTCGCCCATGAAGTGGACACCGCACATGACGATGATGTCGGCATCGGTTGCCGCCGCTTTCTGCGCAAGCGCCAGGCTGTCACCGACAAAGTCGGCAATGTCCTGCACCACGCCCTCCGTATAATAGTGTGCCATGATGACGGCATTCTTTTCCTGACACAGACGCCGGATTTCGGCTTTCAAATCCGTACCGGCAGGGATAGGTTCATCCACATATCCCTTGACTTTCCAACTTTCTTTGATTTGCGTCATGAGTATATATTTAAACTGATAGGATTTTTATTTTGCCAGCACCGGTTTATTTCAACCACGACTGCGGATTGAGCGTACTCGTTTTGTAGCGCAACTGGAAATGGAGCACACAATTACCGGTAGCATCTGTAGCCACACGTCCCAGATGCTGGGCCGTCTTCACCCGCTGTCCGCGCCGCACGGAAACGGAAGCCAGATTGTTATATACTGAATAGTAATTGCCGTGGCGCACAATGACGGTATAGGAACCGCCGAAATTGGCCACTGTTACCACCTCGCCCGTAAAGATACTGCGGGCTTCCGCGCCACGGTGGCCTGTCAGGTTGATACCCTTGTTTTCCAACCGCACCCCACGCAAGCCGGGCACGTTATAGGTGCCATAACGGCTGGTAATGGCATATGCTCCGGAAATGGGCACCGGCAGACGGCCGCGATTTTCACGGAAATCATTGCTGAGTTTGAAATCAGTATCGTCGGCCTCCTCAAATTTGACAGATGATGAGGAGGAAGATGACTTCTTCGACGCTGAAGACTTCGATGCACTCTTGGACGTGCCCGATGACTTCCGGCTGCTCTCGGCCTTGCGCCGCCGCTCCTCTGCTTCCCGGCGCTTGCGTTCTTCCTCTTTGCGGCGGCGCTCGGCCGCAGCAATTTCTTCTTGAATCAGGCGCTCTATGCGTACATTGAGGTCCTGATATTTCTTTTTGTTCTTGCTGATGACTCCGGCAATGGAACGCTGCTTCTTATTGAGCGTCTCCACCATTTTCTGCCGTTCATCCTTTTTCTTCTCCAGGCCTTCCTGTTGCTTGCGCCCCTCGTTCAGCAGCTGTTCCTTTTCGCGCTTGGCCGAAACCAGCTGCTCCTTCTTTTTTCTGACGGCCAGTTCCTTCTGCTGGATGACTTCACCCTGTGCACGCTGGTATTTGGAATATTGCGACACATAACGCACCCGGCGGTAAAGGTCGCGGAAATCCTTCGCCATGAACACAAACATCCAGCGGCTCTGCTTGAGCTTTGTCCGCGACACAAAAGTCATGGCACGGCGGTAATTGGCCTTGCAGGCCGTCAGTTCTTCGTTGAGCTGCTTGATTTGACGCTGCAACTGGTTGATGGAACGGTTCAGCGAATCATTGTCCTCCTTCAGCCGCTTGATGTATTTCTGTTTTTCCAGAATCTGCGCATCGAGCAAAGCCAGGTTGCTCAACTGTGAAGCCACATCCTTTTTGGTCGTACGCAACAACTTCTCTGAAGCTTCTATCTGTTTCTGAATTTCCGCGCGCTGTGCCTTCATGGCCCGCACGGCCTTGCTGTTCTGCGCCCCTGCGGGCAACACCACCGCACAGCACAGCAACCACACGGGCAGCCAGTGCAACAACAGCCGCACACAACTGCGCATCGGCATCCGCCGGGCATATTTCAATCTGTCGAACTTCATGCTGGAATGGATTGAGAAAAGTCTTTATCGGAACGTGCAGTGAACAATGGCAACGGCATTCTTTCGCCACAAAGGCCGCCCGGCATGAGCCGGCTGGCCATCAGCTGCACCTGTCCGGATTTTTTACATAGAAAGCAATCGCTTGAGAATTTCGTCAGCCTTCCGCTCCTGATAACGGGAAGAAACTGTGGTACGGGTGGTCCACCCGCTCTCATTGTTTACACGGCTGAGAGTAAAGGAAAAGCCCGCCGTCTTGCCAAGGCCTTCCACCTGACAGGACATCGTCGTCGGGAACAGACGCCCGTCGAGTTGAGTGAACTTATCGTAGGTCCACACCATTTTGGCAGGTGTTTCTCCTTCTTTAGCCGTCACTGTCACCTGGTTGATGATAGCTTCGGCCGTCTGCGTGAGGAAACTGTAATCGAGTTTCGGCGCATCAGTAATAGTCAGTTGCGTATGACTGCCCGACTCCGAAGCACCAAAACGCTTCAACTGCTGCCGTACATCCCGCTGTCCGGGAATAAAGAGTTCGTTCCAGAACAAAGCCTGCAACGCATAGAAATCCAGTCCCGCCGCCTGCAGGAAACTGACGTCGGAATAGGGAGCCCGCACGAACTGTTTGTTGACACGGTCGATAATCAGTACTTCGCCGGGCGCGAACTCCAGCCGTCCCACCTCGAATCCCAACAACGTGAGCGAGAGCTGCACCACTTCGTCGCGCTTCATGCGCAACTGTCCGCTGACCGAAAGGTTGTTGCCCAAGGCATTGAGCTGCAAATCCATCCGTCCGGTCACGCACTTGGCCCGCTGGGCATTATTGAGAATCTTCGCAAAGTAAGCTTCCGTCTGACGGTCGGCTCCGCCACCTGCAGCGGTATCGGTCAGCGACTTGCTGGATCGGCACGAAACCGTCAGCAACAATACAAGCAGTGGCAACCACTTGACAAAATTCTTTATCTTTCTCATCTTCGTTCTTTATTAACGGCAAAAATGGTGGCAGACGCACTGCCATCGCGATTGGACGTTACAGTTTCCGGCGGCGGATTTTCTCCTTCAGCCGTTCCTTGAGCGCTTCGTCCTGAGTTTGCTTGAGCGCCTGCTTCCAGAAGCCGACCGCATGGTCCACCTCGCCGCAGCGATAATAAATGTCGCCGGCATGGTCGTACAGCGTTGAGTTGTCCTCCTCCCGGTCAACATATTTCAAGGTTTCGTCAATATATATCCTGGCTTGGGTATAGAGTTCCTGCTGATAGAGAATCCAGGCATAAGTATCCAGATAGGTACTGTTTTCCGGCTCAGCCTCAACGGTGCGCTTGCTCATTTCGGCCGCGCGGTCAAGTTCCCGCTGCTCCTGCGAAAGGAAATAGGCAAAATTGTTCAGGCACAACAGATTGTCCGGATTGCAGGCAATGGCCCGTTCGTAGGCGGAGAAGGCTGCCTCCACCTGCCCTTTTTCATGATAGAGGTCGCCCAGCAACGCTATCATTTCCGAACGGCTCACGCTGTCGGTGGCGGCTTCGACACGCTGCTCTCCTTCTTCCAGGATGCGGATGGCTTCGTCCTTCTGCCCTTCTTCCGAAGCGGCCAGGGCACCATAAATATAGAAGACTATCTTGCCGGGATGATAGGTCCGACCGCGAGCACAAAGTTCCGCCACCTCGGGCGTCTGTTCCCGCCGAATCAAGTCGCCCAGCACCTCCATGGAAGCCATCAGATTCTCCGGCTCTGCCTGTAGCAGGCGGCGCTGTATGAAAAGCACCTGTTCGCGCGTGGCTCCCATTCTGGCCATATACGCCAAAGCCATTTCGCACAGCCGTCCGTTTTCCTGCGGCAGCGCCAGCACTTTCCGCACGACGGGCAGCACCTGGGCGGTATCCGTTTTCTCCCGCAAGGCACTGACAAAGAAACTCTGCATCACGCTTTCGCGCGTTTCCGTATCCGTGTCGGCACTATACACCAGTTCTTCAAACAACTTACGGTAGAGTTCATCCTCACTGAGCGTCTTGTAGAAACTCAGGAGCGACACTTTCGCAAACACGTTTCCGGGGTCCTGTTCCAGCACTTTCTTATAAAGCGCCAGGGCCTTGTCATTGTAGCCCTGCTCATGGTACAGGTTGGCTTTGTAAACAGGGAAGTAGAGGTCGCCCGCATTGGCGGCACAAAGCGTATCGATGGTGGCATAGGCGCGCGCCGTATCCTTCATCTCAATATATATTTTGTAGCGCTGGGCATAAATGTCATTGCTTTCACCTTCCAGCAGTTCCATCCGGTCGAGCACCCGCAGGGCCTCGCCATAGCGCTTGGCAGCGGCATAGAAATTGAACAGCCCTGAGAGCAAATCAGCCGTCGGCGTCTTTGCCACCAGCCCTTCATACGTCTTAATGGCCGTATCATAATCGCCCCGCTCGGCACAATACATGCCGTAGGTACGCTGATAAGCCTCATTGTCCGGAGCCAGACGAACGGCCTTCTGAAGGAGGGCGAAGCCGTCATCGGCCTTGAAATATCCCTCTTCACCACCGTAGGTCAACTTGAGCAATCCCATTTCATATAGTGCCTCGGGCGCATCGGGACAAAGGGCCAGCGCCTGTTCAAGCAACACATACTCCTCGTCGAGCCGCTGTTGCAGACGGTGGTTGATAGCCGACTGGTACAAGTCATTGAAAATTTGCCGGCGTCCGGCATTCATCTCGTCGCCTTCCCAAACGGCAGCATCATCCCATACGGCCTCCGCCGAACGCGACGACGAACAGGAAGCCGACACCATTGCCCACCCGGCCATCAGGCAGGCCATGCAGCATCGGCAGAACTGTTTTCCGGTAAAAATACTCAGCATCTCGTTTCTCTTCTGTGCAGCTAACGGTTATTCTTTTCCTGTATGTCCGAACCCGCCTTCACCGCGTTCGGTCTCGTCGAGTTCCTCCACGGGCAGCCAAGCTACCGTTTCGTGCCGCGCCACCACCAGCTGGGCAATGCGCTCACCGTCGGCAATGACAAAATCCTCCTGCGAAAGATTGACAAGGATGACCTTGATTTCCCCACGGTAGTCTGCATCGATGGTGCCCGGCGCATTGAGCACGCCGATGCCTTTCTTCAGCGCCAGCCCCGACCGCGGCCTGACCTGCGCCTCATATCCCGGCGGAAGTGCCATAAAAAGACCTGTAGGCACCAGGCAGCGCTCCAACGGACGCAACCGCAGAGGCTCGTCCAGATTGGCCCGCAAATCCATGCCCGCACTCAGCGCTGTGGCATAAGCCGGCAGCGGATGGTGCGAACGGTTCACTATTTTTATTTCCATATTTTTTTCACGCAATGGTTTTGAGTAGACAAAATTACGGATTTCCGGGCAGATTCGCCGGGCGCGGACGGCTTTATTTTCCGTATTCCCGCTCTTTTTCATTACTTTTCACAAGTCCCGGCCGCCATGCCGCCACCATCCCGGCCCGCCACCGGGACGGCTCCTGCTTTTTTCCCGCCAACTGTCACCTTTTGCGGGAAAATGCCGCAGCGCCACGTTTTTTTCTATAAATTTGCAGGATGTCCGGCCGCCATGCCCCGTCGGCCACGGCAGGCCCGAACCATCAAATGACTATGGACTGGAAACAACTCATCTCCGACAAACGCTTTGGCAAGGAAGCCAGCCACAAGCAGCGCTCCGAACGCCGCACTGAATTCCAGCGCGACTTCGACCGTCTCATCTTTTCGGCCCCCTTCCGCCGGATGCAGAACAAGACACAGGTCTTCCCGCTTCCCGGCAGCATATTTGTCCACAACCGTCTGACCCACAGCCTTGAGGTCAGCAGCGTAGGGCGTTCCCTGGGCACCGATGTCGCCCGCGAACTCCTGCAGAAACATCCTGAACTCCGGCGGACGGAAATTTCCCCCATCGCCGAAATCGTTTCGGCAGCGTGCCTGGCACACGACATGGGCAATCCGCCGTTCGGCCACAGTGGCGAAAAAGCCATCCGCAGCTTTTTCTCCGAAGGCAAGGGCCGCATGCTGAAAGACTACCAAAGTGCGGAAGGCGAGCTCCTGACGGAGGGAGAATGGAACGACATCACGCGCTTCGACGGCAACGCCAACACATTCCGCGTGCTGACCCATCAGTTCAGCGGCCGCCGGCCGGGCGGTTTTGTCATGACCTACTCCACATTGGCAGCCATCGTGAAATATCCTTACAGTTCGTCCCTGTGCGGAGAGAAGCATAAATTCGGCTTCTTCGAAAGCGAGCAGGCCGACTTCCGGAAGATTGCCGACGAGTTGGGCATGCCCTGCCGCGAGGAAGCCGGCGGGCTGCGCAGCGTGCGCCATCCGCTGGTCTATCTGGTTGAGGCGGCCGACGACATCTGCTACGAAATCATGGATATTGAAGATGCCTTCAAGTTGCGCCTGCTCTCGGCCGAAGAGACCTACGACCTCATCCTTTCCTTCTTTGACGACGAAACCCGCACACACCTGCTGGAAGCCTACCCCGACACCACCGACCGCAGCGACCGCATCGCCTATTTCCGGTCCTACGCCATCAATGCCCTTGAGCAAGCCTGCGTCCGCACCTTCGTGGAGCACGAGGACGAAATCCTGGCCGGCACTTTCGAAGGGTCGCTCATCAGCCACCTGCCCGAGCCGCTACGTTCCGCCTACCGCCAATGTGAGGAAGTGGCCTACCGGCGCATTTACCAGTCAAAGGAAGTGACCGACATCGACCTGGCCGGTTACCGCATCATCTACACCCTGCTCGAACTGATGACCGACGCCGTGCTCGAACCGCAGAAAGCCTACAGTCAACTGCTTCTGGGACAAGTTTCCGCACAATATCAGTTGCGCGCACCCCGTCTGGCCGACCGCATCATGGCCATGCTCGACTACATATCGGGCATGACCGATGTCTATGCACTCGACCTTTTCCGGAAAATCAACGGACACTCATTACCCAGCGTATAACCGCGCCCCGAAAGGAAGCGCCCATCCCCTTCTTCCCGCCGATTGAAAAAGGACAACGTCATCCCGCCCTGTGCCGACGCTCCGGAAAGGGGCACCAACGCGGCCAAATCTGCCTACAACCACGTCATGAAATCAACAGGACTGCTTGGAGGCATTCAGGCGTTCTATATCCTCATGTCCGTGGTGCGCAACAAACTCACCGCAATGCTCATCGGAGAAGCGGGTATCGGCATCGCCGACCTGTACTGCCGCACCATCGAGCTGCTGGGAAACACCACCAACTTCGGCGTGGCTTTCAGCGCCGTGCGGCGTCTTTCGGCGCTTTATGAACAGGGCGACCGGCGCGAAACGGCCTACTACGTACGGCTCGTCCGCACCTGGACTTTCCTGCTGGCACTTTTCGGCACACTCGTCTGCATCGCCTTCTCGCCCCTCCTCAGCCGCTACATTGCCGGCGACCACGCCCACACACTCCATTTCTGCCTGCTGGCGCCGGCCGTAGGCTTCACCACGCTGGCCGGCGGCGAGGCGGCCATCCTCAAAGGCATGCGGCGCCTCCGGCAACTGGCTCTCATCACCACGGCCGCCGCTCTGGGCACCGTCATTATTACCGTCCCGGTTTACCTGTTCTTCGGCTTCGATGGCATCATCCCCGTCATTGTCGGCACAACGGCGCTCAATTTCATACTCAACCTCCGGGCGTCGGCCCCGCTCTTCCCCTACCGCATTTCACCCCACCGCCGCCACTTCCTGCGCCAGGGCGGCACCATGATCCGCCTGGGCTCGGCCTACATCGCCGCCGGCATCATCGGGTCGGCCGCCGAACTTTTCATCCGCACCTTCGTGGTGGATGCCGATCCTTCCTACCGGCATGCGGGACTCTACGCAGCCGGACTCACCCTCACCGTCAGCTACGCCCGTCTCATTTTCGTGGCGATGGATGCCGACTACTTTCCGCGACTCTCGGCCGGCATCGGCGACAGGCAACGCACCAATACTACCGTCAACCAGCAGATTGACATCCTCGTGCTGCTCATGGCGCCCTTCCTAATTCTCTTTGCCATTGGGCTGCCTTTCATCATCCCCCTGCTCTATACCCCCTCCTTTCTCGAAGTCACTCCCATGGTGCTCTGCGCACTGCCATACATGTTCTTCAAGGCCATTTACTCTCCCATAGCCTATCTGTCACTCGCCGCCGGACGTTCGCGCCTCTATCTGACGGCCGAACTGATTTATTATGTCGCCTTCGCCCTGCTTGTTACCGGCGGCTACCGCTGGATGGGACTGACCGGCGCCGGACTGGGGCTTTCGGCGGCCAACCTCATAGACCTCACATTGCTTCCCTGCCTCTACGGACGGCTTTTCGGCTTCCGCTTTGCTCCGGCCACTCTCCGCCGCTGCCTCATCCAGGCTCTGCTGCTGGGCATGGCCCTGGCCTGCTGCGGCATGCCCTACTCCTGGGCACCATGGGCTGCCATACCGCTACTTCTGGTGTCCATCTTCTTTTCCTGGCGTTTCCTGCAACGTGAAACGACTCTCTGCACCAAAATCTCCGGCTTTTTCCGGAAAAAGCAGTAACCCCCAAAGGAAACGGTCCATTTTTACAACTGAATTTGGCAAATCCGAGGGTAAAATATCAAAAAAGTCAAAAAAGGAGAACTTTCGCCCTGTTTTTTGAATAGGATGCGAGAGAAAGTTATACTTTTGCATTGTGTTTTTCATAGTATTAGATTTAA
>OGNF01002647.1_pt1 | contig 13212 bp, 10 predicted proteins | sample 1573321 | NCBI WGS metagenome assembly OGNF01 (sample SAMEA2581911, study PRJEB24529) | metagenome | biome: Human gut stool | place: China | collected 2011
AAGATTCCACCCCGGAAGCTTTGAGGGCGCTGTTCAGTTATCTGGACGAAAACGATGGTATTTGCAGTGTATTGCTGGGCACAAATGGGGATACTGCATTTGTGCACCGGCTGAAAGGCGTGATTGAAGAAAGTTGTCTTGGCTACCTGCGCCCGCGGGAGAAAGAAACCCAGCTGCAGCGCTATATGGTGGCATTTGCCGTTCAGGGGTGCTTTGGCAATATTGACCTGTGGCTGCAAAACGGTAAGCCTGAAACGGTAGATGAAATGGCAGATATCACATGGCAGGCTGTGCGCGCTGTGCGTGCGGCGGCTGCGCCGTTTTTCCACGAGCCGGGGCGCTCCGGCCAGATCAGAATGCAGCCGTCATGCGGTTCGTACTCCCCCGGCATAAAAAATCCGTCCGTCTGCGGCGTTGTCATTCTCTCTTTTGGGTCTTCTGCACACTTTTGCATCTTTTTCTCCATTTCCTCTACCCTCATCCAAGTCATCTTCCCTTGTCCCGGATGTCTTTCAAAACCGGTTATGACAACCGCCCTTTGAAATCTTCATAGCCGAACTGCTTTATCATCTCAACCTCCCCGTCTTCCCGGAGCATTGCGATCGACGGAAGCGGAATTCCATTAAAGGTATTATTCTTCACCATCGAGTAGATTGCCATGTCCTCAAACACCAGACGGTCGCCGATCTGAATCTCGTGTGTGAAACTGTAGTCCCCGATGACGTCCCCCGCCAGACAGGTGAGCGAGGACAGCCGGTAGGTGTATTTCTGTTCTCCCGCCGGAAAGCTGTCCCGTAGCGGTGGGCGATACGGCATCTCAAGAACGTCCGGCATATGACACGCCGCAGACGCATCCAGAATCAGAATATCCATCCCGTTGTGTACAATATCGCACACTTCCGTTACCAGATATCCCGCATTTAAGGCAACCGCCTCGCCGGGCTCCAGATACACGGCAAGTCCGTAGGTCTCCCTGATATAGCCGATAAGCTTCTTTAAACGCTCTATCTGGTAACCCGGTCTGGTGATATGATGTCCTCCGCCCAGATTCAGCCACCGAACCTGTTTCAAATAAGAAGCAAACTGCTCCTCAAACGCCAAAAACGTACGTTCCAGATCATCCGCGTCCTGCTCGCAGAGCGTGTGAAAATGGAGTCCCTCCACATCCTCCGGCAGTTCATAGCTTCCATCCTCCTGCCGTCTCATGCCAAGTCCGGCAAGTCCTTTCTCAAACGCCTCTCTTGTCATGCCTAGTCTGGAACCGGGCGCGCAGGGATCATAGATCGCATGTCCCTCCTGCGTGGAATACTCCGGATTGATCCGAAGTCCGATGCTGACACGGTGCTCCGTACCACTGGCGACATTCTGCGCCGCCACCTTCTTCCTGTGTCTGACATACTGCGCAAAGGAATTAAAAATCACATGGTCGCAGAGCGTGACCAGTTCCTCCATGTCACTGTCCTTGTACGCCGGAGCAAACACATGGTTCTCACGCCCCATCTCCTCTGCGCCGAGACGCGCCTCGTAGAGTCCGCTCGCTGTGGTACCGCTGATGTATTGTCCGATCAACGGATAGAGCGCATATGTGGAAAACGCTTTCTGCGCCAGCAGGACATGGCATCCCGTATCCTGCTCCAGATTATGCAATATTATTAAATTCTCTTTTAATTTTTTCTGATCCACCACATAGCATGGTGTCGGAAGTTCATTCCACTTCATTGCTCTCGTCTCTCCCTGTCCGGCTCTTTTTACGAACGGCTACGCCACCGTCTCCGGGTTCTCATCGACAACCCACGGCAGTCCGTACTGGTTGAGCATATCCATAAACGGATCCGGATCAAACTCCTCGATATTGAAAACGCCGTCCTTATCCCACACCTTATCTACAACAAGCGCTGCACCGATCATTGCCGGAACTCCTGTCGTGTAGGAGATCGCCTGTGAGCCAACCTCCCTGTAGCACTCCTGGTGATCGCAGACGTTGTAGATATAGATCGTCTTTTCCTTGCCATCCTTCTTGCCGGTAAAAATACAGCCGATGTTCGTCTTGCCAACGGTTCTAGGACCCAGTGACGCCGGGTCCGGAAGCAATGCCTTTAAGAACTGGATCGGCACGATCTCTCTTCCCTTGTAATTGATGGGCGTGGTGGAGAGCATGCCCACGTCCTCCAGGCAGCGCATGTGGTCAAGGTAGCTCTGTCCGAAGGTCATGAAGAAGCGGATGCGCTTTACGCCCGGAATGTTCTTTGCAAGGGATTCGATCTCCTCATGATGTAAAAGGTACATGTCCTTCTCGCCGACCTGCGGGAAGTTGTACTCACGCTTGATCTCCATCGGCTTTGTCTCTACCCAGTGGCCGTTCTCCCAGTAGGAGCCATTGGCGGATACCTCGCGGAGGTTGATCTCCGGGTTGAAATTGGTGGCGAACGGATAACCGTGGTCTCCACCGTTGCAGTCTAAGATATCGATGTACTCGATCTCATCGAAATAATGCTTCAGCGCATAGGCGGTAAACACGCTCGTCACGCCAGGGTCAAAGCCGCTGCCAAGAAGCGCCGTGATGCCGGCATCCGCAAAGCGTTTCTGATATGCCCACTGCCAGGAATAATCGAAGTACGCGGTAAAGCCCGCCTCCTTGCAGCGCTTCTCATAAATTGCACGCCACGCCGGATCGTCGGTATCTTCCGGTTCGTAGTTCGCGGTATCGATGTAGTCCACCTTGCATGCCAGGCAGGCATCCATAATCGTCAGATCCTGGTAAGGCAGCGCCACATTTAACACGGCATCCGGCTTGTAGTCACGGATCAGTGCGATCAGTTCGTCCACATTATCCGCATCCACCTTCGCTGTCGTGATCACTGTATCCGTCGTTCCCTGCAGCTTTTCCTTTAACGCGTCACATTTTTCTTTTGTGCGGCTTGCAATACAGATCTCCGAAAAAGTCCTGCTGTTCTGGCAGCATTTGTGAATTGCCACCCCTGCTACTCCGCCACATCCGATAATCAATAATCTTCCCATCTACTTATCCTCTCTTCCTGCCGTCCCGCGGCTGTATTTTCTATTTTTATATTATTTATATCATTCTGCCAACGGATGACAGAACGCTCCGCTGACTGTCCCGTCAGAGTCCGTTCTGTCCCGCATCTGCCATCTACTTTCTGCCTTCCTCTTCCTCAAGCATATCCTCGACATATTTTGGCAGCATAAACGCTCCCTTATGAAGATTGGTCGTATAATACCAGGTCTTGATCCCGCGCGCTTTCCAGCGCTCCACATTCAGGTCCGTCAGCGGGTGATATTTTTTTGACGCAAATCCGAACAGCCAGTACCCGGAGGAACAGGTCGGAATGTGCGCCTGATACACACGGCTGATCGGGAAACTGTGACTCGCCTTGCGGTGCATCACGCGGCAGGACTCCTCATCCTCGTCATAAAAAGGACTGCCGTGCTGGTAGACCATAATGCCGTCTTCTTTTAATGCGCGGTAACAGTTCCCATAAAATTCCTTGGTGAACAATCCCGCCGTATGCCCGAGCGGATCGATCGCATCATTGATGATCAGATCGTAGGCATCATGCTTTGTGCGCAGAAAGCGCAGTCCATCCTCGTAATAGATATTGACGCGCGGATCTTCCAGTCCGCAGGCGTTGTCCGGGAAAAACTTCCTGCACACATCCACGAATGTCCGGTCGGATTCCACGACGTCGATCTGCTCGATCTCCTCATAATAGGAAAGTTCTCTCGCCACACCGCCGTCTCCGCCACCGATGACCAGCACTTTTTTCACATGCGGATGCACCGCCATCGGCACATGCACAATCATCTCATCGTAGATGAACTCATCCTTTTCTGAGAAGACGATGCTGCCATCGGAGCTTAAAAATCTGCCGAATTCCCTGGATTCAAACACGTCGATCCTCTGAAAATCCGTCTGCTCCCCGAACAGCTGCTTCTCCACTTTGACCGACACCTTCACATGATCGGTCTGATTATCCGAAAACCATAACTCCACGCTCTCTTCCACCTTCCCCAGACCGTATTCCACGGTCTGCTGCTTCCTTATGCCGGTTCTTCCTGACCGTATGCTCTTCCTTAAGAGCTATTCTTCCGGCGGTCTTATTTCCACACCTGCCGGTCATCCACCAGGACATTTAAGTGCTCCACCGCCGGATCTTCCGTTCCCTGCATGGAGCAGCCCTTCTCCTTGGCATAGATGATATATTCGATGATCTCCGGCGTAATCATCTCACCCGGCGCGAGAATCGGAATTCCCGGCGGATAGCACATCACAAACTCTCCGCAGATCTTTCCTGCCGTCTCCCGGATCGGCATGCATTTTTTCTCTGCGTAAAAAGCCGCCTGCGGTGAAACAAGAACGGTCGGATTTATATATTCTGTATTTAACATCTGTGCAGGATCCTTGGAATACAAGCGTTTGACGTCTGCCAACGCTCCCACCAGCCGCTCGATATCCTGGATGCGGTCGCCAATTGAAATGTAGGCTAAGATGTTGGCAATGTCCCCCAGCTCAATCTGGATATCGTACTCATCCCGCAACAGATCATAGACCTCGATTCCTGCCAGACCGATTCCCCGCGTGTAGACTGAGAGCTTCGTCACATCAAAGTCATAGACGCTTCCGCCGTTCACCATATCCTTGCCGTAAGCATAATATCCGCCGATGTCGTTGATCTCCGCCCTGGCGTATTCCGCCATCTCTGCCACTTTGCGGAACGATTCCCTTCCGCGCAGCGCCAGATTTCTCCGCGAGATGTCGAGACTTGACATCAGAAGATAAGACGCGCTTGTCGTCTGTGTGAGGTTGATAATCTGGCTGACATACTCCCAGTTGACATTTTTGCCGGTTAAAAGCAGAGAACTCTGTGTTAAGCTTCCTCCGGATTTGTGCATGGAAACGGACGCCATATCCGCACCGGCATCCATCGCGCAGACCGGAAGGTCCTCCCCGAAATACAGATGGGTGCCGTGCGCTTCATCCACAAGCACAAGCATCTCGTGTTCATGTGCCAGCTTCACGATGGAGCGCAAATCGGAACAGATTCCGTAATAAGTCGGATTGTTCACAAGAACCGCCACCGCGCCCGGATTCTCCAGAATCGCCCGCTCCACCTCCGAGATCTCCATACCGAGTGAAATGCCAAGCTTTTTGTCCACCTCCGGATTCACATAGACCGGAATAGCGCCGCAAAGTACCAGCGCATTGATCACACTCTTATGTACATTGCGCGGCAGGATGATCTTATCCCCGGCACGACAGACCGACAACACCATGCTCTGCACGGAGGACGTTGTTCCTCCCACCATAAAAAACGCGTGATCTGCACGGAAAGCCTCCGCCGCCAGTTCCTCCGCCTCTTTGATGACCGACACCGGATGGCACAGATTGTCAAGCGGCTTCATGGAATTCACATCCAGACTCACACATTTCTCCCCCAGAAGTTCCACGAGCTCCGGGTTGCCACGCCCTCTCTTGTGCCCCGGCACATCGAAAGGAACGACTCTTCTCTTTTTTAATTGTTCCAGCGCTTCGTAGACCGGAGCGCGCTTCTGGGATCCTGCTTCCATGATTCTCCTCACATTCTGTTTTGATGCTCCCTGATGCGGTATGCAAAGCATTATGTACCTCACCGCGAGGTACGCATCCCCGCGGAACGTTTTTATGTAATAGGGACGAAGTTTCCTATTTACACAAAAAAGACAGATGCCTGTATGCTGCGCACACATCACCTGCCTTGTCACATTCTCATAGTCATACTTTATGTAATCTGTCCTACATGCTGCAAAAACTATTATCAGAGTCTACGTTGGCATCTTCGCCAGCAAATATTTGCTATTACTACTCTTATTGACCGTTTCACAAGTGATATCTCTATCGCATACGATTCAGGGTCCTGCAGTCCTTCGCCTGCAGTCGTCATCAACTTATAAAATTTGAGCTTCTAACTCAATCAATAACGTGGATCTCTCCACCATCGGCAGCTGCCCCGCCTGTCCGTATGGGCTTAACCAATCTCTTGGTGGGCAAATATTTGCATGAAAAAGCTTTCGCATTCATGTGATTTGAAGTATAACACACACACTTCTAAAAAGCAATGTATTTCTCTGGATTCTTATCTACTCCCTCCACTCCCGGAAAAGTGCAATCTCTCTGCGGTATCCCTCATCGTCATTCGGAGTCTCCAGAATAAACGGCTTGTCCGAAAGCAGCGGATGCGTCGCCACACGCCGCATCGCATCCAGCCCGATCTTTCCCTCGCCGATGCAGGCATGGCGGTCTTTGTGCGAACCGCGGTCGTTCATGCTGTCGTTAAAATGTACCGCGCACAGGCGGTTCAGACCGATCACATGGTCAAATTTCTCCAGGACACCATCCAGATCTCCCGCAATATCATATCCAGCATCCCAGACATGACAGGTATCCAGACAGATGCCAAGCTTATCGGACAGCTCTACACGGTCAATAATCGCGCGCAGTTCCTCAAAGCTTCTGCCCACCTCACTGCCTTTTCCCGCCATCGTCTCAAGGAGAACCGTCGTCGTCTGCTCCGGCGTGAGCACCTCGTTAAGTGCCTCCGCAATCCATTCGATTCCGGCATCCGCCCCCTGTCCGACATGGGAACCCGGGTGAAAATTGTAGTAATTCCCCGGCGTGTACTCCATCCGGCGCAGATCGTCCGCGATCATCTCCTTAGAAAACTTGCGGATATCCTCCTTCGCCGCGCACAGATTCATCGTGTAAGGTGCATGCGCCACCAGTTTTCCAAACTGCTGCTCCCGCATCAGTTCCAGCAGCTTTTCCACATCCGCCGGATCAATCGCTTTTGCCGCACCTCCTCTCGGATTTCTTGTAAAAAATGCAAATGTATTTGCTCCCAGCTTCACTGCCATCCGCCCCATCGCCGCATAGCCCTTTGACGCCGAAAGATGATTTCCGATATACATATTCTTTTCCTGCTTCCTTCTATCTTTCTTTAAATCTTCTCCACCAGGATACCGTCCCGGTATGCCTGCAGCAGCGCCTCCAGATCACGGATCGAAGCGCGCAGCTCCCTTCCAATGTCCGTATCCGCCACAAGCTTCCGCCGCACGACATGCTGCACCAGAATCGTATGCGACGCGATATCGCTTCCGTCCTGCACCGCCTTTTCGACCGACTCAAACGGTTCATGCGCCGCAAGCACCAGACCGTAGGAATTATAGATCAGCGTATATCCCGCAATCCCCGTCTTCGGCTGGTAGGCCTTGGAGAATCCGCCGTCAATAATGAGCAGCTTCCCGCCGCATTTTACCGGGGACTCTCCCCGCTTCGCCTCCACCGGAATATGGCCGTTGATGATATGTGCCTCCGCGCCCTCAAGCCCGAATTCCGAGAGGATGCGGTTGACCACCTCTTCCTCCTCCAGCAGGCGGTAGTACGGGTTCTTCGGCTCCTGGTGCGTCGCCTTGTCCGCGATAAAATAGCGCTCAAACGTCGTCATTTTTGCTTTTCCGAACACCGGGGAATTCTGGTTTTCCCAGATAAACCACAAGATATCCAGTCCCTTTTTCTTCTCCCCGGGATCAATCGCGTAGTACCCTTTTCTCGCGTAATTCTCCAGCACATCGTAGAGCGCCTTGCCGGAATATTCTTTTCCGTACACATTTACTCTGGTAAAGGTTCCGTCCTCGTTCATCGGCACACAGCCGTGGTAGAGCAGGTTCCCGTTGTAGACCTTGTACAGGCTGCCCTGTGTGAACAGAAAACGGACGTGACGCTGTAATTTTTCACAGTTCAAGAACGCCTGCGTGATCCGCTCCATGACGTCCTCCTCCTCCGATGACAGTTCATACGGATGCTTCCAGTCGATCGTCGGGAAGTTCAGATCCTTCATCGGGTATTCCTTCCCCTCCACACACACCGTTCCTTTTTCGATATTGATCTTGTCCAGCAAAAGCCGCTCATCCATCCCGAACTCCGGGTGACGCATGATCATCTGTCCCTCCAGCTTGAACTGGATCACCGTAATCGCCTTGTGCATTTTCTCATCCAGCATGGCGTCACGCACATCGTACTCATCCTCCCGGTAATCCAGCTTAAAGCAGGTGCAGGGATCCTTGTCGTATCTGCTCATGGCAAGTCTGGCGAGCGGCACCAGATTGATGCCGTATCCGTCCTCTAAAAGGTTCAGATTGCCGTACTTGGCAGAGATACGGATCGCGTTGCAGATGCAGGGTCTGCTTCCCGCCGCCGCTCCCATCCAGTATATATCGTGGTTCCCCCACTGAATATCCACGGAATGATGCTGCATCAAGGTATCCATAATCAGATTCGGGTACGGTCCCCTGTCGAAAATATCTCCCACCACATGCAGATGATCCACCACAAGCCTGCGGATCAGATTGCAGAACGCAATCACAAGCTCCGGCGCCCTGCCTGTGCGGATCACAGACCGGATGATCTCATTATAATAAGCTTCCTGATCGGAGACATCCGGTCTGCCGGTCAGCAGTTCCTCGATCACATACGCAAAATCTTTCGGCAGCGCTTTTCGCACCTTGGATCTGGTATATTTTGACGAAGCGCTCTTGCAGATGCGGATCAGCCGGTACAGGGAGACCTTATACCAGTCCTCCATATTTTCTTCTGTCTTTAACACCTGCTCTAGCTTCTGCTCCGGATAATAGATCAGGGTCGCAATCGCTTTCTTCTCTCCCGCACTGATCGCATTCCCGAATTCTTCCTCGATCTTGCGCTTAATCGCTCCGGAACCGTTCCGGATCACGTGCTGGAACTGATCGTACTCGCCGTGAATATCTGTAATGAAATGTTCTGTTCCCTTTGGCAGGCTTAAAATCGCCTGCAGGTTAATGATCTCCGTCGCTGCCGCAGCCACGGTCGGATACTGATTTGCCAGACTTTTTAAATACCGCAGATCTGTTTCCATATATTTTTCCATATGTTCCCCCTCAGAATATCAAAATCGAAGATACCTCTCAAATAGTAACATATCCGCGCACTGCTGACCAGATTTTGTTCGTTTTCTGCCCTGTATAAAAATGGGAACAGAAAACGTTTCCACGCTCCTGTTCCCATTCGATCCATCTGTATCTGCTTTCAATCTGCCTTATCCGTCTGCCTGTCCAATCAGTCTGCCTGTTCCATCGTTGCCCGGATCACATCCTGCATATCATAAAATCCTGCCTCTTTCCCGGCGAGGAACTTTGCCGCCTCCACAGCCCCTTTTCCAAAGACGCTGCGGGAATATGCGGTATGCTTGAACTCAATGACCTCGTCGAGTCCCGCGAAGATGACCTCATGCTCCCCGACGATGCTGCCTCCGCGCACTGCCGAGATTCCGATCTCGTGCGGATCTCTCTTTTTGCGCTCGCTGCTTCTGTCATATTTGTATTCATAGACATGTCCCAGCGCATCATTCATGGAGTCCGCCAGCGCCAGCGCTGTGCCGCTCGGTGCATCCAGCTTCTGGTTGTGATGCTTCTCCACGATCTCCATGTCAAATCCTGCCGGCGCAAGAATCGTTGCCGCCTGCGCTAAAAGCTGCATCAGCAGATTGATTCCCAGCGACATATTCGCGGACTTTAATACTGCTACCTGCCCCGATGCCGCCTTTACCTGCTCCATCTGTTCCTCCGACAATCCCGTCGTGCACAGAACCACTGGAATCTTTTTATCCACACTATAGACCAGAAGATCGTCCACGGCCTTCGCATTGGAAAAATCGATGATGACATCCGCCTTCACATCGCAGACGGAAATATTCGGGAATACCGGATAGTCATTTTTGATCCCGTCATAGAGATCCACTCCCGCCACGATCTCAATCTGCGGATCCTCCTTGCAGATTGCGGAGATGACCTGTCCCATTTTACCATTGCATCCATTCATGATTGCCTTAATCATCGTACGTTATCCTCTCTTCTCTGTACTGCCCGCTCCGCGTGCCGCATGCAGCCGGCGGTGCAGACACATACTCCGGCGGATGGCCTTACGGCTCCCTTCCGCCGGAGTCATCTGTTCTTTTATGCTAACTTTATTCCGTAATTTTTCATCGCTTCTGCAAGCTTCGCGGCATTCTCCGGTGTCATCTCCGTGAGCGGGGAACGAAGCGGTCCCACTTCCAGTCCCATCAGATTCAATGCTTTCTTCACCGGAATCGGGTTTACCTCGGAAAACAGCGCATCCACAAGCGGCTGTGCCTTTAACTGCAGTTCTCTCGCGCGCAAAAGATCCCCCGCGGAGAAAGCCGCGCACATATCGTGCACATCCGCCGGCGCCACATTCGACCACACGGAAATCACACCGATCGCACCGATTGCCATCAGAGGCACCACGATGCCGTCCTCGCCGGAATACAAATCAATCTTGCCGTCCGTTAAGTACATCAGCTTGGATGCCTGAGCCAGACTACCGGTCGCCTCCTTGATACCCACAATGTTCTCCACGTTCTTAAAGAGTGTGGCTGCGGTCTCCGGCATAATATTGCAGCCGGTACGTCCAGGAACGTTGTACATGATAATCGGAAGCTTTACCGCCTCGGCAATCTCTGTATAGTAACGGATCAATCCGCCCTGTGTCGCTTTGTTGTAGTACGGGGTCACAGCCAAAAGTCCGTCTGCTCCTGCCTTTTCCGCCTCTTCGGAAAGGTGAATCGCCTCTCTGGTGCAGTTGGAACCGGTGCCGGCAATGACCGGAACACGATGCTTTGCAAAACGCACTGCTGCCCGGATCACATCGGAATGCTCCTCCGTAGTGAGCGTCGAACTCTCTCCGGTCGTTCCCACAATCACAATCGCATCCGTTCCCTGCTCAATCTGCCATTCGACCAGTTCCTCCAGCTTGTCGTAATTTACCTCTTCATTTTCCTTCATGGGTGTAACAATCGCTACACCAGCGCCCTTGAATATCGCCATGTCAATCCTCCGTTTCTCCTATGTTAATATATGCCCATGGTACAATTTTGCCCCTGTCAGATCAGAGTCAGAACAAAAAGTAAAAAAAAGCCGGCTCGGTGAGCCGGTCTGATTCTTCTGCCGCATATCTGCATGCCATTATACAGAACCGATAGCGCCCCATCTGCAAAGATGACAGTCATAAAGTTCTTAGCTTTATGCCCAAGAACCAGGGCAGCAGGTGCCTTGCTCTTTCGGCATGCTTTCCTTTTGCTTCCCTTCCCCTGTGCCTGTCACATCCGGAAAACTACTCTTAAAGCACGCAACCTCTATCAAAATATGTATCATATAGTTAAAATTAACATAGCACTATCAACAACGGTTGTCAATAACGGAACTTTCGATTATTCCTCTAAAAAATCCACCTTGCTGACGGACACCTCGTAAGCCACCCGTTTTTCCGTCTCAAGCTCCGAGATCTTTTTGACGTATTCCCGGCTCTGGATTCTGCCCCATACCTGCACATGTCCTCCCACCTCAAAGCCGGAAGCAAACCGGGCGTTTCTACCCCAGCAGATGCATGGAATATAGTCTGATTTTCCGTAGGAACGGTTGACGGCGATCAGAAGATCCGCAATCTCCCGTCCCAGCGGCGTCTTCCGGTAAATCGGTTCCTTGCAGATATATCCGTCCAGAAAAATCTGGTTGCTCTTCATATCCTCCTGCAGTTCCTCCAGAAACTCCAGTTCCCGCACAAACACCGATAAGACAAGACGGTTCTTTTTCTCCTCATGCCGGTTAAACGACCGGAACTGCCCGGTCACATAAATGATCTGTCCTATGTAATCAGCATTTACGTCAATCAGCCGCTCGGATATCATCAATGGAATGTAGTCCAGATAATTGCTCAGGCGGTTCACTGCCACATCCACCATATAAAATCCCTCTCCGTACACTTCGTGACTGAACCGGAAATCGGATACAATCTCTCCCATAATTGACACCTGGTTGTTTTCAAAAATTTTATCTGCCATGAATCTTTCTCCCTTCTTACGACCATACTCTTTTTTGCGTTGTTCTTCTTTTTCGTTCCGTTCTGCTGGTATGATCTGCCTGACACATTATTTTTATCACGTCCGGTGCCAGAATTTTCATGCAACATGTCGATAACAAAGGGAATGAAATGGCGGATTTTGTCGCATGTACCACTTGCGCATCTCTGAAAATATGATAAAATAGATTGGTTACTTTTTTAGACTAGGTTTCACACAGGAAAGAGAGATTTTGTATATGAAAATGAAACGTGAAGATGTCCGTAACATTGCAATTATCGCCCATGTCGATCACGGCAAGACCACTCTGGTCGATGAATTGTTAAAACAGAGCGGCGTGTTCCGTGAAAATCAGGAAGTCGTTGAACGTGTAATGGATTCCAATGATATTGAAAGAGAGCGCGGAATCACGATTCTGTCAAAAAATACGGCAGTTTTTTATAAAGGAGTAAAGATCAATATTATCGATACACCGGGTCACGTTGACTTCACAGTTGAGGTTGAGCGTTCACTTCGTGTACTTGACGGTTCAGTTACTGTTCTTTGTGCTAAGGGCGGTGTTGAGCCACAGTCTGAAACCGTATGGCGCCAGGCTGATGAATATAAAGTACCTCGTATGATATTCGTTAATAAGATGGATATTATGGGTGCTGACTTCTACAGAGCTCTTAATATGGTTAAAGACCGTTTTAAATGTAATGCTCTTCCTATCCAGCTTCCAATCGGAAGTGAGGATACTTTTGAGGGTATTATTGACCTCGTAGAAAACCATGCCGTTATCTATATCGATCCTGATAAAGAAAAGGGTATGAAATTTGAAATCAGAGAAATCCCTGATGATATGAAGGAACTCGCTGCAAAGTACAGAACTGAGCTTGTTGAGCATGTTGCTGAGATGGATGAGGACCTTATGGAAAAATACTTCGAAGAGGGCGAAGACGCTATTACTGTCGACGAAATTAAGAAGGTTATCCGTAAGTCTACTATCGCAAACTCAATGGTTCCTGTTTGCTGCGGTACAGCTTATCGTAATATGGGTGTTCATCTGATGACGAGCCGTTCTCAGCTCTTGCATTCAAGATTGCTACTGACCCATTCGTTGGTAAGATTTGTTTCTTCCGTGTATATTCAGGTCAGATTGCTGCCGGTACTCCTTGCCTTAACTCTGTTAAGGACCAAAAGGAAAGAATGGGCAGAATCCTTCTTATGCACGCTAACCACAGAGAGGATATTCCTGTAGCTTATTCAG
>OGNF01002649.1_pt1 | contig 13210 bp, 10 predicted proteins | sample 1573321 | NCBI WGS metagenome assembly OGNF01 (sample SAMEA2581911, study PRJEB24529) | metagenome | biome: Human gut stool | place: China | collected 2011
CCTCAAAAAGCCTCCTCACGCAGTGGGGAGGTGGTCGAGCGAAGCGATGACCGGAAGGGCTTTTGCTCGTTTCCCGGTAGATATACAAAAATGGGAGCCGCCCACTTGTCGGGCGGCTCCCTGCTTTATTTATTTCGCCCCGCGTCCGGCGAAGACTACATACACGGTCTTGAACAAAATCTTTACGTCATTCCAGAGTGACCAGTTGTCGATGTAGGTCACATCCAGCTTGACGACCTCCTCAAAATCCTCGATGTTGCTGCGGCCGCTGACCTGCCACAGGCCGGTGATGCCCGGCTTCATCGACAGGCGGCGCTTGTGGTGGCTCTCGTACTGCTTGTACTCGTCCACCGTCGGCGGGCGGGTGCCCACAAGGCTCATATCGCCGCGCAGTACATCAAAAAACTGCGGCAGCTCGTCAATGCTCGTCTTGCGGATGAATTTGCCCACCTTGGTCACGCGGGGGTCGTCCTCCATCTTGAACATCAGGCCGTTCATCTCGTTCTGGGCCATCAGCTCCTTTTTGCGCTCCTCGGCGTCCATGTACATGCTGCGCAGCTTGTGGATGTAAAAGTACCGTCCGTTGCGGCCCACGCGCTTCTGCTTGAAGAAGAGCGGGCCGGGGCTTTCAATCTTGAGGGGGATCGCCACGATCGCAATGATCGGAATGCTGAGGATGCAGCCCACCAGACCGCCCACGATGTCCATGCACCGCTTAGCGATCTGGTCGCGCAGCTTCAGCTCCACGGTGCCCATCGTCACGATGCTGCCCCCCGCGCAGCGGCCCAGCGTGCGGCTCAGCCGCGCAGCGCTTGTTTCATCGCAGCAGGCCTCCTCGATCCGGTCAAGCAGCGGCAGGCGGAAATGCACGGTCAGGCCCATGCTCTCCATCTCCTCCAGATAGGGGATGAAGCTCTCGCCGCTGTCCATCGGCACATCGACATAGACCTCGTCCAGCGCCTCGCGCCGGACCCAGTCCATAAAATCGGTAAAGTTCGCCTTCACCGCAATGCCGTCGATCTCGGTGCCGACGATCTCATGCGTGGCCTCCAGCAGCGCCACGCCGACAATGCGGCGGGACCAGTCCTTGCCGATCTCATTGATGAGGCGGTCGGCGCGGTCGGTGGTCGTCACGATGCCGACCAGACTCTCCATACCCCAGCTGCGCTGGAAATGGAGCAGCAGCCGCTTGAGCGCACCGTGCGCGAGCGGCAGCAGCAAAGCGTTGATGAGCGGCACCGTCACCGCAAAATAGCGGGAGTCGAGCATCGTTGCCTTGGTCAGCAGCATCAGGGCCGAGTAGATGACGCAGAGCATCAGGTTGAACTTGAGCGAGAGCTTTATCTCGGCGCCGGGGCGGCGGGTGACAATGTTCTCGGTCTGGTCAAAGCAGAAAAAGGTCGCAACAAAGGCCAGTACCAGCGTGCAGAGCGTCTGCATCCAGTCCCGTGCGGTGTAGGGCACCAGCACATTGAACAGTCCGTCAGTGATCAGCCACGACAGCAGAATGCTGACTGCCAGGGCCAGCAGGTCCGTCAGGAACACATAGGCGTACTGCATCTTTTCGCGTTTTGTAATGACGTGCAACTCCAAATTCCTCTCATTCTTTCAGTACAAAATCATATAAGCAGGGCAGCCGGTCTGCGGCTGTCCGTTCCTGCGTATAAATCATGTACAATTTTACCACATCAAGCGCCGCTATTCAACCGGAAGCGGCACCCTGCGGCAGAGAACGGCGATTTTCGGCAAAATTCCCAATCCAAGCCCGCGCACAGGCAGCAAAATGGTAGTTTCACAACGGAATTGTTGAAAACTGGTTGCAAAGTAACAGGAAAATCGCCCGCAAGCGGACGGTATCACGCCTCGGGGGCGGCAAGCTCGGCTTTGAAGGTGTCCTGCAGGTCGGTCAGGCAGTCCAGCAGCAGGGGATTGAAGGCCCCGCAGTCGCCGTGCAGGATCATCTGCACTGCCACATCGGGTGCGTAGGCGTCCTTGTAGACGCGCTTGCTCACAAGGGCATCGTAGACATCGGCCATCGCCACCACCTGCGCCGAGATCGGGATCTGGTCGCCGCTCAGCCCATCGGGGTAGCCGCGGCCGTCCCACCGCTCATGGTGCCAGCGGCAGATCTCATGGGCGGTGCGCACCAGCGGCTCGTTGCGGTAGCGGTGCAGCTGGTCCAGCATCGCCGCGCCGATCGTGGTGTGCCGCTTCATGATGTCGAACTCCTCGCGGGTCAGCCGCCCGGGCTTGTTCAGGATCGCATCGTCGATTGCGATCTTGCCGATGTCGTGCAGCGACGATGCCATGACGATCAGCTCCTGCTGTTCGGGCGTCAGGGCGTACTGGTCGGTCTTTTGGGTCAGCTGCTCCAGCAGGTGCCGGGTCAGCGTGCCGATGTGCAGCACATGGGCGCCGCTCTCGCCGTTGCGGAACTCGACCGCCTCACTCAGGATCGAGATCAGCATCTGGGTGTTCTTCTCTTTTTCACGGATCTGGCTCGTCACCAGCGAGATGAGCCGCCGCTGCTTGGCGTAGAGCTTGATCGTGTTAAAGACGCGCCGGTAGACGACCCCCGCGTCAAAGGGGCGGCTCACATAGTCGGAGACGCCCAGCTCATAGGCGCGGCGCACAACGGTGTCGGCGTCCTCGCTTGAGATCATGATGACCGGGATGTCCTCGATCCGGTGGTTGCGGTTCATCGTGTTCAGGACCTCAAAGCCGTCCATCACCGGCATGACGATGTCCAGCAGGATCAGCGCAATGGCGGTGTCGTACTGGTCCAGCATCGTCAGACATTCCTGCCCGTTGGAGGCCTCCAGTATATTGTAATCACTGCCGAGGATCTCGGCCAGAATCGCGCGGTTCATCTCGGAATCGTCTACGATCAGGATATTCTGGCGGGCCTGCCGGTCCCGCCCGGCGGCCGAGGGGGCGGCGGTGCCGGCGGTGTCCTCGGTCACAACGGTGTTTTTGTGGTTCTTGGCCTGATACATCAGCCGGTCCGCGCGGGAGACTGCCTGCTCGCAGCTCTCGCCCGGGCGGCTCATCACGCCGCCGATGCTGGTCGAGATCTGCAGCCGGGTGTAGCCGGGTACAACGGCGGTGTGCAGCTGCTGGCGGATGCGCTCCAGCTTGGCAACAAACGCTGCCTGTGCAATGCCGGGCAGCACGAGCAAAAACTCATCGCCGCCGTAGCGGATCAGGTGGTCGCTTTTGCGGATGCAGCCGCGCACGACCTCCACGGCGGTGCGCAGGGCTGCATCGCCGGCCTGATGGCCGTAGGTGTCGTTGTACAGCTTGAAATCGTCAAGGTCCAGCACGGCCACGCCGGCCGGCTCGCTCCGGTTTTTGATGACATCCTCATAATAGCGGCGGTTATAGCAGCTGGTCAGGGCATCGTGGTAGAGCTTGATGTGGTAGCCGGACACGCTGCTCATCAGCCGGTCGCTGTTTTCGGGGTCGATGAGATTGTCGCAGTCCAGCGGCTGGATCAGCTCCAGCACGCAGGGTGCGCCGTCCACCTCGCGGTAGACCGCTGTGACCTGATACAGATCGCGGCCCATATATTCCAGCTTGGTGCGCTGGGTATGATCCTCCATCACCTGGCGGGAGATGCAGTTCTGGCAGGGGGCGTCCCTGTGCCAGAATTCATGGCAGGGGCAATGCTCCCCCACCGGGGCGTTGCCGCACACCTGCCCCGCGTCCAGCAGCCGCACGATCGGAAAAATCGCGCGGTATTGCATCATTTCCTTGTCGACCTCGTGTCTGGTCATAGCCTCGCCGCCTTTGTGTCCTAAAAAATGTCATATATATATCCAGTATATCATTCCCTGCCAATTCCTGTCAAATTTTGCGCGGGTAAAAAACGGTAAAAACCGGCATCATCGGGGCTGCGGGCGCATATCTTTGTGGGACAGGGGGTGGTACGATGCGATATATCCGGTATATCCTGCTGCTGGCGGCGGTGTTTTTTCTGGCACCGCTCGCCGTGCTGCCGCGCAGGGCGGCCGGGGCGGACGAGCCTGCGGCCCCAACGCCCGCGGCCACGGCACAGCCTGCGGCCGCCGCGCCCTACCGTGCGGTCTGGGTCAGCTATCTGGAATGGCAGCAGGTCGATTTCTCCACACAGACAGCCTTTGCGGCGAATGTGGAGGCGATGCTGGATGACATCGCCGGGCTGGGCGCGACCGTTGTCCTTGCGCAGGTGCGCCCCTTCGGGGATGCGCTCTACCCCAGCGCGTATTTTCCGTTCAGCCATATCTGTACCGGCACGCAGGGGCAGGACCCCGGGTTTGACCCGCTTGCCGTTATGATTGCGGCGGCCCATGCGCGGGGGCTGCAGCTTGAGGCGTGGATCAACCCCTACCGCCTGCAGGCAGGGCAGGTCCCGGCGCTCTGTGCCGAAAGCCCTGCGCGCCTTCACCCCGAGTGGGTGCGCTATACCGACAGCGGCGCGGTGCTTGACCCGTCCAGCGCGGCCGTGCGGCAGTATATTGCCGATGGGGTGGAGGAGCTGTGCCGCAGCTACCCGCTGGACGGCATCCATTTTGACGATTATTTCTACCCTGTGCAGGACCCTGATTTTGACGCTGCCGACTATGCGGCAAGCGGCACGGCGCTGAGTTTGGACGACTGGCGGCGGGAGAATGTCAACGCACTGATGGAGCTGTGCCACGCGGCGGCGCAGCGGTACGGCGTGCGGTTCGGCGCGGCCCCGGCGGGCGACCCCGAGCTGAACTATACCCTGCAGTACAGTGACGCCGCCCGCTGGCTGCGGCAGGGGACGGTGGACTACCTGATGCCCCAGCTCTATTGGGGGCAGGCGTATGAGAAGGACGGCAATACCGCGCACAGCCTGCCCCGGCTGGCGGCCGCATGGGCGGCGCTGCCCCGGGCGGCGGGGGTGCAGCTGTATGCGGGGCTGGGGGCCTACCGCATCGGCGCGGGGGACGGCTCCGACAGCGGCAGCGAGTGGGTCAGCGGCCATGCGCTGGCCGACCAGCTGGCACTGCTGGCGCGCAGCGGCATCACGGGCGTGGGGCTGTACCGTTACGCCAGCTTGTTTGACAACCCCGACTACCCCGCACTGGCCGAGAGCGAGGCCGCCGCCCTGCGCGCCGCGTGGAAATAAGGCGCGGCGCGTAAGGTTTTAGCGGATTCCCGCTATCGACGCCTTCTGCGCGGGCGGGCCTGTATACTCCAAAACGATCCCTGCAATGGACAAGCCGCCCGCGCAGGAATTTGTGCAAAGGAGGAATACGCCTATGAAAAAGCGTCTGTTGGCTGTGCTTTTGGCCTGCTGTATGGCGGCGGGCATGGCCAGCGCAGTCTTTGCGGAGGAGGAGCCGCCCCTGCCCGCAGCGGCGGCCGCCGAGGCCCCGCCTGACCCGGCACCGACCGAGGCCCCCGCCCCGGAGCCAACCCCGGAACCGACACCGGAGCCAACCCCGGAACCGACCCCGGAACCAACCCCGGAACCAACACCCGAGCCAATCCCGGAGCCGACCGAAACCCCCGCGCCGACAGAGACCCCGGCACAGGAGCCGACCCCCGCGCCAAGCGAGGCACCGACCCCAGCGCCGACCGAGACCCCGGTGCCCACCCCGGCACCGACCGCGACCCCGGCCCCTGCACCGCAGCGGACGGCCACACCCGAGACAGCCCGCGCCCCGGTGCTGCGTGCCCTGCCGGAGATGACCGCCCAGCCGGCCGCCGTGACCGGGGTGGTGCTCATCGACAGCATTGCCGCCGACGGCTGCCTGACCGCGCGGGTCAACGGCAGTGACGAAAAGCTGCCGGGGGCCGTCTACACATGGTATCGCAGCAGGGATGGGGCCGACTGGCAGGCCGTGACCCCGCAGATCTGCTCCGGCTCAGGCTGGAACATCGAGGTGGGCAGCGAGCAGCGGCTCAACGCGGCGCTCGATTCCTGCGTGGCGGGCATCGGCGATGCGGACAGGCTTTATTATAAAGTGGAGGTCACCGGCGCAGACGGCACCGCCGCGGTCGCCCAGACCCGGGTGGCCTACTACATCCAGCTGCAGAACGGCAGCTTTGAGGCCCCCGCCGTGGCCGACAGCAGCACGCTGTACTACCCCTTTGCGGCCAAGCGGTCGCACTTTATCCAGACGGCGGACGCCGACACCAACCCTGCCATTGTATGGCGAACGACCGGCGCGGCCCCCCACTGGAGCAGCCTTGTCAACGGCCATTACATAGAGCTTGTGGACGGCATAAGCCGCAGCTACACCGATCTGATCGATGGAGAGCTGCGCACTGACCCCAACGACCCGTCCGTCTGCTACCACACCCCCGGCGCCTATGACGGCAGCCAGTTTGCCGAGCTGAACTGTCAGGCCTACGGCGCACTGTATCAGGATGTGCTGACCGTGCCCGGCACCACGCTGCACTGGTCGCTGGCGCACCGGGGCCGCGCGGGCAGTGACTCAATGGCGCTGCTGATTGCGCCGGTCGCGGTGGCGCAGCAAATCACCGAGATCCTGACGCAGGCCTCGGCCGATACGACCGGCGGCAGCGTGCGCAGCGCACTGGACCGGACGGTGGACTACAACGGCCAGCCGGTCACGATCCGCAGCTTTATGGTCGGCGGGGAGATGACGGACGGCAACACCGCCTGGGTGACCCACCGGGGCGACTACACGGTGGCGGCGGGGCAGTATCTGAGCCGGTTCTTCTTTCTCGCACTGTCCTGCGCAAGCGGGGACCGGCGGGAGGGCAACCTGCTCGACAAGGTCTGGTTCAGCACCGAGCCGGAGCCACCGGTCATGGGCAGCGGCAGCCTGCAGCTGACAAAGGCCGTGGAGCAGGACGCCTACCGCACCGAGGCCGCCGCCGTCACAAACACCTTTTCCATCGAGCTGCCCGCCGGCAGCTATACGCTGACCTATGCGGACGGCACGGCCGAGACGCGCACCCTTGCTGCGCCCGGCGCGCTGCGCTTCGGGCTGCGCGGGCTGCAGAGCGTCACGATCGGCAGCCTGCCCGCCGGCCGGTATACCGTGACCGAGACCGACCACCCCGATCTGGCCAGCGCCTACTGCACGACAACGGCCGCCGAGGCGCAGACGGAGGTGGAGGTGACGACCGGCGCCACGGCACAGGCCGTCATCACAAACCGGTACGCGCCGTGGCGCAGCCTGACGATCACCAAGCAGGTGACGGGCGGCTACGGCGATACCCGCCGCGCCCGCCTACCTGCTGAAGGCCCGTGTCGTCAATGCGGATGCCGCCGACCCCAACGGGACGAGCTTTAAGATCGACTATGCCGCGCTGGCACCGCTGGCGGGCGGGGACAAGGTGGATTTTATCGCAAACACCTACACAACCTACGCGCTCTCGCTGACCAAAAGGCTGGCCGGTGATTTTGCCGACTACGGCGACAGCTTTGACTTTACCCTGACGCTGGAGGAACCCGATGCCGAAAAGCATATGGCGTCCGTGACGGTCCGCACCGGCGAGGCCGGGGGCGCGCTGACCGGGGAGGGCACGGTGCTGAGCTTTGATGCGAACGGCAAGGCAACCATCACCGAGACGATCCGCGCGAATCAGAAAATCGAGGTCACCGGCCTGCCGGAGGGCGCCTTCTACACGATCGCGGAGGGCGGCGATGATGCCGCCAAGTACACGACCGACTGGGCTACACCCACCGGCACGGTGGAGGATACCCCCACGCTGGCGCAGCGCACCATGACGGCTGCGGATGCCGACATCACCGTGACGAACACCCGCGAGGCAGCGGCCCCCACCGGCCTGCTGCTGGATGCTGCGCCCTACGGTGCCATGCTGGCGCTGGCCGCAGGCAGCGGCGCGGTGTTCTTCCGCAAGCGCCGCCGCGGCCGCTGATGCTGCGGGCGGCGGCCCGGCTGGCCCGTGCGGGCAGCGCGGCCGTCAGCGCGGCGGCGGGGCTGCTTATGCTGGTGCTGCTCGCCTTCGGCGGGGTTGCCCTCTGGCAGGACGCTGCCGTCAGCCGCGGGGCCTTTGCGGGGGCGGAGCTGCTGCACTACAAGCCCGCCGTGCTGGCGGCGGACAACCCCACCCTGGCCGAGCTGCAGGCCCGCAACCCCGATGTCTGCGGCTGGCTGACCATTGACGGCACGAATATCGACTACCCCTTTGTGCAGGGGGCTACGAATATGGATTACATCAACCGCGATGTCACGGGGGCGTTTTCGCTGTCCGGCTCGGTTTTTCTCGACAGCCGCTGCGCCGCCGGGCTGACCGACCCCTACACGCTTATGTACGGCCACCATATGGAGAACGGCGCAATGTTCGGCGATGTGGCCGCCTTTGCGCAGGCGGATTTCTTTGCCGCCCACACGACCGGCAGCGTAAGCCTGCCCGATGCGGCCTACACCGTGGAGCTGTTCGCCTGCCTGCGTACCGATGCCTACGACAGCGCCGTCTATGACCCCGCGCGGTACCAGACCGGCGTGCAGCCGCTGCTGGATTATCTGGCGGCCAACGCCGTGCAGCAGCGCCCCTGCAGCGCCGATGCACAGGCGGGCATCCTTGCGCTGTCCACCTGCGCCGGGGCCGAGACAAACGGCCGGGTGGTGGTGTTCGGGTGGCTGCACCCTATTGAAAAAGGAGATGAAATGCAATGAGGTATGCCACAACGGCCCTGCGGTGCTGGCTGACGGCAGCGGCCCTGCTGCTGGCGCTGTGCTGCCCGCTGCCGGTTTTTGCGGCGCGCGCGGGGGCGGTGCTGCCCGTGACGGTGCGCACCGAGGGCACGGCCACCGATGCCGCCTGCGTGGTGAGCATCACGCCGCTGGACGCTGCGCCCGCCCCGGCGCAGGCATCGCTGACGATACAGGGCAGCGGCACGGCGTATTTTACCGGCTTTGCCTTTGATACGCCGGGGGACTACCGCTACACCGTCACGCAGGCGGGCGGCACGGCGGCGCATACGGTGTACGACACCCACAGCTACACCGTGACCGTCCGCGTGACGGGCCGTCCCAACGGAGGCCTGAATACGGAATTGTGGGCGGTGCGCAGCGGCGAAACCGCCAAGGCGGATAGTGTGAAGTTTACCAACCGCTATGACCCGCCCGCGGAAGAGGCGAAAACCACCGTGGCGCGGCCCGCCAAGAACACCGCCGCCCCGGCGGCACGCACGGCCAAGGGCAGCGCCGCACCCGCCCTGCCCCAGACCGGCGATGCCTTCCCCGTGGAGGCGCTGGCCGCCGCGCTCTGCGCCGGGCTTGTTGGCTTTGCCACAGCCTGGTCAAAGCACCGGTAAGCCTGCCCCGGCGGTCACAGATTGGTCATAATCTTTACAATTCGTCCCGTCTGATAAAATTCTTATCAAACGGGATTTTTTGCTGATTGTAACCGGGTCGCGGCGTGGGTATACTAAAGCCATACCAAACAAACGGCGGCGAGCCGATGCAGGCAGCAAGCCCCATGTCCATCCCGCAACGCCGCATACCCATGACACAGGAGGTAGCGTTATGTATTATTCCAGCGGTAACTATGAAGCCTTTGCAACGCCCAAAAAGCCGGACGGCGTGGACGGAAAGTCCGCGTATCTGGTCGGCTCCGGTCTGGCAGCGCTGTCTGCCGCCTGCTATCTGGTCCGCGATGCCCAGATGAAGGGCGAGCATGTCCATATTCTCGAGAAGGACCCCATCCCCGGCGGTGCCTGCGATGGCTACAAATATCAGGACATCGGCTATGTCATGCGCGGCGGCCGTGAGATGGACAACCACTTTGAGTGCATGTGGGACCTGTTCCGCTCCATCCCCTCCATCGAGGACGAGAACCACACCGTTCTGGATGAGTACTACTGGCTGAACAAGGCCGACCCCAACTACAGCCTCTGCCGCGCCACCCGCAACCGCGGCGAGGATGCCCACACCGACGGCAAGTTCGGCCTGTCCGACAAGGCCGCCATGGAGATCATGAACCTGTTCATGTCCCCCGATGAGAAGCTGTACGACAAGAAGATCACCGACTTCTTTGACGATGAGGTGCTGAACTCGAACTTCTGGATGTACTGGCGCACGATGTTCGCCTTTGAGAACTGGCACAGTGCGCTGGAGATGAAGCGCTATCTGCAGCGCTACATCCACCACATCGGCGGTCTGCCCGACTTTACGGCGCTGCGCTTCACCCGCTACAACCAGTATGAGTCGATGATCCTGCCCATGGTCAAGTACCTCGAGGGCTTCGGTGTCCAGTTCCACTACGACACCAAGGTCACGAACATCGCCTTCGACTGCGCCGGCGGCAAAAAGCAGGCCACCCGCATTGACATCCTGCACGACGGCAAGGAGGACAGCATCGACCTGACCGAGAACGACCTTGTCTTTATCACGAACGGCGGCTGTGTCGAGAACTCGACCATCGGCAGCCAGAACACCCCTGCTGAGTTCAAGCCTGAGCTGAAGGAGGGCGGCGGCTGGGACCTGTGGCGCAAGATCGCCGCGCAGGACCCGAGCTTCGGCCATCCTGACAAGTTCTGCTATGATCCCGAGCTGTCCAACTGGATGAGTGCCACCATCACGACGCTGGATCAGCGCATCGTGCCCTATATCAAGAAGATCTGCAAGCGCGACCCGTTCAGCGGCAAGGTCGTCACCGGCGGCATCGTCACAGTCACCGATTCCAACTGGCTGCTCAGCTGGACGCTGAACCGCCAGCAGCAGTTCCGCGACCAGCCCAAGGATCAGCTCTGCGTCTGGGTCTACGGCCTGTTCACCGACAAGCCCGGCGACTATATCAAAAAGCCGATGCGCGACTGCACCGGCAAGGAGATCTGCATGGAGTGGCTGTACCACATCGGTGTGCCCGAGGACCAGATCGAGGATATGGCGACCAACAGCGCCAACACCGTGCCCTGCATGATGCCGTATATTGACGCGTTCTTTATGCCGCGCGCCGCCGGCGACCGCCCCGACATCGTACCAGAGGGTGCTGTGAACTTTGCGTTCCTCGGCCAGTTTGCCGAGACAGCCCGCGACACGATCTTCACGACCGAGTACTCCATCCGCACCGGCATGGAGGCTGTCTACACCCTGCTGAACGTGGACCGCGGCGTGCCCGAGGTCTGGGGCAGCGTCTACGACGTGCGCGACCTTCTGAACGCGACCGTCAAGCTCCGCGACGGCAAGCCCATCACCGATATGAAGCTGAATCTTGCAGAAAAAATGGTGCTGAAAAAGGCACTGGACAAGATCTCCGGCACGGATGTGGAAAAGCTCCTGAAGGCGTATCACGTGATCTGAGTTTTCCGCATTCCCGCTTGAGCTTGTCAAAACAAACTCCCACCGGATTTTATCCGGTGGGAGTTTTTGGATGTTCGGTTTTCAGATGAGCTGCTGCTCGTTGATCATCAGCTTGAATTGCAGCCCCAGACGCTCCGCCGCCTTGCGGCAGAGGATCATGCGCGCCATGAAGATCTCAAAATAGTCCATGACCGAGCCCATGTGCGTGTCAACGGTCAGCTTGAGCTTGATGAGCGTGTGCGCCTCGTTGATCTTCAGCTCCGACTTCGTGACGGAGTAATTCACACGGTCGTGAATGTCAAACGTGGATGTATCCGTGTTGCGCACGCGGCTGCGGCGGACGTCAGACTTGTCCGCAAGGATCAGCGCCGCCGACATCGGATTGACCGGCACACCGGTGCCCTCGTCGTGGTTTCCGATGGCGGTCGTGATGAGCGCGATCTCCTCCGGCTCAAAGCCCATATTGTCAAGAATGCGGAACGCCATCACCGCGCCGCTCTGGCTGTGGTCAACGCGGTTGACCAGATTGCCGATGTCGTGCAGATAGCCCGCGATCTTCGTCAGCTCCACCATCCGCTCCGGATAGCCGAGCGTCTGGAGAATGTATCCCGCCTTCTCCGCCACCGCCGTCACATGCGCAAAGCTGTGCTCGGTAAAGCCGAGCGCGCTGAGCGACGCATCGGCCTGAGAAATATACGTGTGGATCGCCTTGTCCCGGCGAATTTCTTCATAAGTCATCTCTTTCACCTCTTATATCCATCATAAACCGCCGCTGCACCGCAAACAAGCAAATCTATGTAAAATTTTTTCGCATTTTTCCGAACTTTCACCCGCCGTGCCGGAAATCTTGGATTGACTTTCTGTGATTTCGCGTTATAATCGGTATATACCGAAAACAAAGGAGGCGCAGCCATGCCGAGACCACCACGATGCCGCAGGATCTGCGACACGCCGCAGGTCGATACCTTCTGCCCCAGCGGCCGTGCGGACGCAGAGCCGATCCTGCTGACGCTCGACGAATATGAGGCCATCCGTCTGGTGGATCTGGAGCAGCAGACGCACGAGCAGTGCGCCGCGCAGATGGACATTTCCCGCTCGACCGTGCAGGAGATCTACGAGAGTGCACGGCGCAAGCTCGCGGCGTGTCTTGTCCATGCAAGGCCGCTGCGCATCACCGGCGGAAGCTACCGCATCTGCGGCGGGCAGGAGCATTCGCGCTGCGGGCAGTGCCGCCGGATCCACGAAACCGAAGGACCCGAAACCGATCACAAAACCAAAGGAGAAATTACTATGAAAATCGCAGTTACCTATGAAAACGGACAGATCTTCCAGCATTTCGGCCACACCGAGCAGTTCAAACTCTATGATGTCGCAGACGGCAGCATCGTCCGCGCGGAGGTGGTCGATACCAACGGCAGCGGCCATGGCGCACTGGCAGGCTTTTTGATGCAGCGCGGCGTGGATACGCTGATCTGCGGCGGCATCGGCGGCGGCGCACAGATGGCGCTGGCGGAGGCCGGCATCAAGCTCTACGGCGGTGTCAGCGGCAATGCCGACGCGGCGGTCGCCGCGCTGCTGGCTGGCAATCTGGGCTATGACCCCGATGTACACTGCGACCACCACGATCATGCGCACGGTGACGGCGCGCATGCCTGCGGCGAGCATGGCTGCGGGCACCACGGCTGCCACTGAGATGCAGGGCGCACCGGAACTTCTCCCGTTCCGGTCATCGCTGACAGCTGCCCAGTCTGCAACAACTGACACAGTGAACGATCCGGCGCTGAAAGGTGCCGGATTTTCTGCTTGGATCTGACTTCGTCACAGGGGGTGGGTGAGCGCGCTATGATGGGGTCACGACAAAGGAAAAAGCCTTGGGCGCTTCCCGCGATGGACTTCCGTATGTGTTCCTTACCGCCTACAATGCCTCAAAGTGATACCTCGGCTGACCGACGCTC
>OGNF01002656.1_pt1 | contig 13156 bp, 20 predicted proteins | sample 1573321 | NCBI WGS metagenome assembly OGNF01 (sample SAMEA2581911, study PRJEB24529) | metagenome | biome: Human gut stool | place: China | collected 2011
AAATCCCGATGCCGGAATCGCATCAGGGCGTTGCAAGCGGTGATGGCAAGCGTTCTAAGCGCATTACCATCCTTATGAGCGAGGAAGAACGCAAGTACATCAACCGTGAAGCCAGACGGCACGGAATGACCATCGGACAGTATGTGTACGCTCTGGCTGCGGCGGCGGCAGATGGGAAGATTGAGTTGGAGGATTTCTTGGAGGAATAAAAAAGGACGCTCCAAAACGGAGCATCCTTTCGTAGTGATATAGGGCTTGACAATGTAGTTAGCAACGTGTATACTGTTGTTAGCCACTCAAAGGAGGGCGTAGCTGTGGCAGATAAAAGTAGAGCCGAGTACTATCGGAATCTCAGAAAAATCAAAAAGCAACTCGTCTTTATGGTAGACAAAGAAAAGGCAGAAGCACTTGATGCGAAACTCGCTGAAAAAGGGCAGAGCCGAATTGACTGGATGCGTGAAAAGATTGACGAAGAACTTGGCTTAAAATAAAGAAATCCCCTAACGCTGTTGCAACTTGGCGGGAGCATAGCGCAAGGGGATTATTCCACAAACTCACAAGAGCTGTAAATCTATTATACTACTCCTCTTTGGGTTTTACAAACAATTTTAAGGAGTAGCTATGTCTGATTACAACAACCGCATTACCAAAGAGGAAATGATTGGCAAGTTCGCTCTCAGTAGCAAGAACGGTTTGACGCAAGACGATGTTGAACTTGCTGGGATGCTTGCAGATTTCCACAACAAAGCCTATGATGGTGGATACCGTGTAGGTCAGGAAGAAGCAAGAAAGGAACTGGTTCAGATTCCGAAAAACGTACCTGTTCAACAGGAGCAGGAAGTTGTGGGCGTGTCGTTTTACGACTGCAACGGTCAAAAGATGGTGTCCAGCCGTGATGTTGCAGAAAACTTTGAAAAAGAACATAAAGACGTTATTCGTGCAGTCGAAAACATCAAAGCGCAAAATTGCGCTCTGACCTCTATGTTCTTCAAAACAACCTATACAGCCGGAACGGGCAAGGCTTATCCCATGTATCTTATGAATAGGGATGGCTTTTCACTTCTTGCAATGGGCTTTACTGGTTCTAAGGCAATGGAATGGAAGTTGAAGTACATCCAAGCGTTCAATGCCATGGAACGCAAACTGACCACGCCGGAATCCGATGAAATGATTTTGAGCCGTGCGGTTCTGATTGCCAACAAGAAGGTTGAGCAGTTGCAAAGCACGAATATTCAGCTTGTGCAGGAGAACGCCAAGTTAAAGCCTGCGTCTGACTATGCACACGCCGTTCTCATGTCGGATGAAAAACTGACCGTAAAGCAGATTGCCCAAAACTACGGCATGACGAGCCAGAAGCTTAACTCCATTCTGGAAGAAATGGGAATCCAATACAAGGTCAACAAGCAATGGATTCTCTATCGCAAGTATCAGGGAAAGGGCTATGTTGTAGGTATTCCGTTTGACATCGGAAATGGAAAGACCAAAGAGCGGACGTATTGGACACGCAAAGGGCAGGCATTTCTTTACAAGAAGCTGAAAGAAGCAGGGTATGAGCCTGTCAATGAGCAGTTGAATACGGAAATGCTGGGCGCATAAAAATTGGGATGGGGTGTCAAATGCGTACCCCATCCCTTTTGTTTTACTTATCAGCAATGCAATCCCAGTAGAGATATGCCTTGCCGTCCACAGCGTCCGTGTCCTCAAGGAACGCCTTTGCCATGTCAGCGTAGAAGCCCGGAGTGTCAACGGACTGGCGCTTTGCGACCTGACAATAATCCGAGTACATCATGTTCATAACAGCCCAGAAATCGTTCGGGTCACAGGTGATATTGCGCTGCTTGGCAACGTCCTGTGTCTGTTCCAGCGTCCAGTGACAGCCCTTCGTGCCGTCAGCATTTACCATGCTGTCACACCATTCCTCCGCTTCATCGTGGGTGAGGTGCTTGCGTGGCATCTTGATCGAGCGGCTGTCCGCACCGCCATGCTCATACTGCCCAGACCGCTTGTCCCAGTCTCCGTTCTGCGAGAAGCCAATCTGCGGCATCTTGCGCCCATACTCTACGTCAGGGTAGCGGGGGATAGGGTAGGGGTCGATGTAGCGGTTCTCCTCCTGCGGATAGTAAGGATAACGGTCGTTGCCATCTTCCAGCTTGCGCAGACGGCGTTCCAGCTCACGTTCTCTGCGGTCACGCTCTTCCTCAAGGCGGTCACGTTCCGGCTCACGGTCTTTGTCGTGTTCACGGAGCATCATCATGCGGCGAAAATTGTTCTTGCCCATAATCTATACCTCCTCAAGAAATGGACGCAGGCGCACCGGCGTGGGAGCGGCAGAAGCAGCCAAGATACTTGAACGTGCCGGTGCCGGTCGCAGACGTTGCCACACGGGTAGCGTAGCGAGTGCGGGTGTGGATGCTCTCGGCGGTCGCCTGAGCGCAGTTGCAGTCGGTCAGAGGGTATGCGGTCGTTCCTGCACCGATGGTAATGACCACAGGGGCGTTGATGGTGGTCGTGTCCGGGATGCTCTGAGCAACTACAATGCAATAACGCTCTCCATTCTGGTATGCGCCAGCAGGGATGTTGATGGTCAACGTGTCATTGGCGAACGTGACCGCCTGACTGATGACCAAGTGCGGGCAGAGTTTGCAGCTTGTTTTGCAAGCCATAGTAGTTTCCTCCTAAAAAATCAGGGGCAGAGGTGTCTTACCCCTGCCCCGATGGTTCACCCGGTTTTATCGGGGAGTGTGTGGGTTAGCAGCCGCAGCCGCAGCAGTTCACGCCCACGTTAGGGTTTGCCACCTGATAAGCGGGAATCGGACGAGGATTGACCCGGTTCAGGATGGTATCGGTCTGCTGGGACATCACGGTGGTCAGAAGCGCATTCTGCCGATCCTGAGAAGCGGCGAACTTCAGGTTCTGGTTCTCAGCGGTCAGAGTTGCAATCTTGTCCTGCGTGAAGTAGTCCATCATGCTGCGGAAGTTGGCGTTGCAGTTGTCCACGATGGCACGGGCGTTGTCTGCGATAGCCTGACGGGTAGCGCAGTCCTGCTGTGCAATGGTGTACTTTAGGTCGCCGATGAGCTGCTTATTCTCGCAGCAGCAGGACGCAAGCTGCGTCTGGATGGCGGTCTGACCCGCCTGACGTGCGTTGCCCTCCTGCATGATAGCAAGGCTGATGGCGTTGTCGCCGTTGGACACGCTGCGTTCCAGGCCGTTCACGAGCTGTGCGTTCTGGTAGCCGAGCTGACAGATAGCGTTGTTCACGCTTGCAAAGCCGTTTGCGATATTGGCGTTGACGCCGTTCATCTGTGCCAGCTGGTCATAGCCCAGAGAGCAGATACCGCTCTGGATGCCAGCCAGAGAACGAGAGGTGTCCTGCTGGTAGAAGCCCTCTGACAAAGCCGCACGAGTATCTGCACCGCCCTGACCAGTTGCGCCAGTGCCGACCAGATAGGGGATGTAACTGTTCATGCCGTTGTCGCCGCCGTTGCGCCCGTTGCCGTAGTTGCCCCAGCCGAAGATGATGGCGAGGATGATGACAGCCCACAGACCTTCGTTGCCGAAGAAGCCGCCGTTGTTATTACCGCCGTCCTGCCCAGCCAGATAGCCAGTTGCAAAATCGTCCATAACAAAACTCCTTTCAGTTTTGCGTTATGCTATCCCACCGCCGTGTGCGATGGGCGAAGCCAGATAAAAGCGGTTTTTATCAAGTCCGCAAAACTGAGAAGCGTTTCGCTTAGAGGGATGCGTTATCGGGGCAGCGTAAGGTTCAGGACGCTTGCCAGCTGATTCAGGTCGATGCCGCGCTCTTTGGCGAGGTTATGTGCCATCGTCCTGAGCTGTGCTTCGTTTTTGCCCTGAATCAAGTTCAAGCCCTGCATGATGGGGGCATTCTGCCCGCTCAACTGCTGGATAAGCCCCATCGGATTCTGCCCGGCACGAGCAAGGTTTGCAAGCTGCATGATGGGGCTGTGAGTAATCATATCAAACGGAGAGGACATTTTTATTCTCCTTTCTTCGTTGCGGTAGCGGGCTTAGAAAAGCTCTTCTGCCACTTTTCCAGCTCATCCATCCGGTGCACGAGGGCGTTGTACTGCTCAACAGGCACATACTGCTGTGTCGGTGCGGCGGTTTGCTGTGCCTGTTGTGCTTGTATCTGTCGCCATGTTTCCGGGCTGTAAAACTCTAACACGTCAGATTCACAAGTGTTTGGATTCAGACGTTTGCAGTAGATGACCCCACTACGCAAATCCGGGCAATACGTCCATCTTCCGTACAGGTCAGACGGTATCGCCAAAAACTCTTCCCTGCTGGAAACAGGCCTGCCCAGCAGCCAACCGCCGTCCTGCACCGACTGCTGAACAGGCTGCTGCCCATTCATCGGCTGCGGACGCTGCTGCTGTGCCTGCTGCATCTGTGCGTTTGGCAGGGGAGTGGTAAGACCTACCGTGCCCATACCGCCGTAAGAGTTGACAGGCTGCTGCGGAACATAGGGTGCTCCGGGTGTTGGGTAATAGCTCATAATACATCCCTCCTATTGCACCCAGTGTATCGCAAACGCCCGGCGCGAGAGACAACGGAGGTACAACGAAGGACAAAAATCTTGATTAGAGCTTGATTAAATCTTGATTAAATCTTGATTAGAGCTTGATTATTTTAAGCAAAAAAAAGAGCGCCCACACGGAAAAATCCGCATGAACGCTTGAAAAATAAACAACCCCCGATGCTCAAAACGAAACACCGGGGGCTTTCTGCGTCTCCCACATGGTACGCACTGTAAGTAGGCGGGTGGGAGACTGTTCAGCGCCGAATCTGGCGACTGCTTTTTTAATTCTCCGTTGAGCACGGAGTTGGCTCTTGTACGACCCGACCTAATGCGCATCGTTGAGAGGCCGGTCGGGTTTCCTTGGGTATATTATACCACAAATCGTATAAAAAGAAAAGCGGCAGACCCGAAAGCCTGCCGCTTCAATGCGTTTCGTGAGAAATCGCACCCAATTGAGATTATAGTATCACACATCAAGCATTTTATCAATGCTTTTGAGCCGGTAGCCTACCGCCGTCCGGCTGTAATGGGTCTGCGCTGCAATATCCGGCAGCGGAAGCCGCTCAACGTACCGCAGTAAGGCTATCTTACGGTCTACCCTCCCAAGCGGTGCGTTTTTGATGGCGGCGGTAATCTGCTGTCGGTCAAGTCCTTGCAGCGCAGCGGGCAGCACCACACGAGCCGCCGCCACAGGCAGCACCGAGCCAGAAGGGCTGCGGCAACTGTCCGGCGTTGCGCACCATATTGCCAAGCACGGTAAACCGGTGACATTTTGTCACCATTTTGTTGGCATTTCCGAGATGGTATGTTTTCGTGAGGTCACGAAAACGTCCGTGTGCGTATGTAGTGCTTGCCATGATATCCTCCTTACTGCTTTTCCAGTGCCGCTTTCATGCGATCAAAGAAAAATTGGATGATCACCCCGATGGTTTCATCTGTGATGGCCCAGCTGATAAGCTTGCTCCACTTGCTGGCGCTGAGAGCCGTGCGGAGCATCTGAGCCACCCAGGCTTTTCGCTCCGCACCTTTTTTGGTGCCCTGGATCTCGTGCTCTGCCTTCTGGATCAGGTCAAGCACAGTGCCCTTGACAGCCGCGCCATAGCCCAGCCGGATGCAGCCCAGGGCGTAGAAGATGAAGCCGCCCAGCATGAGCACGAGGGCCACAGGGGCAGGAAGTGCGGTTAAAAGGTTATGAATCATTTCCATGATTGGTGTCTCCTTTCTCAGTCACAGATGGGAAGTGCTTTGGCCCGGTTGTACAGCTCCGTGCCTGTGCCATTTCCACCCAGTGCGTGATAGCTTTTGTAGAGGTATTCTAAGTTTTTCAGGCCGCCGGTGTCGATGCTGCCTTGCTTGATGTAAAAGGTGCAGGACTGGTACAGCCGGTCGTGCATGATGGCAAGCAGGCCCTCTTTCACAGCCTTGCGCTCCTCTTCCTGCGCCTTGATGCGCTTGGACAAGCTGCGATAGGCTGCGGTCAAAACGCCGGAGATGCCTGTAAAAATCAGTTCTCCGATGTGCTTCAGAATAAATTCTTTCATGCGCCCTCCCGGAGACGGGTCAGACCCTTCTTGCGGATGATTTTCGGGTAGTTGAGGGTGGTCACGTTGAGGTCAACGTTGCCGGAGATGTCCGGCACGCTGCCCTTGCTGGTGTGCTGGTGGGCGTTGTAGTTAAACGTTACGTTGGGCGTTTTGCCGGTGTAGTCAGCCAGCCAGACATCCCACCGAGAGGACAGCCGAGCCATGTCCAGCTCATACTTGTAACCGGTGTAGGTGTAGAGCTGGGCGTAAAAGCCCATCCGCTCCACCTGTTCCAGCGCGTAAGCGGTAAGATTGGACAGGTCAAGCGTGGACAGCTGCTTGAGCTTGTTTTCTTCCACGTCCACCGCCACAGGCATGGTCAGCTCCTTGCCGTAGACCGCCTGCCGCACAAGGGCAAGCTCTGCATTGGCCATCGCTTCGCTGGTGGCGTAGGTGTAGTAGTAAACACCCACGTCCAGCCCGGCAGCCTTTGCGTTGCGGTAGTTGGTCTCAAAGGTCGGGTCGATGTACAGGCCGTCTGCCCGCTTGGAGAGCTTGCGGTTGGTGGAGACCGTCTTGAGCATGGCCCCCTTGTAGCCCGCCGCTGCCACCTGCGCCCAGTCGATTTCGCCCTGATACCGGCTCACGTCAATGTACCGGTAAGGCGGTTCCCCTGCCCACCCGGTCACGGTGTCCACTGTGGACACGTCCGGAGCAGGGGTAGGCTCTTTCTTGTCGGCACTGTCACCGGCAGCATGGGAGAGCGCAGAGAAAATATCCCGCAGGAAATCAAGCATTACTTTCCACCTCATAAAAACCCTCCTCCGTCAGCTTTTTCATCACGGCATCCTTGTACCGGTCAGGTACGTTGTCGATGGTAAAAGCGCCGTCAAAGCGGTGCAGTTTGATCTGGGTCACATAGAACAAAACCATATAGCATCCTCCTTACTGTGCGGCCAGCAGGTCAAGCATAGCCGCTTCCAGAGCGGCAAGACGCTCTTCTGCGGTGGGCAGCTGCGCCTTTTCCTCTGCTTCCTTGCGGGCCTTTTCCTGTGCAGCCAGCTCGTCGGCGGTGTACAGCACATACCGCTGCACTTCCACCTCTTCGTCATAGGCTTCCTTTGCGGCCACGCCGGGCACGTCCACCACCTTGCGGACATCACGGCCTTTTTCGCGACCGTCTGCGTCATAGTAGATTGCAGGGGTTCCGTCCGGCAATGTTTCGGTCTCGTAGTGGCTGACCTCTTCCACGCCCGCCACAGCATCGTGGTGGATGGTCTGGGTCTCCTGCTTGAGGTAACCTTTCGTCAGGTCGGGGGTAGCGATTTCTACGCCGTTACTGTTAATAATTTTCATGTGTGCTCCTTTCGGTTATGCCACTCTGCGCCAGATGTACATACAAGAAGCCGGGGGCTGGACAGTGGTGGAATTGCCATAGATGGAGTTTCCTAACGAGGCTTTCAGCTGAACGTTACTCCGATATACTCCGCTCGACCCGGACTCTGAAACGTATCCATTGATAAAACCATTAAAAAGAGGTTTAAATACGTCGCTCGTTATATACGGTTCGCTGCTTGAGAAAAGCATATCGTTCACCTGAGCCGCAATATTCGGCAGTCCTGCCTCCAGCTTTGTCCCAGCTGGATGTGTGTCGCTTGCGCCCCAGATAGTGCAATCCTCAATGCGCTCCCATGTCCCGCCGTAAAGCTCGGCCGGGCTGGTAGCGTTTTCGCTGATGTACAGGCTACCCACGGGGTGGTCTCGCTCGACTACCGCCGCAAGGACTTGCTGATAGATAGCATAGGCATCAGGGCCAATGCCGTTTTTGAGTTCTCCTAGCGCCATTGTTTCTCCTTTCAGTCGGTACGAAGCCAAATGTAAGTAAAGTATGCCGGGGGTTGGACGGTGTTGGATGCGCCGTAGATGGGGTTGGAGCGAGAGGCATCAAAATCCGCTTTTATATAACGTCCATCACCAGATGTATTTCGTGAATGGGCATCGGCTTCCGGTATAGCAGTAAGCGCTTGATTAGGGTTATAACCGCCGCCTCCGCTGTATGTCATCATACCATAAATCACACCCGTAATGTTCGGAAGTCCTGCCTCTACCGTTGTACCGGCCGGATGCGTATCGCTTGCGCCCATTAACACCCTATCTTGCGCTATCTTTTCCCATGTGCCGCCGCCAAAAGTTACGGACGGGTTTTCAGGGCTGATGGTCTGATAGATACTGCCTACAGGATGTGCCGCAAGCAGGAAGTTGGAATAGATGGAGCCGTCACCATAGAACTGGCCGCCATACTTGATGGGATACCACCGGGCAGAAATTTCCGCAGTCGGAATGTTGTGTGCACGGATACGGATAGCTCCAGTTCGTGTTTCGGGGTTTACAAGCATAGCTTTACCGGCTACGTCTGCGCTTGCAGGGTCGATACTGACAGATACCACAGTCTTGGACGTAACGTCTGCTGTAATATCAATGTAATGCGGGTACTCTGCAACTTCTGTGTCTGTCTGCCACCCCGTAATTGGAATAAAAAGATCGTGTGGATCGACGGAGTCTGCTTTGCCCGCCAGCGCATCGCCGGTAGCCTTTGCGTCGGCAGGGGCGTTTTCGATGCTCAGTGTTTTATCAGTAGTTGCTTTGGCCCCGGCCTCTTCCGAGTATTTCTTTGCATTGGCTTCACTGATTGCAGCGGCAGATGCACTGGATGCAGATGCATCAGCGAATGCGGCAGATTCGCCAGCTTTTGTGGTTGCAGTTCTGGCCTGTTCAGTGGCAGTAGCAGCAGAAGTAGAAGCCTCGTCTGCTTCTCGTTTTGCATTGGCTGCGCTTGTCTCTGCACTCTTTCGAGCCGCTTCGACTGCTTTAATCCAGTCCTCTTCTGTGCCAACATAGCCATATTTTACAGCAATGGCATAGGCGCTATAAGGGCCGATTTCGATTGTTTTGCTCATTCAAACGTCACCTCCAAAATTCCAGAGCCATTGTCTTGCATATTTATTTCGGTCAAGCTATCGCTTTTGACCATATAAAGAATGCCGTTCTTCTGCTCGAAATCCATCCAGCCGCCTTTATTTGCACTCTGTTCTGCAAGACGGGCGCTTTCAGCAGACTTTTCGGCTTGCTTCTGCGATTCTTGCGCGGATGTTTCGGCGTTTATTTCAGACCGTTTTGCGTTCAGTTCTGCTTTTTCGGCAGCAATTCTTGCAATGTCCGCACCTGCAACATCTGAAAGAGTGTTCAACGTTTCGGCATTCATAGGAGTGCCTTCAACGATTGGTTCGTCATTGCGGACAAGGGTGACGACTTCGGACGAGCCGTCCGGTTTAGTCATTGTCCATCGGTTTGGGTACTTCGCTTCTCGGTCAACAAAGTGCATAGTAAGGTTCACCTCCACAGACCGGCTCTGAGCAGTAGATTAGATGGTTGTTGGCTATCATTTCGATATCAAGCAGAATTTCTTCAACCTGATTGATAATCGTATAATGCAGATAATTGAGGGAAGCGGGAGTTTCGGGAGTATCGTTTTTGCCACTGCACAAAGAACGAATAGCTTTGATGTTGGAAAGCCACCGGGAAGCATCTGCGACAGTCAGGTATCCGTTTACATCCCAGTCGGTTTTGACCGAAACAGGCGCATTCAGAATGGCCGCAATCTCTTGAATGCCGCTTTCAATGCGGTTGTAGTCCATGTAGCTTAGAGCGCCCTTCATGCCGGAAGCCCACTCTGCTTGCTCTTCCTCTGTCCATGTTCCTTCCTTTGCTTTCGATGTAAGCGCCTTGACTTGCGCAACATCATCATCGGTTCTGTCTGTAATCCACCGGGTCAACGAACATCAGCTCCTTCCAAAAGATATCCTTCGACCGTCCCGTGAAAACAGCCGGAATACTGATAAGAAAAGCTCGTAGTCAACAGTACAGAGGAATAACCAAACTGGTGATGAACAAGGACGTAATCCAGCGCATCAAAGTGCGGGCTTGCACGATATTCCAATGTGACCTTGCGGCGGTTGGAAAGCACTTTGTACGCTTCTGTCAAAATATTCCTGCTCTGACTAAGAACGCTTTGAGACAGCATTTCATTGTTGACTGTCTGCGTTGCTCCACTCCCTGCCGGGTTTTCTGGGTAAGAATACGTTTTGCTTGTAGTGCTCGAGCCATCGGAAGATTTCACATCAATCGAACAGGTTACATTTTTCAAAGGGGAAGAAAATGCAATTTCAGGCCAGCTGAAGTTATTGACAATATCAATTTCACCGGCAATGTTTGCTTTTGCAGTGGAGGTGTCAGGAATGCGCCCGATTACGATCACACCTTCTCTGGTCTGATACATTGCCATTCCAGCTGCGTTAGCAACCATCTGTAAAATATCAGAATCCTTATAGTTGCCTTTATCCTGCTTTGTGATATCCGTGCTATATTGTTTCAGTTCATCGGAAATCTGAAACGTTGCCACGTTGTCGCTCAAAAGCTCCAGCGCATCGTAGGCCATCTCATAAAGAGTGCCGTACATTCTTCCTGTGTAGTTGGAAACCATAAGATAGCCAAAAGCATCACGGGCGGTAAAGCTGGCTTCGATACTATTAGATGGAACATTCCACTCAGACAGGAAGAACTTGCCGCCTGTAATCCATTCCACCGTTCCGTCTAAGTCCATCCCGTACTCCACAGAGATAGGCTGACGCTCGTATAGGTATTTGTAAAGGCCTTCCGGGTTTATTGGATTCCACTTCTGCGTGCTGTTATCCACCGTAAAAGTGATGCTGTCATTCGGAAGTTGACCGCTGATCGGGTCTCTTGCGGAATCATGCTTATACGAAAAGATGTCTTTCTTCTCAAACAAAATGAATTGGCCCAGCTTCACCTGCTCAACTCGTGCGCGCCGATTTTCCAAGCACCACGACAAGATTTGAATGGAAATAGAATCGTAATTTGCAATCTCAAAGTCAATGTCAGTGGTGATAGAGGAATTGTCCGACACTGTTTTGGTGGATACAACTGTGCTTCCAGAATAAGCAGTCAGCTTGAAACTTGTCGGCCATTCATTGAACGTTGACGACCATGTAATGGTAATGCCAGGAATCGTCACAGTATGAATTTTACTGAACGAGAGCGTAATAATCGGGTGGTTTGAAATCGAAACACAATTTTCACTAACGTAACCAGCTTCTTGCGATTCCACGCTTCTGTCGAGCAAGGTATAATTGCCGTCCAAAACAGTGAAATTTAATTCTCCGGTAGAATATTTTGTGTATGTATGCAATTTACTGTCAACAATAGAGGATACATTGCTGAAGAATGTTTCGCCGTTTGTGCTAGGAATTGCATCTTCTTGCAAACCTGGTTCTGTAACGCCATAGGTAATGCGCACAAACATCTCCGGCACAAGCGTTTCGGAGAACTTTTCAACCCACTTCTGAGAAGGTTGTACCATAGGCTACACCTCCACAAGCGCAATCGAGCAATCCGTCCAGCCCATTACATTGCCGGTTTTTGGCCCACGCCGCCACATGCCAGATGTTCGGTCTGAAACGTACATCTGCCGCGTGTCGTACCCGGCCTTTGCCTGATTATAAAAGCGAACAGTGCAGTAAAATCGTGTCGTGAACAGGCTGAGGATAGCGGCCCACTGCTGTGCGGTGAGGTAGTTCCATTTCAGAGATACCTTTGCTACATCATGCCGCACAACAGAGCCGACTACTTTGCCTTGAACGTTTCGTCCAGAATCTACAATGGTACTAGTTGTCGCTTCATAGGAGCTTGGCTCTGGCAGCTCTACGCCGTTTACCGTTACCAGTGCTGGAATCGCCATAAACCGCCACCTCCTTAGTAGCTGTAAACTTCACTGCCCATCAAAGACTGTCCACGGGCGTTCTGCCGCTTCTCAACGGATGCTGTAATCTGCTTTCCGTCAAGGTAAATCTTGAGTTCCTTGCCACCGGTCAGTTCGTCACCATACCGCTGGAAGATGTCGAGGAATGCATTGTAAGTGCCGTTGTAAATGGCATCGCGCATTTCATCTTCATTGAAATCAACCGTTACAGTGGTGCTGCCACCATAAGAACCGGATGATGTACCATTGTTTTTATCCCACTCTTTTGTGCCAGGGTAAGAACCATTTTTATACTTTTCTTGCAGTTCCTTGTACTGCTGTTCGTAGTTAGTTGGGTCTTTGGAATCGTCAAAGCCACTATTGGCTGCTTCTTGACGTTTGCGCTGGCTTTCCGCGCGGCTACTCGCAACATTGTCAGCCCAATCATAAAGAGGGTTGCTGATATGCCCCCATTTATCAAAGGGGTTAAAGAAATTGCGTGCATCAATTAAAACATTTATTCCAGCAACAATGCCTTGAATTGCCGTTCCGAGAACGCGGAGAATCCCCTCAAAAACAATCGAAAAGAAATCGCCGATTCCATACCAAAGATTAGACAGGAACGAAGCAATGCTCTTGTTCTTATTGGCAAAATTGACAAGAGCACCAACCAGCATACCAATCAGAGAAATAACCAGCATAACAGGGTTTGCGTCCATTGCAATGTTCAAACTTGTCTGAGCAGACGTTGCAGCCATAGCGGAAGGAACGAACTGACTGATGAAGCTAGAAGCCATACCGGCAATGTTGTTCCAAACGCTACTCAACCCCTGCGTCAGCCACTGTAAGCTGTTATTGGCAATGGACTTGATTTGCTTTCGCTGCTCATCATCCATTGCATGATAGAAATAGGAAGCCGCCCATGTGCCGAGCTTTTCAAGGTCTCCGTTAGAAATCGCATCCCACAGAGTGCCAATGCTGCCAAAAAAATCAGATTGCAAGCTCTGATCAATACGCTGCCACTCCGTGTCAAGACCATCCAAGAAGTTGTTTACATATCCGGTCGCATGGGAAGAACCAGAATCAATTGCTGCCTGCCCCTTCTCCTGCACAGCATCTACAACACCCTGCATAGCAGTGGTGACGTAGGAGACAGCAGCAGTGATACCGTTTGCAAGGCCTTGATCGATGTAACCGCCAATCTCCGCAAACACAGTAGAAGGGGAATGGATGCCGAGAGCGTCCTTAAAGCCATTGACAAAACCATCAGTGAAA
>OGNF01002657.1_pt1 | contig 13154 bp, 18 predicted proteins | sample 1573321 | NCBI WGS metagenome assembly OGNF01 (sample SAMEA2581911, study PRJEB24529) | metagenome | biome: Human gut stool | place: China | collected 2011
TGAAAAAATCCGGCAGCCTTCCGCGATTTGTGCCAAATCGGGTATTCCCGATTTTTTCATTTGCCACACTTGCCTTACGTCCCCTGTGGTCGCCGTCTTGAATTGTACCGTAAAAATTCCCCGGACGCGAGAAGCCAAAAGGCTTCAAACAAAAGGGAGAAAGAATTAGAAACTCAAACATTTCAAGAACCATGCACAGCTTGATTTTTCAAATATCCGACCGACCGATAGCAGAGGACAATTATATCGGTATCGACCACGTGGAGGCAGGAGAAATGGCATCAATCGACTATTGCGACCGCATCGAGCAGCCCGAGCGCAATAACGCCATTCATAACCTTGTAGGACGCACACTCCCTTCATGTATGTTCACTGTCAATCCCGACGGAAAGTCGCTTACCTATCACGGGGGCTTTACCGAATGGAACCGGGAATATGTGCGCTCCCTGCATGACAAGGCCATATCAATCAACGAGGCAACCGTGTTCAAATATGTCGGTCCTGCCTATCAGCTACAAAAGGCCATTGTCAATCCCCTCGGCACCGACATCCTTTTTGTCACGGATTTTACCGACGGAATGGGAACCGCCGAGCGTTCGCGTCAGCTCATGCGCATAATCGGAGAACTTCAAATCGGGGATAAACTCTACATCGGGGCAGTCCTTAACTATCACGGCTGATATATACGACTATGGAGTTTACTACCGAAAAAATCCCGACATGGGCTTTATGCTATCTTATTTACGGAGACGCAAGCAGTCTCACTGATGAAGATATAGCCATTGCAGACAAATGGTGTGAGGCCAACAAGGTATCTGCCGTCTGCGCACCCGACACACAAGAGGGAGAATGTTACCCTTATTTCACTCACTATCCGGCTTTCGGTCTGCCCTCCGATGTGATTGACTGCCAAGTGATGATACTCTGACAACTCAAAACCCAATACATTTCAAAGAACTATAAAAGCAAAGAATTATGGAAACTACCGCCATTCAGTCAGCAAATGCTGTAACCGCCACAACCGTGGCACTCGCCAACATCCGTCCCAACTCGTTCAACCCTCGCCGTCAGTTCGATGATGTAGCCCTTGGCGAACTTGCCGACAGCATACGTCAGCAGGGAGTGTTGCAGGCCATCGGTCTGCGCCCCCTTCAGGAAACCGACAGCTACGAAATCATATACGGGGAGCGCAGATACCGCGCCTCGCTCCTGGCCGACAAGATGGATATTCCGGCCACTATCTACAATGTCAGCGAGGAAGAGGCCGAGGAAATGGCAATCGCCGAGAACCTGCAACGCACTGACATCACCCCTATGGAGGAAGCCAACGCCTATCAGCGTCTTTTGGCAAGCGGACGCCATGATGTGCAGTCGCTGTCGGTGCAGTTCGGCAAATCGGAGGCTTATATCCGCACACGCCTCAAATTCTCGGCTCTCATTCCCGAAATCGCCGCCCTGCTTGACGCTGATGAAATCACCGTCAGCGTGGCAACCGAGATATGCCGTTACTCCGAGGACATTCAGCGTGAGGTATATGACACGCACTTTGAGAACGACAATTACAGTTCATGGAGAGGTCTCAAAGCCTCCGAGGTGGCAAGGAACATCGAGCGGGACTACACCACCAACCTCCGAAACTATAAGTTTGACAAGTCGGCGTGTGCCAACTGCCCCCACAATACCTGCAATCTCCTTCTCTTTGTGGAGGACGGAGACGAGGGCAAATGCGCCAACCGTCCATGTCTCGCCGAAAAGAACTGCGCCCACCTTCTTGCGTCCGCGCTTTCTTTAATCAGCCAATATCCGACCGCAGAAATAACACAGTGCAGATACTCCGGCACCGAGGCCGTGACGGAACGACTCAACGAAATGGGATATGAAATAGCCGATACATATTATCAGCCCACGCCGTTGCCCACCGAGCCTGTCGCACCCATTGAGGCGGACTATGACACGCCCGAGGAATTTGCCGAGGAAATGGCACGTTACCATGCTGACCTTGACAAATACACCGAGGAACAAGACGCTATCGACTCCCGACTTGAAGCCGGAGAAATCACGCTCAAAATCTACATCTCCCAAAAAGATGTCACTATCGGCTATTCCATAAATCGGAACACCGACACCACCGAGAAGCCGGACAACTCTCCGGCCGCCAAAATCGCGGAGTTGGAGAAGAAAGACCAACGCAACAAGGAAATCGCACGTGAAAAGACCGTGACCGACACCAAAGAGCGCATTTTGGCTGTCGATACCACCGCCACCAAGTTCGGCGCGGACGAAGACCGCATGATGTATTATTTCATGCTTTCCCAAATCCGCAAGGCCAATATCGAGACTCTGGGCATCAAGCCTGTCAATCCCTGCTACCTCTCGGAAGCAGAGAAAATGGAGGTGGTAGGCAATCTCAACGCAAAGACAAAAGCCATAATCCGGCGCGATTGGCTGCTCTCCAATTTCAAGGACGCTTTCGGCTCAAATCAGACGGCCACGCTCCTGCTTGACTACGCCCGTAAGCATATGCCGGAGGAACTTGCCGAGATTGAGCGAGGCTACAACGAGGTTTACGAGAAACGCCACAAGCGACTTGCGGAGCGTATCGCCGAAATCACGGCCACGACTGCCAACGAAACCGAGGCAACGACTGAACCCGAACCGACAGCCGAAGCCACCGAGGTAGAGACCTCACAGCCGGAGGCTACAAATCCCGACAAGGAGGAAGCTGCCTAATTCCAAAACATAAGCAACGGGCAAGCGGAATATATCTTCCTTGCTCGTTGCCAATGAAATAATCGTCAGTCGGCTCACGAACCCATTTTTGAGTTCTTGAAATGTCAACCGCTCCGGCCTGCGACGGGTCGGGGCGGTTTTGCTCCACGCACTCCGCAAAACCGCCTGCCCGGAATATCACCCCGGATTCGGTAGGCCATAGGCTGCACTTATGGCTGGCAATCCGGAATCTTTGAAAACGATGGCTGCGCAGTGACGGCACGCACACCCGACGAGCCATATTGCATGTGGCGCCGGGTGCCTGCGTGCCTACCTCGGGAGATTGAGGCCGTAAGGCTTGCTCCGTGTCCGGCTACACCGAGCAAATCCATACGATTATCGCAAACAATCATCCGGCATAACGCCGGAACGGGCATCGACGCCAGAGCCGCCACGAGTGTCGGCTTTCGCGTCGGTGCCCTTGTATTTGGAGGCTTTTCGATGACAGTTGATGTGTGGAGACCTTATGAACGGGATTATCCCTGTTGCGGTTTGAGGCACGGCAGGATGGCGTATTTCCGTGCGAAAGTTACTGCGTCCGGGTGAGATGTCAAGTGACGCTGCGCTTGCGGTCGGAGGGCTTGACGGCAGCCTTCCACGATTTTTACGCATAAAAATCGGGTATTCCGTCCGCGCCCTCTGACTGCACACTTGCCTTATTCACCCTTGGGGACGCAGTGGCGCATGCGCACGAAAAACGGCAATCCCTGCCGGTAGGCTCAAAGAGCCTTACAAAAGGGAAAATGATTAAAATTACATTTCAAGACAAAAGCTATGAACATTTTTACTGAAAACGCGGATTTCTATCCGACACCCACAGAGGTAATCGAGAAAATGATGATGGGCGAGTATATCCTGAACAAGACCGTACTGGAGCCGTCCGCAGGGAAAGGCAACATCGTGGACTGGCTGAAAGCCCATGGCGCAAAAGAGGTCATCGCCTGTGAGAATGACCCGCATCTGAGAAAACTCCTCAATGGAAAGTGTGACATAATCGCCGATGATTTCCTCTCCCTAAAGTCCGAGGATGTGAGCCATGTGGATTATATAGTGATGAACCCGCCGTTCAGCGAGGGTGCGAAGCATATCCTCCATGCTTTCGACATAGCTCCCGCCGGATGCACCGTGATAGCCCTGTGCAACTCACACAGCGTATCGAACGGATGGCGTGCCGACTCAGTTAAGGAGAAGCTGATTGAGATTATAGACCTATATGGCCGTGAGGAATATCTCGGTTACGTATTCTCGACAGCCGAACGCAGGACTGATGTAACCGTCTCTCTTGTCAAGTTATATAAGGAGGGTGCCGGAGAAAATGAATTTTCGGGATATTTCTTCTCGCAGGAAGATGAAGATACGGCCAATATCAGCGGACAGGAGGGATTGATGCACTATAATGTGGTCCGTGACATAGTTAACCGATATGTCGCCGCAGTCAAGCTCTTCGATGATACTCTTGAAGCCGCCAGACGGATAAATGAGATGGCAAAATTCCCCGACTCGGACGAGTATGACTATATCCCCATCAAATTCGGAACCATGACAGGAGGGTATGACAGCCGTGGTGTCGAGATTTCGCACCAGCAGTATAAGAAGAGTTTGCAGAAATACTATTGGCGTATCATATTCAAGAAGATGAACATGGAGAAATATGCCACCAAACAGCTTCGTGAGCAGATTAACAAGTTCATCGAGCAACAGGAGAGCGTGCCGTTTACCATGTTCAACATCTACCGTGTCATCGACCTTGTGATACAGACCAACGGGCAGAGGATGAACACGGCATTATTGGAGGCTTTCGACCTGATATGCTCTTTCTCGGCGGAAAACAGCACGGCGGGAGAAAAGTGGAAAACGAACTCTGACTACATGGTGAACAGGAAATTTATAGTCCCGTATATGTGTAATGGTTATCGTGACAGATATGTGAGCCACGGCAGCGGCTATTATATGAACATCACTAAGAAAGGGAAAGAGGCGTACCCCTTTGTTCAGATTGAGGGATGGAGCGCGGAAAGGATGGAGGACGTATGCAAAGCCCTGTGCTATGTGACCGGCACGAACTATGATTGCGTCCGAGGGCTGAGATATGCCCACCATGACAAAGAGGCATGGGGAGAATGGTTCAACTGGGGATTTTTCAGATGCAAGGCTTTCAAGAAAGGGACAATGCACTTCGAGTTCCTGGATGAAGATGTCTGGTATAAATTCAACGCCGAGGTAGCTAAACAGCGAGGCTGGGCACTTCCCAAGAAAGCGGCCAAACGATGATAAAATAAAGTGGCGTTGTTTCATAAATAATCCCCTTGTTGAAAACTGAGTGGCTGTATGCGCCCGACGATCCATGTTTTTATGGCGTCGGGCGTTATTACGCGGTATCTGAAAATTGCGGCGCCCGAAATGCTCCGTGTGACCACACCGTGCATTTGCGGTCGTATGCTCTGGAGATAAGACGGTATAACCGGTGTACGCTACCGATGACAAAGCTATCGAGGTTCCGCGTTGCTCCTCTTCGATAGCTTCCACATCGGCACCTGTCTTCGGCTGACTGTTCTGCAAACTGAATATTTGTCTGCAAAGTGGAGACCGGCCCAGATTCGGTCGGCCATAGGTTGCACTTATGGCTGACAATCCGGAATCTTTGAAAACGATGGCTGCGCAGTGACGGCACGCACACCCGACGAGCCATATTGCATGTGGCGCCGGGTGCCTGCGTGCCTACCTCGGGAGATTGAGGCCGTAAGGCTTGCTCCGTGTCCGGCTACACCGAGCAAATCCATACGATTATCGCAAACAATCATCCGGCATAACGCCGGAACGGGCATCGACGCCAGAGCCGCCACGAGTGTCGGCTTTCGCGTCGGTGCCCTTGTATTTGGAGGCTTTTCGATGACAGTTGATGTGTGGAGACCTTATGAACGGGATTATCCCTGTTGCGGTTTGAGGCACGGCAGGATGGCGTATTTCCGTGCGAAAGTTACTGCGTCCGGGTGAGATGTCAAGTGACGCTGCGCTTGCGGTCGGAGGGCTTGACGGCAGCCTTCCACGATTTTTACGCATAAAAATCGGGTATTCCGTCCGCGCCCTCTGACTGCACACTTGCCTTATTCACCCTTGGGGACGCAGTGGCGCATGCGCACGAAAAACGGCAATCCCTGCCGGTAGGCTCAAAGAGCCTTACAAAAGGGAAAATGATTAAACAACTCATTATAAGAATTATGGCTAAATACAGAGTACAGACACGATTTGTGTTCAGCGGCTATTTCGATGTGGAAGCCGACAGCTTGAACGAGGCTGAGAGCAGTGTGGCCGAGCAGTGCGGATTGGTTCTCGGCGGCAACATACACACGACACTCCCCGATGAAGATGTGGACTGGAATTTCCCCGTTCACCCTGATACAGAGATTAAATCAATTCAAAAAATCAAAGACTGAAATCATGGACTATAAAGCAGTAGCGGAAATCATCAACCGCAATTCGGGATTATACACAATAATCACTGATAAAGGCAGGGAGAAAAAACGCATATTCCTGTCGTCCGAAGGTAATGTTTGCGAGTTCGCTCCACACTCTCGCAAACGTGGATACGCCATACCGCTCAACATTGTGGAGAATTGGCGCGGCATAGAAAAGGTGCAACGTAACGAAGCCGATACTGTCGCAAAGTTCAGGCGTTATGCCGCCCGTGCTTCCTTCCCCTCGGCTTTCGTGCGCAAATGCCTCGCGGCTGACCCTGCAAAGGATTGTTACGAAAACCGGCTGACCACCGGCACCCGTATTGACGGAGAGATTATCTCCCTTAACGCCATTGAGCGATATGCACCGTACTCTGTCCGCGAGTTCCGCAAGGCTCTTATGGAGCGGTGGCAATACCATTCGTGCAGGTTCGACTTTCGGGGGTATGACGGAAGCCTATGGATAGAGATTGCAGATAAAGATGACGGCTACAATCGCAAAGGAGATGTCATGGCTGGGTTCAACAAGGAATACCGTGGTTGCGGCAACGGCTACTACTATTCGCTGATAGATGACGAACACTTTATAGGCACTGATATTGACTGATTTAAGCCGCTCTGACCTTCCCGGTCGGGGCGGTTTTGCTCCGTACACTCCACAAAACCGCCGTCTCTGAAGACCTGTTGCTTTATCAAAGTATCATCAGTACATCATCTTGAACCTGTCGGTTCTCGCTATCTTTGAATTGGAAAGATTGGACCGGACATTGCCGATGATTCGTTCCCTGTTCTGTTCATATTCTTTCAGAGTCCTTAGATAATCCTCTTTTTCGCCATACCAATAACGGAATATGTCGGCATCCCATTGGGATATTTGTCTTGAAATCAAATGATAGATGTTGTTGGCAGCTTCAAGCTCGTTCTTATATAATGCGACTCCGTAGATCAATTTATATATCTTCATGTTGAGTACGAAATTGCTGTTGATGGATTTGTCATGCGCAATATGACAGTTTAGGGAGATTATCATATTGGCAAATGAAATATCGCCTGACAATAAGGGGAACTGCTCACGACATTTCTCGATGAGCGACTGCGCATATTCGTCATCAATATCCTTGGAAAGATAGATTTCAAATCCCTTGTCATCAAGCAACGCAATCTGGAATAACGGAATGTCCAGGCACTCTTTGAGTGAGGAACGCCATAATGGATACATGGCAAAGTAGAGCTTATAAGAGGGCATAACCGGCACTTTGACCAGTACCAGTCCGACGATGACACAATCTTTCAGATGTGCGAAAATCCTTGAAGACATAGCCTTCAAGTGGAAAGATGCACACAGCCGTCTCGAAAACTCATTTATATCCATTGCTGATTATCATACTGTTGTATTCACTTCATTATACCATTGATGGCCGTTCCGACTAAATTATTGACTGCAAAGTTACTAAGCGTTTACGACTTTAGCTGTGACAAATGTCTCAACCATTTATTTTTCTCAAAATTTCCCAAATTGATTAGACAGACAATGCATCGTTATTATCGGCCCTCATCAGTGTCTGTTTTCCGGCATATCGTCACTCCAGACTTTGATTCAAAGACGAGGGTGTATCATAATTGCCTAATCTTATCAAACTGTAGGGACGCTCCATGGAGCGTCTCTACTGCAAAAATCGTTTTTGACACATCCTCTATGGGGCAGACGAGATTTACAGGTAGTAGGTGAAGGTGACCGAAACGCGGTTCTCGCGGAAAGATATGGGTGTGCGCAGCAGGTCGGTCATCCCGATCGAGGCGTCAAGCCCCAGCATCATGTTCTCCCAGGGGAAACCTATGCCTATCTTCCAGGCGCAGTCAAAACGGCTCTGGCCGTTCTTGCCGAAAAGGTTGTTGTCGAAATCATAGCCGATGACTTCCTTCTGGCTGTCGTTGAGCCTTACTTTCCCCACCAAAGAGCAGCTCAGTTCCGGTCCGGTATAAACGGTCATATCCAGCTTGTCGGAGATGCGGAAATCGTAGCCAGCCACCACCGGCACCCTTACGCCGAACTTGTACAGCCCCGGATCATGAATCTCATTGCCGGACGCCCCCGATATAATCAGGCCGTCGTAGGAATAGGTATCGTAGAATAACGACACCCCCGGCTCCAGATAGAAACCTCGCGACAGCGATATGTTTGCCACCGCACCCAAGGTGGCACCGAAACCGCTGCGGTACATCTTCACGCTCCCCCCGTCGCCGTGCCAGTCGCCCGGGATATTGAGGTCAAGCATCGCACGCACACCCCATATCACCTTCTGGTCAGCATCGTCAGAAGCTTTCCCTGCCGCGGCCGCGCACACCGGCGCAAGCAATGCGAGAGCACACGCAATTAATTTATTCGGCTTCATATCAGACTTAAAATTAAAAGGTTACACTTATTCACAAAACGGTCGCATCTATTAAATATTGTTTGCCGTTTCCACTTTAACATATCGCTTTCAGACAAAGAACAGAGTGTGTCATAACCGCCCTATAGCGTAAGACGTCTAAGCTATTTTGACACAACCTCGTCTTTGCTATGTATGATTAAGCTGTTTTAGAAACTATACGAACAAGAGGGATGCGCTCCCTGCATAAAAGGTTTCTTTGGATAGAATTTTTCAAAAGATGTATCATTGTTCGACAAATGGCTGCATTCTATTAGGGATATAAACAATTCCAATTTTGAATAACACAGGCTTCTCGGGTGAGGATTTAATTTGTTATATCAGATTCTGTTTGTAATCATATTATTCGATTGCACTAAATTTGCAAACGGTCTTATCTGTGTTTGGATAAAGAACCGGATCTTGCATTGCGCTCGTCACCGTTAATTCAGATGGCGTAAGTCTGTCTATGAGCCAGAAGCGTTCCGATTTGTCAATGTAAATCACAGAAAAGTTATCAGTGGTGAAAGTCCAGCGGAAATATATTGGCTCACCGTTTTTTGTTCCGTCATTCCAATTCACCCATTTATAAGAGCCGGTACCGTTGGCATTGAATTTATATAACCAGCCTTCTTCTTTACACTCTGTCGGTTCAAAGCCGGACATATGCTCATAGGTCTGCTTCCATTCAACGCCGGTAAGAAGAGAGATAATCTCTTTTTGGTCGGTATCATAATAGCCAGTGCGTTCCTCGCACGATGCGAGAAACACAAAGGCTAATATAGATATGAGAAGCTGTATTTGTTTCATTCCGAAATTTCGACTGTTACACTGCCGTTCCCAATGAGGGATTTGCCTTGTATGTTAAGATACTCTCCGTTGACCTCCGGTAATGACAAAGAATAGATATAAGTTAATGGGTTCCTTCCTAATCCGGCCAAAAGGATTGTACCTCTGTCAGTTTCATCAGATGTGACAAATGAAATCTGTGCTACATAGAACATTGATGTATTGTCAGAACTTATTGTGAGTCGGTTATTGCCATTTGAATAGAATCCTGTCCTATATATTTCTTCTCCAGATACCGATAGCCGGGCCACAGTGTTCCCGTCTATACTATATGACTGAGATTTTGACAGGCTCATTACTCCTCCCTCACTGTTCTTTGCCGAGCCTGATGTACGGGTAGTGTAAACGATGCTGACATTCCCGGCTTTTGTATAAGCCTTTATCAGATTGTTTGCCTGTGCCATCTCACCCTCAAAGCGGGTTCGGTTTATGGAACTTACTTCTGCCAGTTGTTCTCGGGAACGGTTTACGACATAATCGGTTGCCATAACCTTTTTATCCGGATTGATGAAGAATAGCCCTGTCCGGCTATCTATATCGACAAACTGTGAAATCACCTCGGCATCGGATTCATAAGACCTTATCGGGGTCGGTTCGTTGAACACCGTGTTGTCATCGCTGCATGCCGTAACCGACATACAGCAAAGGGCGACTATGCCCAATATCTTAATATTTCTTTTCATACGATACTCCTTTTTGTTAATTAATTGCTTCGAAAGAAAAGTATCTTGCAAAGTTACAGAGTAAAAATGACAAAAGCTGTGACATTTGTCACAGCTGCTAAATAAAATAGCCTTTTATAGCTTTAATCCACCGATTTTTCCTCGTCTGTGGTATTGGCTGCTATGGTTTCGCGAAAGCGATGGAGCTGGCGGCGGGAGATATTGAGGTAGGTTGCAATCTCTCCGAGTGAGACCAAATCAAACAGTCGCGGATAACGTGCAAGCAACTGGCGATAGCGTTGCTCGGGAGTGGAACGGTAGTTGTTGAGCACCTGCTCGTATGCCTGCTCAAATAGGGCGTCCAGAAACTTGATATAGAGAGTTGGGTCAAACATCAGCCTCTCACGAATCAGAGAGGAAGGTATGACAAGAACATCTGAATCCTCAAGGGCTATGATGTCGGTAGGTATCTTCTTGCCGTGCATCGAGCTGACATAATTGGCGAGGATAGAGCCATCGAACACAAAACCGACTGTTTTGGCATTTCCCGAATTATCAATCAATGAGTGCTTAAAGCCTCCTGACACAATCCATCCGGCATTTCTGAGAACTTCTCCCATGCGCGCAAAATATTCACCGCGCCTGAAATGGCGCAGTATGCCATGCTTTTCGCATAGCTGCCTCCAGAAAGAGAAGTCGAGAGCATTTTCAAATGCGTTGAACTGTGCCATGATAATCAATCCCAGTCATTAAGGCTGGCGATGAAATCGTCAACCGATTTTTCATCGAACAGTTCCGGCAACTCTTCGATGTTATGGTGACAATCGTGTTCGACCGTCATATCTTCAACGGTATTCCCGCTGTTTTCGTCTATATCGTATTCCATTAATTGCTTGATGTAATTAATACAAAGGCCATAAAAGACTGCAAATTTACAAATTTTTACAGAGACTGCCTAACCAATCCTTCAAGGTTGTCACGCTAAACGGTGATTGTCAGGACATTCCAAGTATATGAAACCCGGTCTTTTGAAAACCGGTAATAATCGACGACTAATGGCATCCGCAATGTTGTCGAGGCTTTATCCCGTGGCTGTTGAGTTCCGGCAGGTTGTCGTTTTCGCGTGCGAAGTTACTGCGTCCGTGAGCAATGTCAAGTGACGCTGCGCTTTCCGTCGGCGTCCGTGACCGTGAGCCTCCACACATTTTTCTCGTACCTCCAAAATGTGGGTATCCCGGTCTTGCCGCCGACTGCACACTTGCCTTATGCTCACTGTCGGCCGCAGTTGTGACTTGCACGAAAAACGGACAGCCCTGCCGAGGAAGCTCAAAAGAGCTTCACAAAAGGGATAAAAATTAAAAAACTCAGACATTTCAAGACCATGCGAGTAAAAAGAATGACAATCGAAGAAGGTAAGCGAGTCAACATCAGCCGCTTCCCGAATTTTCACAAGACAGGGAGTGTGCGGGGCATGAAGAAGCTCTACTATGGGCAGGATTGCCTTTTAGTACGTTGTGGCGACTATACCTATAATGTGTCGTCCGAACCTCAAATCTACAATCAGGCAACAATCTAAATTTCCAACGATATGAATACAGACATAGACTATATGCAGATAGCCGAGGGCGACAAGGCATTTGTGACGGAGTTTGAGAACTTTGTCAACGGCAAGGTGAGCAGCACGGAAAAGACCGGCATGGCTATGACAACCATGCACCGCTATCTCCAGCAGCAGGCTTTCAAGGTTTGCGTCGGCTTCATGAAATCTCTTGCGCACAACTATCAGAAAGGACGGTTTGATGACCGCAACGAGTGGGCATCACGCATGGCGGACCTAATGTACGGTACAATGGTCGAGGACGGCATATTTTTCGACCCCGAGTATCTCGAACTCATACACGGCAAGTAATGGAAGATACGGATTTTCCCGAATACGGGCGGCAGTGTGAACTCAAAGAGCCGTGGAGAGGTTACCGCCGTGGAACAATAGTAGGGCGCAACGGCTACCGCTTTATCATAGAATTGAGCAGCGGCGCGAGAATAGAACTTTACGATGACGAAATAGAATTTGACTGACATGTGCAGATTACAGACACCACAACTGGAGGAAGCCTTAAAGGGCTTCCCCCTATACTCTCAGGACGGCAAGGGGAAAGAGGCGATATGCCGTGCAATCTTCGCAATAGGCTCCGCCCGATGGTTTATACTTGAGGGTGAAAGGGAGGACGGAGACACCATCATGTTCGGCATAGCCATAGGTCTTCTTGAAGATGAATACGGCTATGTGTCGCTGAAAGAACTCTCCGAGATTGAACTCAATCTTACCTCGTATGGATTTGGCATACTCCAAGTTACGCAAGTGCCGGATTTCAAGCCAACCGCTTTGAAGGATATTAAGGATTATCGCCTTCAGGAACTCCTTGCAAGACTTGAAAATTAAACAATCAGTCAGCCGTGGATCTCTCCGCCACGGCTGACACTAACACCGACCGAATATGTATATAGACGATTTGACCGACGCGGTAGCGGCATGTGCCGAAGCCAAAGGCTGGAAAGTGGAAGCCGGCATAATCTACAAGGAGCAGAAAAGCGAGTTTGAATTTGCCAGGTTCAGCCCTGCGGGACGGGACTTTTCATTCAGCGCGACCATGAAATGTGCCAACATCAACTCTCTTATCGAGGACATAGACAATTACTATGAGGGATTTGATGTTGACTCCGAGACATATCTGTGGCTTGACCAGTCCGGGCATGGCAAACGTGGCGCGCCATACCGCATGAGAGCCGTGCTTGAAGATATGGAGGCTACCGAGAAGATGATAGAGGAACTGTTGGACGCGATAAAGGAAATGGAGGTGCCCGAAGAATACTGATTTTCCCTAATAGCCCGTAAAGCGACCTGCCACATCCGTCACGGACATGGCAGGTCTGAGTGTGTGGAATTTTAATCATTTAAGTAAGTCGTAGAAATTAATTTATACTAAGCCGCATGGGCAAAATTGATATTG
>OGNF01002673.1_pt1 | contig 13123 bp, 12 predicted proteins | sample 1573321 | NCBI WGS metagenome assembly OGNF01 (sample SAMEA2581911, study PRJEB24529) | metagenome | biome: Human gut stool | place: China | collected 2011
ATATGTGATTACATTATTGTCCTTAATAAAGTAATAAAAAAAACGGCAGATGGATTTGATATAGAGAAAGAAATTATAAAAATTTTAGGAGGAAAAGTTGAAAAAGAGTGATATTCAAATTAAATTTAAAATTGAAGATGTAGATGCATTTTTAGAAAAAATAAAAGAAAATAAATACATTTTAATTGGAGGAGCTTTTGAGAAAACCACTAGATATGATTATGAAGATGAAAGGTTATTAAAAAACGGTATATTTATTAGAACTAAGAATGGATTTTCTGATACAGTAACAATTAAGGAAAAAGTTCCTAATAAACAACAAAAAAAGTATTTTGAAAGAGAAAATACAACGTTTGAAGTAGAAAATTGCGACTCAATAAAATATTTATTCAAAAAAATTGGATTAACAAAGAATTACTTAATGGAAAAATATAGGATAATTTGGAAAAAAGGGAGAGTAGAGATTCATTTAGATGAACTGCCATTTGGCATTTATTGTGAAGTATGTTCAACGGAAAAAGAAATTGATAAAATTATAAATAGATTAGGTATAGAAACTATATACAATTGTACCTATTGGGAAATATATAATCAAATAGAAGATAAAAAAAGGATATTAAATTTGAAAATGATCATATTTTTTTGACTAATACTTTAACTTAGATATAAGGAGAAAAATAAAGAATGAAGGAAATCAAAATTGAATTGACTAATGGAAAACTAATTCCATCGACAATAACTAACGAAGAACTAATATATGGTGTTACAGCAATTGCAATAGGAATAAAAAATGAATACATAAATATTTCAAGTGATTTGGGCAAGGTGGAAGGAATTTTTGCAAAGCATCCACTAACAAATGAAAAAATACCTATAATTGTACTAGATAATGATATACTAGAAAAGAATTCTTTGATGTTAGTACCAGCTCATATTCAGGAACATTTTGAATTAGCAAAAAAATATAATTTGCCATATAAACAAGTCGTGGCACCTTATTTTAAAGGTACAGGCGAAGAAAGTCTAAATCCAAATGCTGAAACTAAATTTAGAATAAGTGTTATAGCTGTTATAAAAAATGAAAAAGACAATACTTATCTTTGTGTTGATGCATTAAAGAGAAATTGTAAATCATTTGTACTTGGAGGAATAGAAGAAGGAGATGGAATAATGATTAATTCTGGAAAACTTAATGGGAAATTAAGAAGTGATGTAATTGTATAGAAACATTTATAATTGATACTACAAGATTAGAATAGTAAATCTTAATATATATGTCTTATTTAGTGATTTGGCAACTCTAAATAAGACAATTTTTTCATTGAAATCAGAACAATAAATTTTTATAGATTGAATAAGTCTTTAAAAGGTTTGGAGACAATATGAATGAAATATTTATAATTAATATGTATTTTGATGAAAAAGGAGAAGAACTAGAAAAAACGATGTACAAGGCGGTAATAATTTATATAAGTTTATCAAAAGAAAATGTAGATAGAGGTTATGATGAAAGTAAAAGTATAAAAAATCAAAGAATATTACCAACAGAACTGCCTATTTTTGTATCAACCAGAAGGAATTTCTATGGCAGTACCAATGAAAAATGGTGGTATGAACCCAATACGAGTAGTTTTTTACGTAATTTTATCTGGAATAACTACAGGAGTAGGTGCCTTTTTTGGTGGATTAATAGGTTCAATATCGCAAGCTATAATTGCGCTATGCTTAGCATTTGCAGCAGGAGCAATGATTTATGTAGTTTCGGGAGAGCTAACACCAGAAGCAAATAAGTTATATAGTGGTAGAATGACAGCAATTGGTAACATTTGTGGATTATTATTGGGGATAATAGCATTAAATATTACCTAATATGTTGAAAAATAAAAAATATAAATGTTATAATATTATTACTAAAGAAAAAGATAGGAAGTGAAGCAATTGAAGATAATGTTTGTGTGCACAGGAAATACATGTAGAAGTGCAATGGCACATCATATGCTTGAAAAAATGATAAAAGAAAAAGATAATGTAGAAGTATATTCTTGCGGAATATATGCAGATAGTGGAGAACCAGCAACATATAGTGCAATAGATGTAATGAAAGAATATGGTGTTGATATGAATAATCATAGAGCAACAAATATTAAAGAAACAAAAATTGAGCAGATGGATTTAATATTATGTGCAACAGTATCTCATAAGCAGTTAGTGCTAAATATGTATCCTGAATTAACTGGTAAGGTATATACATTGAAAGAATATGTTGGAATTGGAAAAGAAGGGAAAAATATGGACATAAAAGACCCATGGGGGTGCAATATAGAAATATATAAACAATGTGCAGAAGAAATAAAGCAATGTTTAGAAATGCTGATAGACAATAATTCTAAGAAAGGAATATAAACAAAAATGCAGAATCTAATAGAAGGATTAAATGATAAACAAAAAGAAGCAGTCTTAGCAACAGAAGGACCATGCCTAGTTATAGCGGGAGCAGGAAGCGGAAAAACAAAAGTGTTAACACATAAAATTGCATATCTATTGTCAGAAAAAAATGTTAAACCATGGAATATATTATCAATAACATTTACAAATAAAGCGGCAAACGAAATGAAACAAAGAGTAGAAAAACTAGTGGGCGAAGCATCTCAAGAAATGTGGCTAGGAACATTCCACTCTATTTGTGTACGTATATTAAGAAGATTCATAGATAGAATAGGGTTTGACACTACATTCTTGATTTTTGATTCGACAGATCAAAGAACATTAGTAAAAGAATGTATAAAATCAATAGGATTAGATGATAAGCTTTTTACAGATAGAAGTGTTTTATCTGAAATAAGTAACGGAAAAAATGATATGTTAGAACCAAAAGCATATCAAGTAAAATATAATGGAGACTTTAGAAAAGAAAAAATAGGCGAAGTATATGAATTATACCAAAAAAAATTGAAAGAAAACAATGCACTAGATTTTGATGATATTATAAACTACACAATTAAAATATTAACAGAAAATCCGGATGTTTTGGAATATTATACAGAAAAATTTAAATATGTACTTGTAGACGAATATCAAGATACAAACAAAGCACAATTTATGTTAGTATCTATATTAGCCTCAAAATATGGAAATATAACAGTTGTAGGCGATAATGACCAAGGGATATATTCATTTAGGGGAGCAGATATTACAAACATACTAAACTTTGAAAAAGACTTTCCGGGTAGTAAAATAGTAAAACTAGAGCAAAATTATAGATGTACAGGTAATATATTAAAAGCAGCAAATGCAGTTATAAAAAACAATGAAAACAAATATGATAAAAAATTATGGACAGAAAATGAAGAAGGAAAACTACCTTGTATCTATAAAGCAGAAGACGAATATGATGAAGCATCATACATAGTAAAGCAAATAAATATGCTTAAAATGGAAGAATATTTAAAATTATCTGATTTTGTAATATTGTACAGAATGAATTCACAATCAAGGGCAATAGAAGATATATTCAGACGAGAAAATATTCCATACAAAATTATTGGAGGACTAAAATTCTATGAAAGAAAAGAAATAAAAGATATAATTGCATATTTAAGATTAATATTTAATACTTCAGATAATTTATCACTAAAAAGAATTATAAATGAACCTAAAAGAGGCATAGGAAAAACAAGCCTAGATAATATACAAGATATATCTGATAAAACAGGTAAGTCAATGTATGAAATAATAAAATATGCAGAACAATATGAGCTAAATAGGGTAAAGGCAAATAGCATACAATTTGTGGAAGTAATAGAAGAGCTAAGAAAGCAAGTAAACCAAATTCCTATATCAGAGCTAATAAAATTGACATTAAATAAAACAGGATATGTAAAAGCATTAGAAAATGAAAATACAATTGAAGCGGAAAGTAGAATACAAAACTTGGAGGAATTTTTAACAGTAGCAATAGAGTTCGAGGAGCAAATGGCAGAAAACACATTGGCAGAATTTTTAGAAAGTATAAGTCTAACAAGCGACATAGATAATATGGAAGAAAGCGAAGATACTGTTACTTTAATGACTTTGCACAGTGCAAAAGGGCTAGAATTTCCAGTGGTATTTTTAGTAGGAATGGAAGAAGGAATATTTCCAGGATATAAATCAATAGGAGAAATTAAAGAATTAGAAGAAGAAAGGCGATTATTCTATGTTGGAATAACCAGAGCAATGCAGTATTTATATTTGACTTGTGCAAAAAGAAGAACAATATTTGGTTCTACAAGCTACAACCAGATGTCAAGATTTTTAAAAGAAATACCAAAAGATTTATTAGACGGTTATGAAGAAATAGACAATGAAGATAATAATTCATTTAAAGACTCAAATTATGGTTGGGAATATGGAACAAATTATGCAGGAAAAGTTAAAACATATAAATTTGACAATGTAGAGAAAATACCGGAAGTTAAAGAAAAAGTGGGGGCATTTCAGTTTAGAACGGCAGAGAGCTTTTTAAATTCATTAAATAAAAAGGCAAGTGGTAGACAAGTGGATATAACTAAATATAAAGAAGGACAAAGAATCTATCATAAAAAATTTGGAGAAGGAACCATAAATAAAATAGAACAAGAAGGCGAAGATTATAAGTTAGACATACAGTTTGATAAAGTAGGACATAAAAGGTTAATGGCAAAATTTGCGGAATTAGAAATAATAGAATAACAAATTGAGTTATATGTAAATAAGAGCAGTTCAGTACACAGAATGACTGCTCTTAAACAAGGATGTCCCAAATTGTGCAAATGGAACAATTAGGGACTGTTCCTAATTGAGAAGTTCTGTTTTTACTGTTTGTATTTCTGTTATTGTTGCTGGTTGAGCAGGTTTGTAATAGCCTTTGTTTTGTGCTATTTTAAATAGCTCGTACTGAAAGCTTTCATCACTATTGCGTATTTGTTGTATAGTTTGTCTTAATTGCATATTTTCAGCTTCTGAAATGACTCCTTGATATGTTGTAAGACTTGCTTTTACTCCGTCTAAAACGTCGTTAACCATTGTTTTTTCATCCATTAAAAAATCCTCCTATCCATTTAAAAATGACATTAATTTTTGTTTAGTATTTAATGCATCTTGAGCTGATTTTGTAAAAATTTGCTTAATTTGTGGGTCTACTGCTTGTGAAGCATATGTGTTTAGTTTTTGATAAGATGTTTCGTGTGCTCCTATCAAATGTCTTAAATTCTGTAATTCTACTTGACTTAAATTTGGCATTTTCACCCTTCCTTTCATAAGTAATATAAAGATATTATGAACATTAAATATTCATTTTATACAATAAATTGAATAAAAATGGAAGAAAAACAGTATAAAAATGAGGAAAAAACAGTAAAACACTATGTAAGCACGTAAAAGAAAGAATTCAAGTTGAAGTTGTTATTGTAAAATAAATAAAAATGGTATAAAATAATACAGATTATAATGATAGGAGAGTGTTTATTATTAATATACTAAAAAATGTAGCTATATACTCAAGAAAAACAATAAAAATTCTTGTTTTAGTGGCATTAGCGGTTATTTTTATTGGTAGTATTGTATTTTTTTACTACAAACCGACATATGCAGTAACATTAAATGGAGAATTTGTTGGATATACAGATAACAAAAGTAATATGCAAAAAAAGATAAATAAATATATAAATGCAGAAGAACAATCAAATGTTGCATTTATTCAAGTTGACCAAATGCCAGAATATAAGCTTTGCCTATTAAAGAAAAATGTAAATTGTAACGACGAAGAAATTTATGCAAAGGCTATAGAAGATGGGACAGCATATTATAAATATTACGCAATAACAGATGATAAAGAGGAAAAGGCTTATGTGGCGACATTTAATGAGGCAGAAAAAGTTATTGCGGAATTAAAGGAAAAAGATAGTGATAACAAAGAAGAGTTAGGAATTGTAGAAAAATACGAGACAGAATTAAAAGAATTCACAGATGTTGAAAAATGTGTGGCTAAATTATATGTAGAACCGCCACCACAGATAGTATACGCAAGTGTTGCAGGATATGCTTCTGGAAATTCAAATGCAAAAGTTGATATAGGAATTAGTTTAATACAACCTATATCTGGAATAATAACTTCAAGATTTGGACCAAGAACAAGAAACAACCATGGAGGACTTGATATTGGAGCACCAGGAGGGACACCTATAATGGCAGCAGCATCTGGAACTGTAACAACAGCGGGTTGGTTAGATGATTATGGATATTTGGTAGTAATATCACATGGAAATGGAGTTCAAACAGCATATGCACATTGTAGTCAAATATTAGTATCAACAGGGCAAAGCGTAAGTCAGGGAGAAGTAATTGCAAAAGTTGGAACAACAGGAAGGTCAACAGGAAATCATTTACACTTAGAGGTAAGAGTAAATGGAGTAAGATATGATCCACAAAATTATGTATATTAAAAGGATGTTAATTAAATAACATCCTCTTTTTTAGATATATGTTTATAAAATGCTATATGAGTTAATTGAATATATGGTAACAACCAAAGCATACCTATACCAAAGGTTAAAGATGCTAATAGAGCCCAACCAATAAAGCTTAAATCAAGTATAAAGAATTTCCAACGGTTATTTGTCATTAGTTCTTTTGATTTTGCAACTGCATCTTTTGGTTGTAATTCAGTTTCTTCAATAGATATCACATCAGACATTATATAGTAGTATGATTTTACTATAAGCCATATTAAAGAAACTGGGCAAACAATAGCTAAACAAATTAACAATACAGTAAGGTTTGCAGGCTGAGTCCAGTAAAAGACTATACCTAATGAAGTAAGAAGTATTGAAGAGATTATTAAAAGTATAAATGGAACTAATAATTTTAAAAACACATTAAGAGCTACTTTCCAAGCTCTAGCAAAATTATTAAATCCTAATGTAAAAAAGTTAAATGCTGATGTATCTTCGCCATTATAAAGCTTTACAAATTGGATTAATAAACCATATGCTAAAGGAACATTTATAATAGCAAAACCAATAGAAAGTATAGTATTAAGGCCATTGAATGAATAGCTTAAAATGGTATTAAAAATAAAATTTATAGCCATATATGCAAGAGTTATACAAGCTGCTTTTCCCCATTTCCCAGATAGTTTTTCACGAGCTTTTGCTCTAAAACTTGATAAATTCATATATAAAATCTCCTTCCTTTTTTAATAATATTATGATATATTAATTGTATGCAAAAATCAAGCATAGAAACAAGAAAAAACTCGAAAAATGTAAAAAGGAGCAAAAAAGATGAATAAAATTATTCAAATAATAGCAGATGAATTAAATGTAAAAGAGGAGCAAGTTACCAATACTATAAAATTAATAGATGATGGTAATACTATCCCATTTATAGCACGATATAGAAAAGAAGTTACAGGAGGTTTAAGTGACGAGATACTTAGAGATTTAGATGAACGACTTAAATATTTAAGAAATTTAGAAGAAAGAAAACAAGAGGTAATTAAATCAATAGATGGACAGGGTAAACTTACAGACGAAATAGTGCAATCATTGGAAAATGCCAAAACACTTTCAGAAGTGGAAGACATATATAGACCATATAAACAAAAAAAGAAGACAAGAGCAACAATAGCTAAGGCTAAAGGACTAGAACCATTGGCGCAAATAATATTTGAACAAAATGATAAAAGAAATATAGAAGAAATTGCAAAAGAATTTATAGATGAAGAAAAAGGAGTTTTAAACGTAGAAGAGGCAATTCAAGGCGCAAAAGATATAATTGCAGAAAATATATCAGATAATCCTAATTATAGAAAACAAATTAAAAGAATGTGCTATAGAGAAGGAATAATAATGGTTAAAGGCACAAAAGAAGAAAAATCGGCATATGATATGTATTATAATTTTAATGAAAAAGTAAACAGAATACCTAGTCACAGAATCTTGGCTATAAATCGCGGAGAAAAAGAAGAATTTTTAAAAGTTAAAATGGAAAAACCAGAAACTACTATTTTAGAAATGATTAATAAAGATATTATAAAAGGTTCTACGCAATATACTAAAATGTTAGAAGAAACAATAGAAGATAGCTTTAAAAGACTAATAGAGCCATCAATAGAAAGAGAGATACGCTCTGACTTAACAGAAAAGGCAGAAACGCAGGCTATAAAAGTATTTGGAAAAAATGCAAAACCATTATTGCTAGCAGCACCGCTAAAGGGGCTAACTGTAATGGGGTTTGACCCAGCATATAGAACAGGCTGTAAAATTGCGGTAATAGATGAAACCGGAAAACTACTTGCTACAACAACTGTGTATCCAACAGAACCACAAAATGATGTAGAAGGAGCTAAAAAAGAATTAATAGCACTAATAAAAGAATACAATGTTAACATTATTGCAATAGGAAATGGAACAGCATCAAGAGAATCAGAAAACTTTGTGTCAGATATGATAAAGGAGTTAAGCAATGTTCATTATGCTATAGTAAGTGAAGCAGGAGCATCTGTATATTCTGCATCAAAACTTGCAACAGAAGAATATCCGGATATAAATGTATCTTTAAGAGGAGCAATTTCGATAGCAAGAAGATTACAAGATCCACTGGCAGAGCTTGTAAAAATAGATCCAAAATCAATAGGTGTGGGTCAGTATCAACATGATGTTGATCAAAAGAAATTATCAGAGAGTTTAACAGGAGTAGTAGAAGACGCAGTTAATAAAGTTGGAGTAGATGTAAACACAGCAACACCTTCTTTATTGTCTTATGTATCTGGAATTAATAAAACATTAGCAAGCAATATTGTAAAATATAGAGACGAAAATGGAAAGATAAAAGAAAGAAAGGAATTACTAAAGGTTCCAAAATTGGGAAAAGCAACATTTCAACAATGTGCAGGTTTTATGAGAGTATTTGATGGAAAAAATCCATTAGAAATAACAGCTGTTCATCCAGAAAGCTATGAAGTTGCAGAACAACTATTAAATATAATCGGCCTTAAAAAAGAAGATTTATTAAATAAAGAAAAGTTAATTATAATAAAAAATAAATTATCAGAAATAAAAACGCAGGAAACAGCAGAAGAGCTAAATGTGGGGGAAATAACATTAAAAGATATTATGCAAGAGATTTCAAAACCAGGACGAGACCCAAGAGAAGATATGCCAAAACCAGTATTAAGGGCAGATGTATTGAAATTTGAAGATTTAAAAGAAGGAATGATACTAACAGGAACTGTAAGAAATGTAACAGATTTTGGCGCATTTGTAGATGTTGGAGTGAAACATGATGGACTAGTACATATTTCACAATTAAGCAATAGTTTTGTAAAAAATCCTTCAGATGTAGTATCTGTGGGAGATGTAGTAAAAGTAAAAATAATAGGAATAGATGAAGATAGGAAAAAAGCACAATTATCAATGAAAATCTAAAAAAACTGATAATATAAATAAAATACGGACATTTATTTGTCCGTATTTACCTATATTGTTCTTGAATTTTTTGTATTTCTTCATAATTTTTATTCAAAATATCTAAGAATACTTTAGCAATTTTAGGGTCAAACTGTGTTCCGGCGCACCTTTCTATTTCTGCTTTGACTACCTCTAAGGGTAAAGCATCTCTATATGTTCTTTTGGATGTCATAGCATCAAATGTATCTGCAACAGCTGCAATTCTTGCTAAATATGGTATTTCTTCTCCTTTTAGCATTTCTGGATATCCCCTTCCATCATATCTTTCGTGATGGTATTTTACTATTGGTAAAATGTCTTTAAAGATTGAAGCTGTTGATAAAATGTGAGCCCCTATTGTTGGGTGATTTTTTATTTCTGAGTATTCGTCATCTGATAGCTTTCCATTTTTTTGTAAAATGTTATCTGGTACTCCAATTTTTCCAACATCGTGGAATAAGCCTCCGATTTTTAATCTATTTATATCTTCATCTGATAATCCTAATTTTTTTCCTATTAGTACTGAATATTCTGATACTCTATCTGAGTGTCCTCTTGTATAGGTATCTTTTGCTTCAACGGTGTATCTTACTGTTTGAATACTTTCCATATATGCTTGTTCTAGTTGTTTGAATGTATCTGCTAATTTTTCATTTATTGCTTTTATTTGACGCATTTGTTCTACTGATTTTATTCCAGATTCTATTAGTAATAATAATTGGTCAAATTTATCACTTTTTTCACAGTATCCTTGTATATCTAGTCTTCTAATTGTTTCTAGTGGAGGTGCTAAATCCTTATGACCTGTTAATAATAGTATGTATAATTCTTTATTAAATTTTCTTATTTCCTCAACTACTTGGTCTCCGTGAAGTGGCGTCATAATGAAGTCTAATAGTAGCAAATCAAAATGTTCAGTCTTTATTCTTTCTATGGCTTCTACTGGGTCTGTTATTCCTGTAAATGAATATCCTGACCTTTTTAAAAAGATTGATAAAGAATCTATTATTCCTGCTTCATCATCTACAGCTAGGATTTTATATGTACTGTTTTGGCTGTTTTCAGCATTTTGTATGTTTCCTATTCTCATTGTTTTCCCTCCTTAATATACCCTCATTATAAAGATAATTTTTTTAAATTGCAACATTTTTTTATATTTATATTGATATTTTTTCATTTATAATGAAATCATATTATTTTACACCTTTTGTGGTTCACTATTAGTTTGGCTAAATGTACAAAATTAAAAAATTAGAAGTAATTTTTACTAATTACCTCTAATTCCACTTTTTATATTTTCATACTTAATCCTACTTTATGTCTTTCCATATCTATTTTTATAACTTTTACCTTTACAATATCTCCTACTGAAACTAATTCTGAAGGATTTTTAATATATTTGTCACTCATTTCCGAAATATGAACCAATCCATCATATTTTACTCCAATATCTACGAATGCACCAAAATCTATTACATTTCTTACGGTTCCTGGAAGTATCATACCTTCCTTTAAGTCCTCAAATTTTAGTACATCTTGTCTTAATATTGGTTTTGGCATTTCGTCTCTTGGGTCTCTTCCCGGTTTTGAAAGTTCGTCTACAATGTCTTTTAGTGTTAGTTCTCCAATGTCTAGGTCTTTTGATTCTTTGGCAATATCTACTGATTTTAGTTTTTCTCTTAAATCTATTACTTTATCTTTATTTCTTAAATCTTCTTTCTCAAATCCAACACTTTCAAGTAGTTTTTCAGCAGCTTCATAGCTTTCTGGATGAACTGCTGTTATTTCTAGCGGATTTGTTCCATCAACTATTCTTAAGAATCCCGCACATTGCTCAAATGCTACCTTTCCTAACTTCGGAACTTTTAATAGTTCTTTTCTGGTTTTTAATTTTCCATTTTCATCTCTATATTTTACTATGTTTTTTGCAATACTTGAATTTATTCCAGATACATAACTTAAAAGTGAAGGTGTTGCTGTATTTATATCCACTCCAACTTTATTAACAGCATCTTCTACTACGCCTGTAAGACTTTCAGCTAATCTCTTTTGGTTTACATCATGCTGATATTGACCTACTCCTATTGCTTTTGGATCTATTTTTACAAGTTCTGCAAGTGGGTCTTGAAGCCTTCTTGCTATTGATATCGCTCCTCTTATAGATACATTTATGTCTGGATATTCTTCTGTTGCAAGTTTTGATGCTGAATATACTGATGCACCTGCCTCACTTACTATTACATAATTTACCTCGTGTTTTGCTTCTTTTATCATATCTGCAACAAAAGCTTCTGATTCACGTGACGCCGTACCATTTCCAATTGCTATCATATTTATATTGTCTTTTTCTATTAGTTTTAATAACTCTTTTTTTGCACCTTCTACATCATTTTGTGGAGCTGTTGGATATACTGTTGCTATATCTAAAACTTTTCCTGTTTCATCTATTACTGCAATTTTACATCCTGTTCTATATGCAGGGTCAAATCCCATTACTGTTTTTCCTTTTATTGGAGCTCCAAGAAGTAGTTGTTTTGCATTTTGTCCAAATACTTTTATTGCTTTTTCTTCTGCCTTTTCTGTTAAATCTGAACGTATTTCTCTGTCTATTGATGGTTCTATTAGTCTTTTGAAACTGTCTAATATTGTGTTTTTAAGCATTTGAGTAAATTGTGTTTGTCCTTTTATTACTTCTCTTTCAATAGTTTGAAGAATCTTTTCTTCATTTTTGTCTATTTTTACTTTTAAAACTTCTTCCTTTTCTCCCCTATTTATTGCTAGGATTCTATGACTTGGTATTCTTGATACTACCTCACTATAATCGTAATACATTTCATAATTTGATTTCTCATCTTCTTTAGCCGCTTTTGTGGATATTAAACCTTCTCTATAACATATCTTCTTTATTTTCTTTCTAAATTCTGCATTATCTGATATTTCTTCTGCTATTATGTCTAATGCTCCAGCTATTGCAGCTTCTTCATTTTCCACTACTTTGTCTTTATTCTTTTTATCTTCTTCTGATAAATTTTCAATATTTACATATTCTTTTGCTATTTCATATATATCTTTTGTTTCTTTCTGCTCTTTTATTATTTCGGCTAAATGCTCTAAGCCCTTAGCTTTTGCAACTGTTGCTCTTGTTTTTTTCTTTTGTTTGTATGGTCTGTATATATCTTCTACTTCCGCTAAAGTAGTTGCAATTTCTGTTTGTTTTACTATTTCGTCTGTTAGTTTTCCTTGTTCTTCTATTGATTTTATTATTTCTTGCTTTCTTTGTTCTAGGTTTCTTAGATATGTTAATCTTTCTCCTAATATTCTTAATTGTTCGTCACTTAAGCCTCCTGTTACTTCTTTTCTATATCTTGCTATGAATGGAATTGTGTTTCCTTCGTCTATTAATTTTATTGCATTTTCTACTTGTGTAGATTTTACTTGTAATTCGTTTGAGATTGTATTTATTATTTTTTCCATTGGTTTTGTCCTTTCTGTTTTTTTGTTATTATAACAGATTTTAGGGGCTGGTTGTCAAGAGTTTGGTTAATTTATTTCATTTATCTATATTTTCCATTTATAATACTTCCACCGATTATCTTGCCTTAATTACTGATGAAACTAAGCCTTATTCCAAAAGTGAAATAGAATCTTAATAATGT
>OGNF01002679.1_pt1 | contig 13111 bp, 3 predicted proteins | sample 1573321 | NCBI WGS metagenome assembly OGNF01 (sample SAMEA2581911, study PRJEB24529) | metagenome | biome: Human gut stool | place: China | collected 2011
GGCATAAATTAATAGATGTTTTTCATCGGGGCTGAGAGAAAAACCGTCGAATTGTTCCAAATTGCATTCTCTGGCAGTTTTTACGTCAAAGAGGGTATCGACTTCGTGTCCCGTCCGGTATTCACATTTTACGATACGTGTATTCCCGTTTGTCGCTGTGAAATAATGAACGCCATCGGCTGATGGATAAACCTCTGCTATATCTTTGGACTGAAATTTCCCGGAAGTAATATCTTCCAATGTAATAGCTTTTACTTGAAACGTGAAAATAAAAATCAAAGAAAGGAAAATGAGAAATACTTTTTTCATTGTTGTATAGTGATAAATCTATTGTTACATAAGTGATGAACAGTTTCGACACTAAATTTTATTCATTAGATACAAATGTAATAAAGGTTGATAGCGGTTACAAATAAGTTGCTCGGTTTTAATGTCGAGACGTATATTTTATTAGGAATCAAAAGTAGGAAAAAATATGGATAAAAAATTATATATATAATATATTAACTATATCGAGCCGAAAATTCCGTTTGCCTCTGCGCTCGCCTTTCGCTATCTTTGCAGTTTGAACAAAATGAATAAAAAGAGAACGATATGATAGAATATATTACGGGAGAGGTTACCGATTTAACTCCCGCCACGGCGGTAGTGGAGTGCATGGGAATAGGTTATTTGCTTAATATTTCGTTGAATACTTATTCTTGCCTTTCGAAAGGGCAAGCTACACGTCTGTATGTTTATGAAGCGATTCGGGAAGATGCCTATCAGCTTTATGGCTTTTATGACCGTCACGAACGTGAACTATTCATATTGTTGATTTCTGTTTCGGGAGTAGGGCCCAATACAGCCCGCATGATATTGTCTTCATTGAATCCTTCTGAGTTGGAGCAGGCGATTGTGTCGGAGAATCTAAATTTATTGAAGTCGGTAAAAGGAATAGGCGCTAAAACTGCACAGCGTGTAATTGTTGACTTGAAAGATAAAATAAAACCTACCGACAATCCGTTAGTAATAAGTACGCCCGCAGCCTCGGAAATTTACGAGGAAGCTGTGGCTGCGTTGGTGATGCTTGGATTTTCACAGCCCCAATCGCAAAAAACAGTTCAAAAGTTATTGCGTGATACTCCTTCGATGAGAGTTGAAGAGGTAATTAAGCAGGCTCTGAAAATGCTCTGATACCGGCGTCGTCGCCTTTTGAGTAAAGGCGGGAATTTGTGTAGGAGTATCGAATGAGAAGACGGATAAGGATTGGAACAATAGTTGTGCTAGCAGTGAGCGGATTAGGAGCCTATTCCGCTTTTGCTGCTTTGCAGTCGGCCGATCCGCAAAGTTCATCGAGCAGTATATCGGCAACGCAAAGCAATAAAGAATCCGATTCCATACAAGTCCGTTATCCTGTCACTAAAACATCACCCGAATCGTACGATGAAATCGGGCAGTTAGCTCCGATGGATTTGAAAAATCCTTCTAATCTGAAAACAGAAGTAGAGTATGATGCTGAAACGAATTGTTATGTAATCCATACCCGAGTCGCCGGGGTTGATGTTTGCACTCCTTTCATGTTGTCGGCGGCCGAGTATAACGATTATACGTTGCGTAAATCCATGCAGCAGTATTATCGGGAACGAAATGCACAGAATTTTGCAGAGAACAGCAAATCGGAGTTTAATTTTTTGGATATGCAGTTCTCTCTCGGGCCATTGGAAAAAGTTTTTGGACCGGGTGGCGTACAATTGAAGACACAAGGTTCTATCGAGTTGAATATGGGATTGAAACATAACAAACTCGATAATCCCGCACTACCGATGAGTTCCAGAAAGAAGACTTATTTCGACTTCGACGAGAAGATACAGGCTTCGGTAACGGCGAAAGTCGGTGACAAGATGTCGTTCAATATGAACTATAACACCGATGCGACATTCGATTTCGACTCGAAAAATCTCAAATTACAATATCAGGGAAAAGAAGACGAGATTATTAAGAATATCGAAGCCGGTAATGTGAGTATGACCACAGGGTCGTCGTTGATACGTGGTAGTACGGCTTTATTCGGTGTAAAGACGACTATGCAGTTCGGTAAACTGACGGCTACCGCTCTTATTTCTCAACAACAGTCCGAATCGAAAACGGTCAATGCGAGTGGTGGGGCACAGACCACGCCGTTCGAAATCCGGGCAGACGCTTATGACGAAAACAGGCACTTTTTCTTAGCTCATTTTTTTAGGGACAATTACGATAAATTTGCTTCCAAATTACCTTATGTCTCATCGGGTGTGAGTATCAATCGAATAGAAGTTTGGATTACGAATAAACAAGGTAATTATGAAGAATCTAGGAATATTGTCGGTTTTATGGATTTGGCCGAAAATGTTCATATCGGTAACGACCATTGGATATCGGCTACCGCGCAGCAGAATCCGATGAATAACTCCAACTCGTTGTATGCCGAGATTAAAAACGGTTATCCCGATGCTCGTAATATCAATTTGGTGACACAGGCTTTGGAACCTCTTTCTGTTTATGGTATCGAGGGGGGGCAGGATTATGTGAAAATAGAGAGTGCCCGGAAACTTGCTTCTTCTGAATATACCTTGAATTCCCAATTGGGTTATATCTCTCTGAAAAGTAAGCTGAATGCCGATGAGATGATTGCTGTCGCTTATGAATATACTTATAACGGACAGGTTTATCAGGTTGGGGAATTTTCGGGAGATGTTACCGATACGGATCAATGTCTTTTTCTGAAAATGTTGAAGGGTTCTACCATATCGACCTCATTACCCATTTGGGATTTAATGATGAAAAATGTTTATTCGCTGGGGGCCTATCAGGTTCAGAAGGATAAATTCAGGCTGTACATTAAATATCAGAATGATTCTACGGGGGTAGCTGTAAATAATATACCGGAGGGGAATATATCCAATCAGACTTTGTTGCAAGTAATGAACCTCGACCGTTTGGATGCGAATGAGTCGGAATATTCCGATGGTATTTTTGACTACATAGAGGGGTATACGATTCAATCTTCGAACGGGAGGATTATATTTCCGGTCATAGAGCCGTTCGGTAGTCACTTGGCAGAAAAAATAGGAAATGCGGCGATAGCGGAAAAGTATGTTTATCAAGAGCTGTATGATTCGACATTGACTATCGCCCAGCAAGTATCGGAGAAGAATAAATTTATTATGACCGGAGAATATAAAGCATCTTCGGGCGCAGAGATAAGATTAAATGCGATGAATGTACCTCGGGGATCGGTGGTTGTTACCGCCGGAGGTATGACTTTGGTCGAAAATTCCGATTATATTGTGGATTATGCGATGGGTGTCGTGACGATATTGAACCAAAGTATAATCGAGGCGGGAACTCCGATTAGTGTATCGCTTGAAAATCAATCGATGTTCAATATGCAACGTAAGACAATGCTGGGACTCGATTTGAATTATGCGTTCTCCAAAGATTTTAATGTAGGAGCGACGATTATGCATTTGTCTGAAAAGTCCCTGACGGAAAAAGTAAATATGGGCGATGAGGTACTGAATAATACTTTGTGGGGAGTGAACTTGTCTTATAATACGAATTTTTTATGGTTGACCAATTTGTTGAATAAAATTCCGACTGTAAACGCAACAGCTCCTTCTACGTTGGCTCTCACGGCTGAATTTGCCCAATTGATACCGCATAAATCCAAAAACGGCAGCTCGCAGGGAACATCGTATATCGATGATTTCGAATCGACACAAACAGGGTTGGACTTGAAGTCTCCTTATTCGTGGACGTTGGCTTCCACTCCGTACGACCCTTCATCTGATGCTTTGTTTCCCGAAGCTCGTTATTCCAATGATATTCGTTATGGGCAAAATAGAGCATTGCTATCGTGGTATTATATCGATAGAATGTTTACTCAGAAAAACTCGACATTGATACCGGCTCACCTGAAAAATGATTTGGACCAATTGTCTAATCCTTATGTGCGTGAGGTGAGTGTACGGGAGATATTTCCCAATAAGGAAATCAATTATGGAGAATCGACGACCTTACAGACATTGAACCTTTCATTTTATCCACAGGAACGGGGACCGTACAATCTCGATGCCGATAATATCGACTCACAAGGGCTTTTGTTGAATCCGGAGAACCGTTGGGGCGGGATTATGCGAAAAATGGATTATACCGATTTCGAATCATCGAATATCGAATATATACAGTTCTGGCTCATGGATCCGTTTTTAGATGAGAATCAGACTAATCATAACGGGGGAGAATTGTATTTTAATTTGGGAGAAGTGTCGGAAGATATTCTTAAAGACGGTATGAAGTCTTTCGAGAACGGTTTGCCTGTCGACGGTGATACAACACAGATAGCGACTACGGTGTGGGGAAAGGTATCCAAACGTCAGTCGTTGACTTATGCATTCGATAATACCAGTGGTGCACGGGCTTTGCAAGACGTAGGTTTAGACGGTCTGTCGAATGACGAGGAATATGGGTTCTCATCTTATAGAGATTATTTGAACAAGCTCGAAACTAAACTATCTCCGGCGGTAGTAGAGGCTATGCGACAAGATCAGTTTTCTCCGTTTAACGATCCGGCCGGGGATAATTACCATTTTTATCGTGGACACGATTATGACGATGCACAAACTTCTATATTGGACCGATACAAACGATATAACGGAACAGAAAACAATTCCCGGTCTCCCGAGGAAATGAATGATTCGTATTATCAGTCTTCCAAAAGTGTTCCTGACGTGGAGGATATCAATCAGGATAATACGTTGAACGAATATGAAAGATATTATCAGTACCGCATATCGTTATGCCCCGATAGCTTGGAGGTGGGAAAAAACTGTATTACCGATAAACGGGAGACAACCGTCCGGCTCCGCAATGGTGAAGAAGGAAAAGCTGTGTGGTATCAATTCAAAATCCCTTTGTCTCGTCCTCAAAAGAAAGTGGGATCTATTCAGGATTTTAAGACGATACGTTTTATCCGCATGTTTATGACGGGTTTTGAGTGTGAGACACATTTGCGTTTTGCCACGTTGGAATTGGTTCGGGGTGAATGGCGGACGTATAACTATGCTTTGAATTTGAAAGGAGATGCTCCGGCTCAGGGTAAGATGGATATATCGGTGGTAAATATTGAGGAGAATGCAGGACAGGTTCCTGTTAATTATGTTTTACCTCCGGGGGTAACCCGTATCATAGACCCGGGGCAATCGCAAATAACTCAGCTTAATGAACAAGCCATGTCTTTGAAAGTAACCGATTTGCAGTCGGGAGATGCTCGTGCGGTTTATAAGAACAGTGGTATGGATATGCGTACGTACAAGCGGTTACAGATGTTTGTACATGCAGAGAAGCTGATTGACGATAAAACTAATTTACGAGATGGCGATGTGTCTGTATTTTTACGATTAGGATCCGATAGCAAATCGAATTATTATGAGTATGAGGTTCCGTTGTCATTGACGGAGCCGGGTAATTATAGCACATATAATGCACAAGATCAGGAAGCGGTTTGGCCACAATCCAATATGTTTGATTTCCCTCTTTCTTTGTTTACCGATTTGAAGCTGGAACGGAATGCAAAGAAGCGTATGGATAATTCGACGGTGACGTTTCAAACTCGTTATTCCAGTTATGATCCCGATAAAAATCAAAATAAGGTGACTATCGTGGGGAACCCTTCTTTGAGCGATGTTCGTACGATGATGATCGGTGTGAGAAATAATTCGAATGCAGCTAAGGATATAGTCGTTTGGGTGAATGAAATGCGTTTGACCGATTTTGACCAATCTGGTGGTTGGGCTGCCAAAGCAAATGTAAATCTCGGTTTGTCGGATATTGCTACGCTGAATATCGCGGGGCATGTAGAAACTGTCGGTTTTGGGGGGATAGACCAAAGCCTTACGGAACGTCGATTAGACGATTACTATCAGTATAATATAGCTACGATGGTCGAGTTAGGGCGTTTTTTGCCAGAAAAAGTCAAATTGAAAGCCCCGTTATTTTATTCGATTACCGAACAACGTACTTCTCCTAAATACAATCCGCTCGATCAAGATATCTTGTTGAAAGATGCTTTGGACAATGCGGGTAGTAAAGCCGAGCGTGACTCTATAAGTGATGCTTCGATAGAGAAATCGACTGTCGAAAGTTTCAGTTTGTCGGGAGTTTCTTTCGATATTAGGAGTAAGAATCCTATGCCCTATGACCCGGCTAATTTTTCTATCAGCTATTCTTATAATCGACAATCGAAACAAGACCCTACTACCGAATTTGAGAATACATACGATTATCGGGGTAGTTTCACTTATTCCTATACTCCTTTTGTTAAACCTTTTGTCCCGTTGAAGGGATTAAAGAGTAAATCTAAGCATTTGAAATTTTTGAAGGAATGGGAATTTAATTATTTGCCTAATAATATTGCGTTTAATACCAATATGTCGCGATATTATTATGAACAGCAGATTCGCGATGTGAGTGGATCGGGAGGAATGGCATTGCCGACAAGTGTAAGTAAAAGTTTTTTATGGGATCGGCAGTTCTCGTTGACATGGAATCTCACCAAGTCGATAAATCTTTCTTTGCAAACGATGACGAATGCTCATATCGAGGAGCCGGTCGGTGTGGTGAATAAACAGCTTTTTCCAGATGAATACGAAGCATGGAAAGATACCGTGTTGACCAGCATCAAGAATTTGGGAACACCGTGGAATTATAATCAAACTTTCAATGCATCGTATGCGGCTCCGTTCAGCAAGATACCTGTTCTTGATTATTTGTCGTTTAATGCTAAGTATAACGCTACATATACTTGGGATAGAGGAGCCCAGATTTCAGAGGAAATAGATTTAGGTAACTCGGTGAATAATCAGGGGCAGTTGAGCTTTGACGGGCGTTTCAATTTTGAACAATTGTACAATAAGTCGAAATATTTGCAGAAGATAAACAAACGTTTTTCTTCCAATAATAGGGCTGCGGCAGCGAAGAAAAATAGAAAATTCGAACGTACCATTTTGCTTCGGGAAGATACTACGGTTACTTTAAGGCATAATCTCAATAATAAGAAGGTAAAAGTTGTAGCGAGGGACGATGCCGGAAAGAAAGTGGCTCTGAGGGCGAAAGTGCTCGATGCCAATAATGTCGTGATTCTCGATAAAGGGACCCAACGTTTGAATGTGATAATTACTCCTTCGAATAAGAATGAACGTAATTTCTGGAAAGAAGCAGCCGAATATTCTTTACGGGGATTGATGATGGTAAGAAATGCGAGCGTGCGTTATCGTAAGACCAATACTACTTCGTTGCCTCTGTTTTCTCCGAATGTAGGCGATGTATTCGGGCAATCGACTTCGTATGGCCCTATGGCTCCCGGCCTCGATTTCGCTTTTGGTTTTACTGATGAGAGCTATGTATATCGGGCAAAAGAACGTGGTTGGCTTTTATGTGATTCCACGCAGATAAGTCCGGCTGTCATCGGTCGTACCGAGGAGTTTAATTTCGAAATAGCGCTTGAACCTATCCGGGGCTTGAAAATAAACTTGACAGGAAATAGAACAGACACGCGTAGTTCTCAAATGCAATTTATGTTTGATGATATGCCGACTGTACGAGGCGGAAGCTATACCAAGACACATATTGCATTGAAGACTGCATTTAGGAGTAGTTCTGCAAAAGACGGATATTCGTCGCAAGCATTCGATGATTTTTTGAAAAATCGGGAAATAATAGCGGCGGTTAGAAGCGCATTACGGATCGTTGGGCAATTATCCGAATAAAGGTTTTATTGCCTCTACCGGCTTTGGAGATAAGCCCTATGATTCGGCTAACGGCGGTGTGAATCGTAGTTCTGCCGATGTAATGATACCTGCATTTATTGCTGCATATTCTGGCCGTGATGCCCGTAAAATCGATTTGTCTCCGTTCCCGGGATTGTCGGCTATATTGCCGAACTGGCGAATTACTTACGATGGTTTCATGCAAATACCGTTTATAAAGAAACACTTTAAAGCGTTTACTCTATCGCATGCTTACCAGTGTACCTATGCTGTGGGATCATTTACTTCGTTCCTTAATTGGGTGAAATCAGACGGGGATTTCGGTTTCGTTCGCGATGAACTTACGGGCAATCCCATACCCTCTTCTCCATTCGATATATCATCGGTAATGATAACCGAGAGGTTCGCTCCCCTTATCGGGTTAAAGGTGACACTGAAAAATAATGTTACAGGCAATATAGAGTATAAAGATTCCCGCACGTTGACATTGAATTCGGCAGCCGGACAAATCGTAGAGGCGTCGACAACCGATTTTACAATCGGGGCCGGGTATAAGATCGCTAATTTTAATACGATTTTGAAATTGAAAGGGTCTCAAACAGGTGTTAGCAACGATTTGACGATCAATGCCGATTTTTCATTCCGCAAGAATCAGGCTCTTATTCGTCGTATCGAACAGAATTTTACTCAGGCAACCAGTGGAACTCGTACTACGATGTTGAAAGTGACGGCCAATTATGTATTGAGTAAACGTATTACGGTAGGGGCTTATTTCGACCATCAGATTAATACACCGTTAGTATCCTCTTCATCATATCCTATTACGAACAGCAATTATGGAATCTCGGTGAGATTATCGTTATTGAAATAAAAGGAATTTATATTTTAAGTTAAACAGGTCGTTTGTTTAAACTGTTTCTTCAATTATTCGTTTTTCTTAATTAAAGGAGGGATAGAGAAATTTTTGAGTCGGAGCTTAAACTCCTATCTTTGCAGTTGAGATGCTTCTCCGTAGTTTTATAAAACCCAAATAAATGTATTGAATAAATGAAACGACTGATTTTTATTCTTATGGCTTTGTTGTCTTATGGCATTTTGAGAGCCGAGACTTTGAAATCTCCTGACGGGAACATTGTATTAGATTTTGAATTGGACAATGGAGTCCCTGTTTATAAAGTAGATTATAAAGGTCGGCCGGTTATTAAAGAGAGTAAATTGGGATTAGAGTTAAAGTCGGGAAAAAATTTAACCGATGGATTTCGTTTGGCTGGTTCTGAGACATCGAATTTCGATGAAACATGGAAACCCGTTTGGGGAGAGGTAAAAGAGATTAGGAATCATTATAATGAATTGGAAGTAACATTGGAACAACCGTCGACCGATCGTCGTATGATTATTCGTTTCCGGGTATTTGACGATGGGGTAGGATTCCGATATGAATTTCCCGATCAGCCCAATTTGGATTATTTTGTGATTAAAGAAGAGAAGACGCAGTTTGCTATGGCGGGAGACCATACTGCTTTTTGGCTCCCGGGCGATTATGATACACAGGAGTATTCCACTGTGACGTCGAAATTGTCCGAAATCCGTGGATTGATGAACGAGGCTATTACACCGAATTCTTCTCAAACTCCATTCTCTCCTACGGGGGTGCAAACGGCTTTAATGATGAAAACCGACGATGGTTTGTATATTAATTTGCATGAAGCTGCATTGGTCGATTATTCTTGTATGTCGCTCGATTTGGACGACAAAAATATGATATTCGAGTCTCACCTTACACCCGATGCATTGGGGGATAAGGGATATATGCAAACTCCGGCGAAATCTCCGTGGCGCACGATTATTGTTAGTGACGATGCGCGTGATATTCTTGCATCCAAAATGACTCTTAATCTGAATGAACCGTGTGTCTATGAAGATACGAGTTGGATAAAACCGACGAAATATATAGGTGTATGGTGGGAAATGATAACCGGGAAAAGTACTTGGGCTTATACCGATTTGCCTCATGTGAAACTCGATTTGGTCGATTATTCTCGTTTGACGCCTAATGGACGTCATGCCGCTAATATCGAGCATGTAAAAGAATATATCGATTTTGCCGCAGAACATGGATTTGACGCTGTGCTGGTGGAAGGTTGGAACATAGGGTGGGAAGATTGGATAGGTAAGTCGAAAGACTATGTATTCGATTTTATCACACCGTATCCCGATTTCGATGTAGAAGAAATAGAGCGGTATGCCAAATCGAAGGGAGTGAAAATGATTATGCATCATGAGACCTCGGGCTCGGTTCGTAATTATGAACGGCACATGGAGAAAGCATATCAGTTTATGAACGATCATGGCTATGATGCCGTGAAGAGTGGATATGTAGGAGATATTATACCTCGTGGGGAACATCATTACGGACAATGGATGGTTAATCATTATCTCTATGCATTGACCGAAGCCGCCAAGCATAAGATTATGGTGAATGCCCATGAAGCTGTTCGTCCTACGGGTTTGAGCCGTACTTATCCCAATCTTATCGGTAACGAGTCGGCGAGAGGAACCGAGTATGAATCGTTCGGGGGCAATAATCCCGACCATACCACTATTTTGCCGTTTACACGGCTTATCGGAGGTCCGATGGATTATACTCCCGGTATTTTCGAAACGGATATTTCTAAACTTAATCCCGATAACCACAGCTATGTTCGTTCTACTCTGGCTCGGCAGCTGGCTTTATACGTGACCATGTATAGTCCTTTACAGATGGCAGCCGATTTACCTGAAAATTATAATCGTTTCCTCGATGCTTTTCAGTTTATTAAAGATGTGCCTGTCGATTGGGACGACAGCCGTTATTTGGAGGCAGAGCCGGGAGATTATATTACGGTGGCACGCCGGGAAAAAGGTGGTAATAATTGGTATGTAGGTTCCACGGTCGATGAGAATGGGCATACGGCTCGTTTCTCCTTAGATTTCTTGGAGCCCGGGAAAAAGTATATTGCAACTATATATGCCGATGCTCCCGATGCCCATTATAAGGATAACCCGCAGGCTTATACGATTCGTAAATATATTGTGACGAACAAGACTCGTATCGTTCAGCCTTGTGCTCCGGGTGGAGGTTTTGCTATGAGTATCGAGGAGGCTACCGATCCAGCAGCTTTGAAAGGATTGAAAAACTATAAACCGTAGATTGCGGTAAGATGAGAATAGTAGGGTAGGACTTATACAATAAGTCCTACTCTTTTTATATTAGTGTAACCGATTGCTGATGATGTTTTCGGAGTGGATATCGACAGATGAAAGATGGAAATCAGAGGAGACGTTCCCGCAAAGAATAAGCCTGAAATATTTATATGCCGGTCCTGTAAAACGCATGGGTAATTGTCCTGCTACTTTTGATGCGCTCGATATTTCACAGATTTTGGAAAAGTTGCCTTCGGCATCATTGCCTCCCCAAAGAGAAAGCAAGAGCTTTCCTTCTGACATCGAGAGTCGCCAGAAAACTTCTCTCCATTTTTGGTACTCTTCACTTTGGAGAGTAATTGGGCGGGATACGAGTGCGATTGGGGTTATCTCTGCTGATTCTTTTTGTAAATCGTAAACTTTTCCCTCTGCGTCTTGGGCGAGTAGATGACTGGCATCATAGAATAGGGAAGAGTAATGTTGGCTTATGCGATACCTGTAGAGAGAAGGAATATGGATAATGAGACTATATTTGAGATCGGGCCTGCAACATATCAATTCTTTTTCGATTGTATTGTAGGCGATGATACTTCCTTGAATAAATTGAGATAAAGTCGTTTGATCGGTGGTCGCAGGAATTAATGTAGAGTCTATGTCGTGGTGAGCGATTGGGCTATTGTTTTCGCAGGCGGTTTCGTCGAACGATAAGAGCTGTTGTATTTCGGAGCCTCGTATGATAAATAATCCTTTTGCCGTAGTAAACATAATCATATCTTCGAGCGGGACGATAGGGTTTTCCGGCAGTATGGGCTCTCGATTCAGTTGATGTTGTGCTCCGTAACATACGATTCCGTTTCCGTTTTGCAGAGCCCATATTCCTTCTTCTGTAAATACGTATAGGGGAAATTCACCGAACTGTCCTTCCGATAAAGCAGCTGTAATGGTCGCTATGCCTGTAATCTCTCCGTTCGAGATGGTATAAGTTTGTTCGGACGGGAATATAAACGGGTTTTCGAGTTCCGAAACCCGCAGTATATTAGGCTGTGTGTAAGTGTCATTTTCGGACAAGGGTATATCGAGTGGGGTAGAGGCCGGCAGAGAATCGTTTTCCAATGAGATTGCAGAGAGCGTCTCGTTGAGATAATCGGCCCTATTTTCATATTCGGAGGCTGTCAGTAGAAAGCTCCCCTTGTATCGGGTATTCTCGCTTTTTACGACGATTTCCATTTTATAGGCGTTACTGTCGGGGTAAGAAATCAGAGGTGAAAGTTGATTGAAGAAATAGTTCGATTTCCCCTGCCAAACGACTTTGCATTTTCCTCTTTCGGTTTTGAGATAAGTGCAGATATAAGCATCGACAGTCTCGGCATTTTTGTTCCCCACGTTGAACAGACTGAGGGGAAATCCGGGAAAAAGTTTTTTCTTTAAGTTGGCTATGTGTAGTCTTTTGTTGTGTATATAGCTGACATGTGCTCCCGTAGAAAGCAGTGTCGTATTATCTGGCGAAAGAACTTCCTCGTGTACGAGTAAATCAGGCCGTATTTTATTTTCTATGGCGTACGATTCACCTTCCTTCCAGTCGCTCCAATCCTCTATGGTCGCTATTTTATAAAATAGAGAATCTTGTAAGTAGCGTTTCTTTATCTCTTTCAGGTCGAGAAAAGAGATGTCTCCTTTCAGTAGAAAAGAGAGCGTTTCGTTTTCTTCTGTACGTTTGATCGTAAATTTAAGGCCTTGTTGTTTTTGATCGGGTTCGAAGATCGTGGCTTCGGGAGAGACAAAAAAGTCTATACTTCTTACGATATCTTTCCAGTTGTCGAGATTGAATTGATGAATATAATATTTCAGGCTATAATTCCCGGCGATGATTTGTCCTTCATGAGAACCTAAGCAAAGATTGTTTGAATTTTTCAATCGTATGCTCATTTGATAGGGTTGTATGGGGGATGGCAAAGAGACCATGACCGGAGCCGATGAAAAAATTCGGCTCCCATCATATAAAGTGAGGGCATAACGTATGAGTATGGGTTGTATGAAATAGTGCCGTTTCCATGCTTTTTCTTGTAGCTGAAAGAATGCATTGTAGTAAGCATCGTTGTAATAATTGATGTCTTCGGTGTCGAGTCGGGTCGGATTGCTGT